>Ga0194037_1000853_pt1 | contig 23521 bp, 20 predicted proteins | sample JunL306m_MetaG_FD_148653 | JGI IMG/M metagenome (GOLD analysis project Ga0194037, IMG submission 148653) | Anoxic zone freshwater microbial communities from boreal shield lake in IISD Experimental Lakes Area, Ontario, Canada - Jun2016-L304-6m | ecosystem: Environmental > Aquatic > Freshwater >...
AATGATAATGTCTGCTCTTTTTGCAGATTTTCTATCGTCTCTTAAATCTCCTGTTGGAATAAAAAAATCATCACAGTATAAATTATTGTATTCTGTCAATAAAATATTAAAGTCTGCTTCAATTTCTCTGTGCTGAAATGCATCATCTAAAATGATGGCTTGAATTTTAGGCACATCTTGAATGAGTTGAGGGATGGCTTCAATTCGTCTTTCTCCAACCGCAACTGCTGCATTAGGAAACTTAATATGGAACTGCATGGGCTCATCTCCTATTTCAAGTGCAGTGGTTAAATGATCAGCCAAAGCATATCCTTTTGTTTTTCGCTTATACCCCCTGCTTAAAGTACCAGTTTTATACGATTCAGTTAAAATTGATAAAAGATGCTCCACCATTGGAGACTTTCCAGTACCCCCCATTGATAGATTGCCTACACAAATCAAAGGGACATTAAAATGAACGGAGTGCAAATACTTTTTATCATACATCCAATTTCTCAAAGAAACAATCCAACCATAGATAAGCGCAAATGGTAAAAGTAATACTCTAAAGGATTTTAAAAATACATTGTTAAAATTCATAACTATTCCAAGGCGTAATACAATGGGTTAAAGGTACATCAAATTCATGGGTATCTTGGATATTTGCAATGGGCTCGAAATAAGAAATGCCTATTCTAGGCCTATTAGTAGGGAAGTTTACAAAATATTTATCGTAGAAACCCTTACCATAACCAATTCTATGCCCACTTTGATCCACCGCAATCAAAGGCACTAGTAGCGCATTTATCTCTGCTGCTTCTATGGGCCTGGTTGGCAAAGGTTCCATAATCCCATATTGATTTTGCTTCAAGCTTTCAGTTTCGGCATAAAACTGCATCGTTAGATTAATTGGGTCCACAATAGGATAAGCCAATGTAATTCCAGGAATAAATGCTTTTAGGTACTTGGTTAAAAGTAAGGTATTGGGTTCATTCTGCTTTTCTAAGGGATAATAACTGGCCACGCATTGCACCTTTGACCAATTTAATTTTTGAAATTGAATAAGCAATAAGTCATCCAATTTTAGACAATCATTGACTGTTAAATTGTTTCTTTGTTCCAACCAATGTTTTCTTGCCGCTGACTTGTTCATACTTGAATTTTTTAGCTATTCAAAAAAGCTAAATACCGTGGCCCCATAATTTCTTTGAAAACTAAAACCAGCAAAATTTTCATAATTATTGCGTGGCGTATGTTCTAATATAAAATACCCTTCTGGTGAAATTAATTTTCGCTCTACGATGATTCTAGGCAAATCATCAATGGTCGTTAATGCATAAGGAGGCCCAGCAAAAATAATATCGTATTGCTGCATACAACTATTTATATATTGGAATACATCCATTCTTACCAATTGCGCATTTTCAATTTTCAAATGTTCAATATTGGTTTTAATAAATCCCAACATTTGATTGTCTTTTTCTACAATGGTTAATTGTGTAGCACCTCTGGAAGCCAATTCATAACTAATACAGCCTGTGCCTCCAAATAAATCCAAAGTATTAGCGCCTTCTAATTGAACCCTGGTTTGCAAAATATTAAACAGTCCTTCCTTGGCCACATCGGTAGTCGGCCTAGTATGGGGCATATTGCTAGGTGGATGAATTCTCCTGCCACCATATTTTCCGGAAATGATTCTCATTAAAATATAAAATAAGGGGCGTAACTAAAATTAGGATAAGCCTTGTTTAATTCAAGTCCAATACCAGTATCGGCAATAGCTGTTGTTTCGAATGATTTAAAATAAGGAATCAAGGCATTGACGAAATTAGCACTTGGTGCAGCGCAACCACTTAATTTCAAATGCAATAAATTGGTATCCACCCCCACTTGAATACAAGCATTTAAAATGTTATAAATATTTTGGTCTTTTCCACCCAAACTATAATAATTCAAAAATTTTATTTGGCCCTGGTCTTTAATCTGCACAATGATATGTTGGTCAAAAATGGTCAATTGCAATTCGCTGTTACCTGCATTTTGTATTAAAAATTGAGCATAATGCTGCCATTTGCCCGTAGGAAAAGTTCTGGACAACAAAGCACTTAGTTCATCAGGTACGCTGTACACTAAATTGTACTTGGCATCAATCAAAGAGGTATAAATTTCTTCGTCTTGCTTTTTGCCAAAAACCAAATCAAGTTCATTGGCATATTGTAAATTGTCTTCCACTGTATGCTCCTTGGACAAAAGCATTCTTGGTAGATTTAAAACAAAATATATTTTATTATATACTGAATGTATTAAAGTAGAATTATTTTGCAAAAAACCTATCAATTGACTCCATCCTGTTTGGTCATCAGTACTTTTAAAATGTTCAATGGCCACAAATTCATTGACCAACGTATTTTTTACAACAAAAACAATGCTGTTTTGATCTATAACTAAATAAAGGTGCTCCACCTTATTATTAGCCGTACTCACTAAATTTCCGTAAACACTTAATTTCTTTTGTCCCATGCTCTATTTCTTATGCAATGATATAAAAAAAGCAGCAGTTCTTTGCTAAAACTAATTGTAGATTTGCAATTATATGAGCAGCCATCCGTCCACGCCCTCTTTACAAGTGAACATTAGCAGTAAACAAATACTCGCTATTTCACTGCCTATTGCTTTGGCCATAATGGTGCCTCAGGTAAATTTTGTCATCAACAATATTTTCTTAGGTTCATTAAGTACCGAAGCCTTAGCCATTGGAGGCATTACAGGAGTTTTTTATTTGATTTTTGGGGTCATGGGCCAAGGATTGAACAATGGCTTACAAGCCCTTATTTCTAGGCGAGCGGGAGAAAATAGAGTGGATGAAATAGGCATTCTTTTTTCACAGGGAGTGATCATTTCTTTGATCTTATCCATCATAGGTATTTCTTTTACTTATTTTATTGCCCCTAGTATATTTCATAGTTTATTGCACGATACCCAAAGAGCTGGTATCGTTATTGAATTTTTAAAAATTAGAATTTGGGGTATCCCCTTTTTGTTCATCTATCAAATGCGCAATGCCCTATTAGTAGGTACCAATCAAAGTAAATTTTTAATCATTGGTACCGCCACCGAGGCCCTATTTAATATCTTTTTTGATTACAGTTTAATTTTCGGACATTTTGGTTTTATGAAAATGGGCTTGAATGGCGCAGCCTATGCATCTATTATTTCAGAGGTAATGGGCTTATTGGTCATTTATTTAGTTATTCATTATCAAAAAATTGGTGCACGCTTTAAATTATTCAAACGCTTTTCAGTACAGTGGGCCTATATTAAATTAATTTTAGTGCAGTCTTCTCCAATAATGATGCAATACATGATAAGTATTATTAGTTGGGAATTCTTCTACATTTTAATAGAACATAGAGGTGAGCAAGCCTTAGCGGTGTCCAATGCCATGCGCAATATTTTTGGTTTTTTTGGCAGCTTTACCTGGGCTTTTGCAGCCACTTCAAATACTATGGTCAGTAACATTATTGGCCAAGGTATGCAGGATAAAGTAATTCCTTTAATCAATAAAATTGTCAAATGGAGTGTAGGATTTGCTTTATTGGTCTGCCTATTATTAAACTTATTTGCGTATCAATTTTTATCCATTTATGGCCAAGGTGAAGGTTTTATGCAAGAAGGTATCCCCGTTTTAAGAGTGGTTTCTTTTGCATTGGTACTTATGTCCATAGCCACAATATGGTTGAACGCCGTGACTGGAACAGGTCAATCAAAAATTAATTTAGCGATTGAATTTGTGGCCATAATCATTTACATTATTTACGCTTACCTTACTATTGAATATTTTCAATTGCCCATCACTATTGGGTGGATCTGTGAAATTATTTATTGGATTACTTTATTAGTACCCTCTTATTGGTACATTCAATCCAAACGTTGGAAGGATAAAAAAATCTAAGGAAAAGGATTAAGTAAATTTATTTATTTCTTGTTTTCTCTATAGCAACAGAAATATTTCCTTCGAATTGAGGAATAGGCATATGGAGTTTTGTAATGGAAACAAATACTTTATCTGCTAATACTTGACTTAGAAGTATTTCATCTGCGATATTTCCTACCAAGGTTTCTAATAAGGGGGTAGGAATTTCCATCCATTTTTTAATGATGGCATACACATGGACATAATCAATGGTCTGGTCTAATTGATCAACCAATTCTTTCTTTGGGATAAAATCAATATGCACATTCACTTTATAGTTATTGCCTAATTTTTTTTCTTCGGCATACAAACCATGGTAACCCAAAAAGACTACCTCGTTTAATTCAATACGCATTTTGTTAGAGCTTGGCATTAATGACCATTTGCAGTTAAGTAACGCTCTGCATCTAAGGCGGCCATGCAACCACTACCAGCAGCAGTCACTGCTTGACGGTAGTTTTTATCTTGTACATCACCCGATGCAAATACACCAGGTACATTGGTTTTAGTAGTGCCTGGTTCTGTAAGTATATATCCTGTTTCATCCATGGTAATATAGTCTTTGAAAATACCGCTATTAGGTTGGTGACCAATAGCCACAAAAAAGGCGCTTACTGGAATTTCTTGCTTGGTATTTGTTTTGGTATTTAAAATACGCACCCCTTCTACTTTCTTCTCTCCTAAAATTTCATCGGTCTCTGTATTAAAATAGATTTTTATATTCGGTGTGTTCATCACTCTATCTTGCATCACTTTACTTGCACGCATGGCTTCTTTACGCACAAACATATGTACCGTGGTACACATTTTAGATAAATAATGTGCTTCTTCTGCGGCTGTATCACCTGCACCTACAATGGCTACTTCTTTTCCTTTAAAAAAGAATCCATCACAAACAGCACATGCACTTACACCAAAACCATTTAATCTTTCTTCACTTGGAATGCCCAACCATTTTGCACTTGCACCTGTAGATATAATCACCGCGTCTGCTTCAATTAATTTTTCATCATCAATCCATACTTTTTTCACATCTCCGCTAAAGTCAACCTTAGTAGCTAACCCATAACGAATATCTGCTCCCATACGTGCCGCTTGTTTTTCAAAATGCACCATCATTTCTGGTCCTTGAATCCCATCTGGAAAACCAGGATAGTTTTCTACTTCAGTGGTAATCGTTAATTGACCGCCTGGTTGAATACCTTGGTATAATAATGGTTTCATATTCGCACGCGCCGCATAAATAGCAGCGGTGTAGCCTGCAGGTCCTGAACCTATAATTAAAATGCTTACTTTTTCTGTTTCCATAACTTGTATATTATCTTCTGTATTACTTATTCAAAATTCAATTTATCCTATTCAATCCTTTTAGTTTCTTCATTATCAAATCATCAACAAAATCTTGGCTAAAAAAAAGCCCCATCAAATCCTTAGACTGAAGGGGCTTTATAATATTGTATACTACTAGCCCAAATAAGCCTTTAGTGCGTTGCTATATCTTGCTTTTTGTAAACGTTTAATAGCACGCTCTTTAATTTGTCTTATTCTTTCCTTCGTTAAATCGTATTTAATGCCAATTTGCTCAATGGTAACGCCGTTCTCTCCATCTAAACCAAAATACGCGTTAACTATCTCTGCCTCCCTAGGACTCAATGACTTAAGTACGCGACGAATTTCTTCTCTCAAAGAATCTTTCATCACATCTTCGTCTGTTTCATCTCCGCCTTTTAATAAATCTCCCATGGCCACATCTTCTGCTTCATGCACGGGTGCATCTAAAGAAGTATGACGGGTATTGGACTGGAAAATATTGTTGATTTCGGTCTCAGACATTTCTAAGATCCCTGCTAGTTCCTCGGTGGAAGGCTCACGCTCATGTTCTTGCTCAAAAGCCATATAAGCCTTGTTGGCTTTATTATAAGTACCAATTTTGTTCTGTGGTAAACGAACCAAACGACCTTGCTCCGCTAAAGCTTGCAAAATAGATTGACGAATCCACCAAACTGCATAGGAGATAAATTTAAAACCCTTGGTTTCATCAAAACGTTGTGCAGCCTTAATTAAACCTAGGTTTCCTTCATTAATTAAGTCAGACAAAGACAAACCTTGGTGTTGGTATTGTTTCGCAACCGATACCACGAAACGTAAGTTGGCTTGCACCAATTTATCCAATGCACGTTGATCGCCCATTTTAATACGTTGCGCTAAAGTGGTTTCCTCTTCAGGATTGATCATTGAAATCTTAGAAATCTCTTGTAAGTACTTTTCAACCGCTTGAGAATCTCTGTTCGTAATCTGTGTAGCAATTTTAAGCTGCCTCATGCAAAGAATTTATTTAAATGTATAACGTTGAAATGTCTAATAAAGTTGTGCTCCACAAAAGTTAATATAAGGGAAAATTAACCAATGTCAGTCGGCAAAGGTACAATTTTGAAATTAATTAAGCAAATATTGATTACAAAGCATTTATGCACATTTTTTAGGCCAAAATGGGGTCAATTCGTCAAAATTTATGAGGATAATCTCTATTCGAGATTTATCTTCGCTGCATGATAGATTTTAGATCCGATACCGTAACCCTTCCTACCCCGGGAATGTTAGCCTATATGCAAGCAGCCCCTGTTGGAGATGATGTGTTTGGGGAAGATCCAAGTATTAATGCCTTGGAAGCTAAAACAGCCAGCCTTTTTGGAATGGAAGCTGGCTTATTCTGTCCTAGTGGAACCATGACCAATCAATTGGCCATTAAAACCCATACCCAGGCGGGCGATGAAGTTATTTGTGAGGAATTGTCTCATATATATCAATACGAAGGTGGAGGTATTGCCTCTAATTCGGGTAGTTCAGTGAAATTATTACGCGGTAACCGTGGAAGAATTACAGCACAACAGGTTTTAGCGGCCATTAACCCCGAAGATGTCCACAAACCCATTTCTAGATTAGTGAGCTTGGAAAACACCTGTAACCGAGGCGGAGGCGCTTGTTATGATTTTTCTGAAATAGAAGCCATTCAAAAAATAACTAAGGCCCAAGGCTTAGGCTTACACCTAGATGGAGCGAGAATATTCAATGCCATAGTGCATAAAAAAGAAGACCCTAGACAATATGGAAAAGTATTTGATTCAATTTCTATATGTTTAAGCAAGGGATTAGGTGCCCCTGTAGGAAGTGTATTATTAGGATCTGCCCCATTTATCAAAAAAGCAAGACGTTGGCGTAAAGTTTTTGGAGGTGGTATGCGTCAAGCAGGTTCTTTAGCGGCCGCGGGTATTTATGCATTAGACAATCATATTGAAAGATTAAAAGAAGATCATACCAAGGCATTAGAAATTAAGAATGCTTTATTGAAGAAGGATTTTGTCAAAGAAATTTATGAAGTAGAAACCAATATAGTGATTGCACATATTGAAGGAAAATACAATGCCACTCAATTGGCGACAGCCTTAAAAGAAAAAAATATTTTAGTCATAGCTATGACGCCTACACTTGTTCGTTTTGTGGTACACTTAGACATTAGCAGCGAGCAATTAGCCATGACATTAGCAACCATAGAAAAATTATAAAAGAGAAATTACAAACATGTTAGAAAGAATAAACCCAACATCCACACAGGCCTGGTTCGTATTAAAAAAGCATTTTGAGGAAGAGATGAACCGCAAGCAAATGAAAGATTTATTTGCAGCGGATCCAACAAGATTTGATCAATACTCTATAGCTACTTCAGATATTTTATTTGACTATTCTAAAAATATTATCACCGACAAAACTTTACAATTGTTATTGCAATTGGCCAAAGAATGTGGACTAGAAAAAGCCATTCAAGCACAGTTTGAAGGAAAGGCTATCAATGAAACAGAAAACAGATCGGTCTTACATACAGCCCTTCGTGATTTTACTGCTACCTCTATTTTAGTGGATGGAGCAAACATTTTGCCTGAAATTCAAAGAGTACAAAAACAAATGAAAACCTTTTGTAGTGCTATTCATAGTGGCGAGCACAAAGGTTATACAGGAAAGAAAATTAAAACCATTGTAAATATTGGTATTGGCGGATCTGATTTAGGCCCAGTAATGGTGACCGAAGCTTTAAAACCATATTGGGTAGAAGGTATGCAAGTTTATTTTGTGAGCAATGTGGATGGCACACATATTGCAGAAACCTTGAAAAAACTGAATGCAGAAGAAACCTTATTCTTAATTGCTTCTAAAACATTTACCACCCAAGAAACCATGACCAATGCCCATTCGGCTAGAACTTGGTTTTTAGAAAGAGCGGTAGATGAAAAAAATATTGCAACCCATTTTGTGGCCTTAAGCACGAATGAAAAAGCAGTGAATGCATTTGGCATTAGCAGTAAAAATATGTTTGAGTTCTGGGATTGGGTAGGTGGAAGATATTCTTTATGGAGTGCGATTGGCTTATCTATCGCTTTGACCATTGGCTATGATAATTTTGAAGCCTTATTGAAAGGTGCACACCAAGCAGACCAACATTTTAAAACAGAAAAATTCGAAAAAAATATTCCAGTAATCATGGCTTTATTAGGCATTTGGTACACTAATTTCTTTGGTGCACAATCGGAAGCCATCTTGCCCTATGATCAATACATGCATCGTTTTGCGGCTTACTTCCAACAAGGAAATATGGAAAGCAATGGTAAATTTATTGATCGCAATGGAACAGCTGTTAACTATAGCACTGGCCCTGTCATTTGGGGAGAGCCTGGGACGAATGGCCAACACGCCTTTTATCAATTAATACATCAAGGCACCTTGGTGATTCCTTGCGATTTTATTGCACCTGCGATCAGCCACAACCCTATCGGTGATCATCATGATAAGTTATTAAGTAACTATTTTGCACAAACCGAAGCTTTATTGAATGGTAAAACGCAATCTGAAGTGACCGCCGAATTAAAAGCCAATAAAAAATCAGTCAAAGAAATTGAATTCTTAGCTCCATTCAAAGTTTTTGTTGGTAATAAACCTACCAATTCATTCTTAGTCAAAAAAATTACGCCAAGTAGTTTAGGATTTTTAATTGCTGCATATGAACATAAAATATTTACACAAGGGGTTATTTGGAATATATTTAGTTATGACCAATGGGGTGTTGAATTAGGAAAGCAACTTGCGAATAAAATTTTACCCGAATTAGAAAATAACGAAGCCGTTAACAGCCACGATAGTTCTACCAACGGATTAATGAACCAATATAAATCTTGGAAAAAACAAGTTTAATGTCTAATTCAATCATCATAAGAAATATTGAATTAAAAGACAATGTAGCCATTGCGGCAGTGATTCGTGCAGCATTAACAGAATTTGGCGCCAATAAACCAGGTACGGTTTATTACGACCCTACTACCGATCATTTATTTGAATTATTTCAAAAGGCAGGATCGGTTTATTATATGGCGGAGATTGATGGAACCATCGTGGGTGGTTGTGGTATTTTTCCTACCGAAGGTTTGCCAACAGGCACTTGCGAATTGGTTAAATTGTATTTAAGCAATGCTGCTAGAGGCACAGGACTAGGTAAAAAATTATTATTACAATCCATGCAATGGGCCAAAGAAAATGGATACACCCAAGTATATTTAGAATCAATGCCCGAACTTTCTAAAGCAGTAGCAATCTATGAAAATGTAGGATTTGAAAGATTGACTCAAGCCATGGGCAATAGTGGCCACAGCGGATGTGATATCTGGATGCTTAAAAAATTATAAGAAAAAGCTGCTACTGGTTATTACCATTTGTCTACCTCTTCCCCGCTTAAATTATCACCTTCACTTGCTTTAGAATCTCTAGCTTCCAGAGGTTTCTTTTCAGTAATAACAATGTGTTCATCTTGATCATGATCTTCCTGCGCAGGTATTGGCGCTGCCGCAATATTTTCAGTTGGTGTAACATTGGTATCTTGCGAAGAAGAAGTAGTTGGTATAGAAAGTTTTACTCTTTCATCAGCATTAACACCTAGCTCATAAGGCTCTTCGCCCTCGTGATTAAACGCATCAAAATCAAAATCGGGCATCAATTCAGTTTTCACAAAATCAATGGCTTCTGTAATGGCTTTGATGAACTTATTAAAATCTTCTTTATAAATAAAAACTTTATGACGATCGTATCCGTTGTTATCGAAACGTTTTCTACTTTCTGTAATAGTCAAAAAGTAGTCATTGGCACGGGTAGCCCTTACATCAAAAAAATAAGTTCTTCTTTTGCCGGCACGCACACGACTACTAAATACACTTTCAATTTTGCGGTCGCTACTGTTCTCGTAATTTTCTTGCTCCATGTTCTTTTACTATATAAAATTAAAATTATAAAATGTTATTGGAATATTGAAATTTTAATGCTTTATTTTAATGCGTTTCCTTGGTTTGTTGGGCACGATACAATTCGGCATACAACCCATTTTCTGCTAACAAGCTTTCGTGGTTTCCCATTTCTGCAATTTTGCCCTCTTCTAAATAAATGATCAAGTCAAAATGCATGCTGAAAAATATACGATGGGTGATAAAAATCGCAGTTTTATCTTTAATATAGGCTTGTAAATTAAACAAAATGGCTTGCTCGGTATTAGCATCCACCGCACTTAAGCAATCGTCAAAAATATAAATGCTCGGATTTTTTATTAAAGACCTCGCTATGGCCACTCTTTGTTTTTGACCACCACTTAAGGTAGTGCCTCTTTCCCCTACCAAAGTATCAAATTGCTTGGGCAGCTTTGTAAACTTCATCTTTACCTACTAAATTCGTCAAACCAAATCGAATATTGTTTTCGACTGAATCACTAAATAAGAAAACATCCTGTTGTACATAACCAATTTCTTTTCTTAATTGTTGTACATTAATTTTATTGATATCCACCCCATCAATAGTAATAGAACCATCATTGGTTTCATACATTCTAGTAAGCAATTGCGCAATGGAAGTTTTTCCAGCACCAGTTTTGCCAAGTACCAATACTTTTTGACCGGCTTTAATCGTCAATTCAAAATTAGATAGTCCATGCACACCAGAATGTGGATAGATAAATCCAACTTTATTAAAACGGATATCGCCTTTAATTATAGGAAGTAGCTGTGTATTTTTATTTGTAATAATGGGTTTGATGGATAAAAATTCATTCAACCTTTTTTGAGATGCTGCCGCGCGCTGAATCATGCTGGCAGTCCAACCTATTGCACTTACAGGAAATGTGAGCATATTGATGTAGATCACAAATTCAATGACTGTACCCACTTTTCTAGGATCATGCAATGCTTCCAAACCACCTAAATAAATAGTAAGCAGTGTACTTAAGCCTATCATCAATGCCATGGTAGGCGCATAAAAAGCTTCTACCTTAGCCAAACTCACTGCATTTTTTCGGTACAGTTCGCTGTTGGCTTTGAAAAAACCAAGCATCGCTTTTTCTTGCACAAAAGATTTGATGACTCTAATACCAGAATAAGATTCTTGTGCATTGGTGGTTAAATCGGAAAGTTGTCCTTGAATTTCTTCACTTTTTTTATTAATAATGCTATTGACAAAATAAATAGTGATGGCTAAAATTGGAAGCGGCGCTAAAACATATAAACTAAGGCGCACATCTTTACTAAACATATTGTACAAACAAAAGCCAATCAAAGAAACCAAATTAATCAAGTACATTAAAGAGGGGCCGGTATACATACGCACCCTACTCACATCTTCGGTAATACGGCTCATTAAATCGCCCGTACTATGTGTTTTGTAGAATTCTGTGTCTAGTTTTTGGTAATGGGTATAGACTTGATTTTTTTGGTCATATTCGATATGTCTACTCATTACAATAATGGTTTGACGCATAAAAAACATAAAAATGCTTCTTACAATGGCCAAGACCAAAATGGTGATGCTACAAAAAGTAATCAACCAAGCAAAACTAAAATTGTGGCTATTGCTTAAGTTACTAATCCAACTCACAATAGCATCATTGTGCATAGAGGAAGGTAGTTGGCCTCCAGGCAGTTTGGCTTGTACCAAACCAACTACATAACCAGTGATTTGAGGGGATAAAACAGCCAAGTAATTGGTAGCATTGACCAATAGGATACCCGTAAAGAAACGAAACCTATACTTCCAAAAAAACACATTTAATGCCGATAATTCTTTCACCTAGACCATTTTTGTAAAGATACATGGTAGTCAATAAATTAGCTCAATTCTTTACCCCTATTAAATACAAGTATTTTTGCAAAATTGGGTTTCCCTTCCTACATTTGCCGCGGAGAGTTGGCAGAGCGGTCGAATGCGGCAGTCTTGAAAACTGTTGACTGTAACAGGTCCTGGGGTTCGAATCCCTAACTCTCCGCAGCAGAAACAAAAAAGGGGCTAAAAGCCCCTTTTTTCATGTCCAAAAGCGAACGAAGTGAGCAAAATGCTGAAGGAGCATAAAAATGAAGCTTGCTTCGATTTTGATGTGAACGAGGCATTTAAAATGGCGCAGCCATTTGCTTTTGGGCATGAAAACTATGGCGCTAGGACATTTTTGTTTCTTCTCGCCCCCCAAAATGATCACCGACCGAAGGGAGGTAATCATTTTAGTAGAAAATAGAATATTTTCTAAAGGGTTAATAGAGCAAAGCGACGGCATCCCTTGTGAATTTATTTAAAAAATATATTTAGATAATGATCACCGACCGAAGGGAGGTAATCATTTTAGTAGAAAATAGAATATTTTCTAAAGGGTTAATAGAGCAAAGCGACGGCATCCTTACTTACAATATAAAGCAATATACTTATCTATATCAGGATAATTTTTTTTCTTAGCAGCTTGTAAAGGGCCGCAAGCATCGCTATTTTTTCCCAAGGCCACCAAGGACATCGCTTTAAAAAATTCCGATTTACCCGTATTGTTTTGAGGAAATGCAATGGCTTTGTCAAAATAGGCAATACACTTGTCGTAATTTTTATTGGTATAATAACAAATGGCAATGTTCTCCGTATGGGTATAATTGAAGGGTTCTGCTACACTGGCCTTAATGTATAATTTTGCAGCACCATTGTAATCTCCTTTGGCAAATAAAGCACCCGCGCTAGCGGCAAATGCATTCACTACCGAACCAACCTGATTATTGCTCCCACTCCGGTTTTGATACAATAAATTTTTTGTGCCTCTTAATAAGACAGAATCACCAGGAAAGTGCACTAGGGCAGAATCCAAAATAGTATACATGTATTTATCTGATCCTCCTTTTACTTCATACATGGCCATTAAATACTGATTCACGGCCTCCCCCCCATCACGATATTTCTTGTATAATTGATAGGCCTTGGTAATTTCAAGAGTATCTCTTTTTTTTGCTGCAGCAAACAATACATTCTTGTAATAACTAGTAGCACGTGGCCAATTGTAAAAAGCACGTTTGGCATAAAAAGATACACTATCAAAATTTTGTTGAGCTGCAAATATGGCGGTCTTGATAAAATCATTGTAATGTAAGGCTGGATTAACCGATTCGCTTTCTCTTAACAATTTCATGGCTTCATCGTATTGCTTGTCCCTAAAATAATACCTGGCCACCAATGCTTTAATGGGCAAAGTAGAAGTTGATAAATTAGGGAAGGTAGGGAATGCGCTTTTCACCTCATCTAATGGCATTTTAGGATCGGCATCAATTTCACCCATCACATACTTTTGCACTTTTAAGGACTCATACACTTGTTGATTGATGTAGATACTTGGAAGAATGGTGAATAATGTAATGACTATAAAAAAAACGCCCGCTATTTTTGGAGTAAACAATTTAAACTTGGGCATAGCCAACCACTGATCATTCATAAGATATGCTGGCGCCATCACCAAGGCAAAGACAATGGCCAGTATGGTTTGCATGATGGTTCGCTCTGTAGGAAAATTAAAAAAAGCATCAATAAAATAACAGGCCAGGGCCATCGCCGAAATAGTAGCTATAAAATGATATTGTTTGGCATTTTTATTTCGCCAAATTTTAATCGTCAATATGCCCAGTAAAATAAAAAGGGAGGCATAACAAACAAAACCTATAATTCCTAAGTCTGCTCCATTTTCAAAAAAATCGTTGTGTGAATGGTAAGGCACAAATAAATCATTGGTTCTTTCTTTTTCATAAGGAATGGAAGCTAATTTCCAGTTGCCATAACCATCCCCTAAAATGGGATGCTTTTTAAAATAATCTAAGGCCGCCCACCATAAATGAATACGGCTATTCTCTTCACTAGCTAAATTAATATCTCCAATTCTCTTAGTCACTGATCCATAACCTCCTTGGCTATCCTGCATTTTAATGGCATTACTCAATACCATATTGGCCGAGAAAAAGGCAAGGCCTACTGGTACCAAAAAAAGCAGTATTTGAACCATGGCCTTCTTTCTATTATTGTACAAAAAGACAATGGTAGTAATTACAAAAAATAATACAATTAATAAAAGTGCTACATAGGTGGATCGGGTATTCATAATAAAAACAGCAAAGACCCCCAAGAATAAGGTAATAAAGCCAACTATTTTATTGAATACCTTACCTGTAACAATTAAGTATAAAGCAAAAGGTACTTTAATAAGTAAGCTTGCTGCCATTACATTCTTATTGCCATTATTCCCAGTCAAACTAACAATGTTTGCATCCAAACTCATGTTTTCCAAATTATTATTAAAACCTGTGATCACATACAAGGCATCATAAATTAAAATCAAACTTAGGATCAAACACAAATAGGAATAAAAAGCAGTCAAATCTTTTTTATACAATAAAACCGAAATATTCACAAACAATAAAAATGTACTGGACAATCTAGACAAGCACACCATGGCCTCATTGGTATTCATGGCATAGGAAATAGAAATTAGTGCCCAAATAAAATAGACCAAATACACCCATGAAAATCTGCTGTTAAAAATAGCCTGTACTGCCTCCTTGTATTTATCTTTTTGATAAAATAGATAGCCAAAAACCACCAAATCCACCACACTGGTATACAACCACTGTGCCCCCATTACATCGGCACCTCCTAAGTCGGGAATAAAATGAACCACTAAATAAATGGTGGCAAAAAACAAGAGGATATAATCAGTGCCTTTTTTCATCTATTAAAATTAGTACATTAATTGGATTTATTTAACCCTAAGCTTCATGACTACTTTTTTAATGGGCCCTTCTCCAATCATGGGTGCGTGCACATCATTGGGGAAATAAATACTAAACATGCCTGCCTGTAATTCAAAAAACAAACTAGGCGCATCGGCATAAAATAGAACATCATTGGCTAAGCTATATTCCCCTTTGGGTTGTGTGCAGTTGGTTCTTGCCCTCCAACCCACTGTTTCCACACCATGCAATACAATTTGAATATCAATATAGGTATTGTGGCATTCAAACCCTGCCAATGATTCTTCTGCAGGAACGCAGTTGCCCTCCATGACAATGGCCTTGATGTCTTCCCCATCTACCAAAATGGTACCTGGCTCCAAACTCATCAAATCAGTGGTCACAATATAATCCATGGCCTTTGCAAAACGAGGATGCAAATTGGCGTAATTGGTTATTTCACTTAATTTATCTAACACCATAACATGAAATTTTAATTATTTCTTTTTTGGCTCTTCAATTTTTTCTACCACCATTAAATCTTCCAGATCAATATTCATTGGCAACTGCCCCACTTTTACAATGGCTCTTTTGCCTTTGAATCCAATTACTTCTCCCACCTGATAATTCTTCTTTAGTTTTACCATTGAACCCATTATAATGGGTACTGCCAATTCTTTGTAATTTTTGTCTACTTTTTTAGCCAATCTATTAATGACAATCTTATCATTGGTCTTAAATAATAAATTATATAAATTCTTCATCACTTCTTCCTTCTTCTCCGATTTTTTCCAGTCCAGTGCGATTTGCTTTATTTTTCGCTCCATATCTTTCAAATAAGCAAATTTTTCCTCGGCTACCCTATTCTGCTCTTTTAGTAGTTCAATTTGTTGTACATGTTTTTCTTTGTCCAATACCTTTTTTAATTCCGCTTGTAGTTGTTCGTTTTCTTTTTGTTTTTTATGCAAATCCTTTCGCTCCTGTTGCACCAATTGCAAATCCTGTTCGGTTCGGTTTAATAAATTATCCAATTCAAAATGATGACTGTCCACTAATTTTCTGGCCCGATTAATTAAATGCTTAGGCAGTCCAATCCGCTCCGCAATAGCGAAGGTATAAGAGCTGCCTGGCTTGCCTATGACTAATTGATACAAGGGCTCAAGCTTTACTTCATCAAACTGCATGGCGCCATTAATAATCCCTTTATTGTGATTGGCCATTACTTTTAAATTCAAATAATGCGTGGTCACAATACCTTGTGCATGCCTATTCGATAATTCTTCTAATATCACTTCGGCAAAGGCGCCTCCTAAATGCGGGTCACTTCCACTTCCTAATTCATCAATAAAAAACAAAGTTTTACCATTGGCATTTTCAATAAAATGCTTCATGTGTAATAAATGACTGGAATAAGTACTTAATTCAAAGGCTAGGTTTTGTGTATCTCCAAGTTGAATAAATAATTGTTTATAAATACCCATCTGCGAAGTGGCGCTCATAGGAACAAGTAAACCACTTTGAAGCATAACTTGGTTCAATCCCAAGGTTTTCATAGAAACAGTCTTACCACCTGCATTGGGTCCACTTATAATTAATATACGCGCCTCATCATCTAATTCTAAATTAACAGGTATAGTTTTCTTACCCGATGTTTTATTATATATGTATAGCAAGGGATGATAAGCCTCAATTAAATGCGTAATGGCTTTATTATGCACCATGGGCCTATTGCCATTCATATCAATAGCAAGCAGTGCCTTGGCTTTTATAAAATCGAAGCTTCCAATAATTTGAGCATAGCTTAATAGCAAACTTGAATAAGGTGATAGTTGAGCGGTCAAAGCCCTTAATATTTTTTGAACCTCTTTTAATTCATCTTGTTCTAAGCCATAGAGTTCATTATTCAGCTCAATAGTTTCTTCCGGTTCAATGAAAGCTGTTTTTCTGCTATCGCTTTCTCCATGTAAAAAACCTTTCACCTGTCTTTTATATTCAGAAAAAACGGCCACCACTCTTCGGCCATTGCTAAAACTTTCATCAATATCTGCCGTATAGCCCGACTTGGCTAATCGTTGTATTACTTTTTCAAAAATGCGTCGAAGCTCCTGCCTTTTCTTAAATAACTGATGTCTAATTTTTGCAAGGTCGTCAGATGCTTTATCTTTTACCAAACCTCTATCGTCAATTATTAAATCAATACATTCTATAATTGCCTTTTCATAATAAGACGACTTCACCACTTCATACAAATTAGAATAAGCCATCTGCCTTTCTGCATCAAACCATTTAAATACTTGTTGAATATGATCGCATAATTTTCTAACCAATAACCATTGTTCTCCGGTTAACTGCGCCCCTGAAATACCCAATAATTTTAAATCCTTTCTTATATCCAAAACAAAGTCGATAGGAAAATATTGGTTCGCTAGTTTGATGTACTTAAACTCTTCAGTTTGTCTTAAGGCATCCTCGATGTATTTTTGTTGGGTATGGATGCGCATTTCATTGACCTGCTCAACCCCCATATTGGTTTGACAATAGTTCAATAAAATAGCGGTGATTTTATCAAATTCTAATTGAGTGAGGGCATTTTCCGGGTATACGCGCATAGGGTCTAAATAGTGCACGAATTTACTTAAATAAACATTAACTATTAGAGAACAAATGGATGCTATTTTTGTTTTAATTTAGTGTCCCTATCCAAGGGCCTCTTATATTTAATAAAATAACAAGCTTACAACGATGAAACGATTCAACAAAGCCTCTTTATTACTGCTTTCCTTGATTTATTTATCTGCCTGTGCGCAACCCACTAAACAAAAAAAAGCTAAAAAAATAGACATGACAAATACAGAAACCATTACCCTAGGTTCCGGCTGCTTTTGGTGTACCGAAGCCATTTATCAAAGATTAGAAGGCGTGGTTAAAGTAACCAGCGGTTATAGTGGCGGATTTGTAGACAATCCTACCTACGAACAAGTCTGTGATAAGAACACAGGCCATGCCGAAGTATGTCAGATTGCATTTGATACCACTAAAATTAGTTTGGATGATATTTTGGCGGTGTATTGGAAAACCCATGACCCAACCACACCCAATCAACAAGGCAATGATCTAGGCCCACAATACCGCAGTGTTATTTTTTACCACAATGAACATCAAAAAGAAGTAGCCGAAAAGTACAAAAACAAACTAATCGAGGCAAAGGCCTGGGACAAACCTATAATTACAGAAATTACCGCCTTTACTAAATTTTATTCAGCAGAAAGCTATCATCAAAACTACTACAACGACAATACCAATCAAGGTTATTGCCGCTATGTGATTGGGCCAAAATTGGAAAAATTTGAAAAAGTGTTTGCGAATAAATTAAAAAAAGAACAAGAATAATTTTATGAAAAGATTTATCGTTGCCCTAGTTCTATTTTGCTTTTTTACAACTTCCAACGCACAACCCATTTATACAAAAGCCGATACACTAAGAGGTAGTTTAAATGATCAACGTGATTGGTTTGATATTTTGAAATATGATATTACCGTGCAACCCTTTTATGAAACCAAAAGTATTAAAGGTAATGTGGCATGGACGGCTAAAGTAATTAAATCAAGTAACGATATCCAAATAGATTTACAGGTTCCTTTAATCATAGATAGTATTATTTATAGCACTGAAAATAAAAAATCAACATTGCTTAGTTTTACTAGCGTCGGGAATATTACCCTAGCAACTATGACGGAACGTCCAAGCATTCAAACTAATTTTAAGTTAAACATATACTATCATGGCATTCCTATTGAAGCCATCAAGCCCCCTTGGGATGGAGGTTGGATTTGGACAAAGGATGCCAATGGAAAACCATGGATGACGGTAGCTTGTCAAGGAATTGGGGCTTCTGCTTGGTATCCATGTAAAGACATTCAATCGGACGAACCCAACAATGGTGCTAGTTTAACCATGATTGTACCAGATTCTTTAATGGCCATTGGCAATGGTCGATTAAAAACCCAATCTAAAAACAATGGATGGGCTACTTACACTTGGGAAGTAGTAAGCCCCATTAATAATTATACCATTATCCCTTATATCGGTGACTATATGGGCTGGAGTGAAAAATACCCAGGCTTGAAAGGCGATTTAGACTTGCATTATTGGGTACTTAGAGAAAGCGAAGCCAAGGCAAGAGCTCAGTTTACAGAAGTACCTAAGATGTTAAAAGCATTTGAATATTGGATGGGGCCCTATCCTTTTTATGAAGATGGATATCAATTAATTCAAAGTTCACATTTAGGCATGGAACATCAATCCGCAGTGGCTTATGGCAATAAATTTGCCAATGGTTATTTAGGTCGCGACTTGTCTCGGACTGGATGGGGCAATTCTTGGGATTATATTATTGTGCATGAAAGCGGGCACGAATGGTTTGCCAACAATATTACCACCAATGACATTGCAGACATGTGGGTGCATGAAGGCTTTACCAATTTTTCTGAAGTATTGTATGTAGATTATTACCATGGTGCAAAAGCTGGGAATGAATATTGTGTAGGGATAAGAAGAGGCATTCAAAATAAATACCCCATTATTGGCCATTACGGTGTGAATGAAAAAGGCAATGGAGATATGTATGCCAAAGGCGCTAATATTTTACAAACCATTAGACATTCCATTAACAACGACAGTGTTTTTAGAAAAATCATAGTGGGCCTGAACAAAAATTTTTACCATCAAACCGTTTCCACCAAACAGATTGAAGATTATATTTCCGTACATGCAGGTTTTAATTTCACCAAGGTATTTGATCAGTATTTAAGAAATCCGCAAATGCCAACTTTCAATTATAATTATGATAGCAGCCAAAAAATATTGACCTACCAATACAAAAACTGTGTGGTGGGATTTAATTTACCTATCAAAGTTTCTTACAACAATACAGTGGTAGAACTTTTGCCGATGGATTATGAACCCAAAAAGCGATTGATTAAAATAGATAATTTCAATATTGATAATTTTATCAAAGCCATACAAGAAAATTATTATGTACTAACGGAAGACAGCAAATTTTAATTCTGCGCTGCTACCCTTCCTAAACTGTATAATCTTCTTTGCCAATAAGGATCTGCCAAATCGCTGATGGTAACGCCTTGACTGGTGGAAGCATGGGCAAATTTATTGTTGGCTAAGTAAATGCCCACATGTGAAATATTTCTGCGGCCTTCGGCTTTAAAAAATATCAAATCTCCTTCTTTTAAATTATTCCATTCAATTTTTGAACTTTGTTCGTATTGCTCAGCAGCTGTTCTTTTTAAATTCACTTTGTAAACTTCTTTCATCACATCTAAAGTAAAATAAGAACAGTCTACTCCATTTTTGGAACTGCCTCCTAAACTGTAAGGGGTGCCCCACCATTCATCTATTTTTTGTAATAAAGGAATATTAGTAATAGATTCTGCAGGAATATCCATTCTCAAGGAATACTTTAATTGCAACCAATTTAATTTTTCTCCTTCTGATAAATTTGAAGGCATGACATCGTACTTGGTAGTCAAGTTGTTTTTCTTTTCGATTACCAAACGTCCTTCTCCATTTTTGATGAAATTATTACCAGGTGTCACTGAAATATTTTCTAAAAAATCTATGGAGTTGGTATCACTGATTGAGCTTTGCGCATAGGTTTCTTTTTGCTGCAAAGCCAAGCCTTTATTAAAGCTTGTTTTGATACCATTAGAAACATTTTTTAGCGTGGTACAACTATCCAATGCAAGCAGCAATAGAAAAAAAGATAAAATAGATAAAATATGGTTTTTAATCATCGGAGGCAAGTTAAGCCAAGTACTTCAAAAATTTTATAAAATAGCCGGTTAAAAGCCTTTTTTGTGGAAAATTAAGCCCCCCGAAGCTCTAGTTTTTAACGATATTTGTTGCCATAGTCCAATTATCCAATGCCCACATTTTCACATTTACACGTTCACACTCAATATTCACTTTTAGACGGTGCTGCATCCATCGAAGGCTTGTATGATAAAGCCATTGGTGACAACATGCCGGCATTGGCCATCACGGATCATGGCAATATGTTTGGGGCATTTAAATTTGTGAGTCAGGCTTGGAAAAAAACCAAGGTCATTGGAAAAGACAAAGAAGGCAAAGATATTTTAGCACCTATTGTGAAACCTATTGTGGGTTGCGAGTTTTATGTAGTGAAAGATAGACATTTAAAACAATTTACCAAGGAAGCTAAAGACCAGCGTTTTCATCAAGTGTTATTGGCAAAAAATGCCATTGGCTATCAGAACTTAATCAAACTTACATCGCTGGGTTATATCGAAGGCATGTACAGCAAGTATCCGCGTATTGATAAAGAATTAATTCAAAAATACCATGAAGGTTTAATTGCCACTACTTGTTGTATTGGTGCTTATGTTCCTCAAACCATTTTAAATCAAGATGAAGCTGCGGCAGAAAAAGAATTCAAATGGTGGTTCGATATTTTTGGAGAAGATTATTATATCGAAATTCAAAGACATCAAATTCCTGAGCAAGAAACCATCAATGCCCAACTTTTAAAATTCGCCAAAAAATATAAAGTGCCTGTTATTGCCACCAATGATAGTCACTATATTAATGAAGACGATGCCAATGCCCACGATATATTATTATGTATCAATACGGGAGAAAAACAAGCTACCCCAGGTTTTGATGATTTTGTGAACGACGAAATCCAAATTAAAAACAGAAGATTCAAATTTCCGAACAACGAATTTTATTTCAAGACGCAGGAACAAATGAGCGCTCTGTTTAGTGATTTGCCCGAATCAATTGACAATACCAATGCCATTGTAGATAAAGTAGAGGTGTTGAATTTAAAAAAAGACATACTCCTTCCCGCCTTCCCTATTCCTAAGGAATTCCAAATTCATAAGGAAGCCAATATGAATCAATGGGAATTGTTAAAACATTTAACCTGGGAAGGTGCCAATAAAAGATATCCAGAAATCACAACAGAAATACAAGAACGTATCGACTTTGAATTGTTTACCATTCGTACCATGGGTTTTGCAGGTTACTTTCTAATTGTAAGTGATTTTATTCAAGCAGGGCGCAATATGGGCGTATTTGTAGGGCCAGGCAGAGGTTCTGCCGCAGGCTCTGTGGTGGCTTTTTGTGTAGGCATCACCAATATCGATCCCATCAAATACCAATTGCTGTTTGAAAGATTCTTAAATCCCGATCGTAAGAGCATGCCCGATATTGATACGGACTTCGATGACGAGGGCCGTCAAAAAGTAATTGACTATGTAGTTGATAAATATGGCAAAGAACAAGTAGCACAAATTGTTACTTATGGTACCATGGCTGCTAAAAGTAGTATCAAGGATGTGGCACGTGTAATGGATTTGCCATTGTCTGAAAGTAACTTATTAGCAAAATTAGTACCCGATAAACCCGGCACCGAATTAAATAGATGTTTGCACGCACCCCTAACGGTGAAAGAAGGTGAAAAATCTTTGGCAGAAAAAGAAGGTTATCAACCCGAAGACATAGACAATGTAAAAAAGTTAAGAGAAATTTATAAAGGCAATGATTTACGTGCCGCCGTTTTACATGAAGCAGAACGTTTAGAAGGATCCATTAGAAATACGGGTATACATGCTGCGGGCATCATCATTGCACCAAGTGATTTAACCGAAATTATGCCGGTAGCCACCGCCAAGGATTCTACTTTGTGGGTCACACAAATTGAAGGAAGCGTTATTGAAGAAGCCGGTGTACTTAAAATGGACTTCTTGGGATTAAAAACACTTTCTATTTTAAAAACGGCACTTGAATTAATCAAACAGAATCATAATCTCAGTATCGATTTAGATTTGATTCCACTTGATGATGCCAAAACTTTTACTTTATACCAACGCGGCGAAACCAATGCTACTTTCCAATTTGAAAGTGTGGGTATGCAAAAACATCTACGGGATTTAAAACCGGACAAGTTTGCCGACTTAATTGCCATGAACGCCTTGTACCGTCCAGGTCCAATGGCCTATATTCCTAATTTCATTGAGCGTAAACATGGTCGTGAATTAATTAAGTATGACTTACCCGTGATGGAAGAAATTCTTTCCGATACTTATGGTATTACGGTGTATCAAGAACAGGTAATGTTACTTAGTCAAAAAATTGCAGGCTTTACCAAGGGCGATGCCGATGTGCTTAGAAAGGCCATGGGTAAAAAACAAAAATCTGTTTTGGATAAAATGAAAGCACAGTTTGTATCGGGTGCGGTGAAAAATGGACATCCCGAAAATGTGTTGGAAAAAGTGTGGACCGATTGGGAAGCCTTTGCACAATATGCTTTTAATAAATCGCATTCCACTTGTTATGCTTATTTGGCTTATCAAACCGCTTATTTAAAAGCACACTACCCTGGAGAATACATGTCGGCCGTTTTAAACCATGCAGGCAGCATTGATAAGATTA
>Ga0194037_1000855_pt1 | contig 23487 bp, 16 predicted proteins | sample JunL306m_MetaG_FD_148653 | JGI IMG/M metagenome (GOLD analysis project Ga0194037, IMG submission 148653) | Anoxic zone freshwater microbial communities from boreal shield lake in IISD Experimental Lakes Area, Ontario, Canada - Jun2016-L304-6m | ecosystem: Environmental > Aquatic > Freshwater >...
TATAGGGTCGCTCATGTGAATAGGCCCAATCTATTTTGCTGGAACAAGCATACAGATCATACTTCTGACTGTAGTTTGTCCATGTGCGTATGGAGTCACGCACTTTATCCAGTTCTGATTTTACCAACGTCAGTGACACCTTTGTGGCAATCAGGAATTTCAGGTGGTTTTGGCATAGGTCATTAATGTTGGCCTCACTGTAAAAGCCTCTGTCCATGACCAGTTTGATTTTGTCATACCCGAAAAAATTGATGTCCGCCAAGAGATTCTTAACCGTTTTAACGTCGGGAATGTTACCTGCCAACTTGCGGTAATAAAACGGCAGGTTGGATTTTTCACCGAAGAGAAGGGCTACATTGATCTGCGGCAGCGGATCATGGTCTTTATTAACGCCATATCTAGACCTGTTTCAGGCAGCTCGAATAGCTTGATATCGAAGTGGTGTCATATGCCCAGTATTCCTGTTCTACACGGCGTTTTCCTTGTAGCCGGAAGAATTGATTCTTTGCCTCTTCGGTAATTGATGCAAATAACTCACTACTTCTCTGGGATGGGATGCTTTTCCCATATGGATGCTTATGTGTGGTCGCCCATTTAGGAAAACGGCTCAATGGGTTTCTGTCTTCCAAGATGAGATAATACGCTGTTGACAGGATCTGTTTGTAGTTATCCGGAAAGCATTTTTTTAAATCAGCAGTTGTTCCAAGTTTATCGCCTATAGCATCAAAGAGATATGTGGCTCCATAGAAACTGCGAGAAGCATCCGATGTCGGAACGGGGCCTCGTTGATCCTTTTTTCTGGTTGGGATGATTTCATTTGTTCCTGGATCAACCCTCCCGATGCATCTGCGTTTTGCACGGGACTGCTGTTTTTCTTTATCCCAGCAGGAGACAGATTCGTATGCATATGTGATTTTAGTTTGTTTGTTGGTCTGGTACACGATTGCAGCCATAGAGACCCCCCTCAATCATCGTTACATATAAAACAACATATAACGATGAAAAGTCAAGGAAAAATCATTCTAATGGCCTATATTTATTGAATCTACAGCAAATACCTCGTTACAATGTTCGGGAATGAAGGTTACAATCAAAAACCAGCACGCGGATCAAATATTTTAAAACAAAGGCTTTTGGTTTTACCCTGATTATTCCTGGTTTTGTTCTCGATCAGATTTTTATCAGATTCTATCCGAAGTTATCCGCATGAAACTGGTTTTTGATTCATTCCCCAGAACGATTCTCTTAAATTCTGGCTTCTTGCCAAAATTTAGCAACAAACCAACTTCTTTATTAGTCGCCTTCAGATAGTTGGTCAACTGTGCGAAATGTTCATTTTTTAGATATTCTGCAGCTTTCAATTCCAGAATCACCAAGCCGTTCACAATGATGTCGGCATAATAATCACCAACCTGAACACCATCATAATAGACTTTTACACTCTCTTGCTGCGTTACTGACAAACCTATTTTCTTACATTCTACGACAAGAGCATTTTCGTAGACTTTTTCAAGAAAACCACTCCCAAAAATATTGTACACATTGTAGAAAGCACAGATAATTCTGTTGGTTAATTCTTCATGCAACATAAATATCTCCTAAAACCGGCACGCGGATCAAATCTGATAACTTCGGATAAAGGCAGATCAAACATATTAAAACAAAGGCTTTGGGTTTTCCTCTGATTATTCCCGGTTTTGGTTCTAGATCAGATTTTTATCAGATTCTATCCGAAGTTATCCGCGTGAAGCTTTTCAGGTTGTATTGGTTGCCTTATCACATGAACTTTTGATTTGGGATTCTAATCACATTACGGTGTGACTACGGCGGGTTTTAAAGCCAGTTTTTTTGCACTGCTTCTCAATTTTGTATCGAATGTGGCAAATGAATTTGCGAGACGGCTGGAGGCAAGATGGACAGCGTCAGCAAAATCCATTCCGAGCTGATGTGAATCCAGCGCCTCAAAAAGCACTGTTTCATCCTCAATTACCACCTGTTCAAGTGAAAGCAATGATTTCAGTGCGTTATTAATCGTTCCTCGCTCAAGATTATATACACCACGCAAAACCCATTCAGCCTCTAGAACTACTGTTTTTGGAATAAAAATTTTGTTGTTTTCAAACAGAATCCTGGCCTTAGCCGTTTGCTTCGGATCGTCATTTACCAACAGACGCACTGCAATATTTGTGTCTATCGCGACCATGATTCTGACCGACGTCTCACTTCTTCAAGAATACCCGCATCCATTTCGGCCTGGCTTTTTTTCTTCCCATGATACCCGGCACAACCGATAACATCATCCAGCTTGATTGTTTTTTTTGTGCTTACCGGCTCCAGAATAAGCACGTTATCTTTGTCTATGATGGTAAATGCAGCGCCAGATTGCCAACCATGCAGCTGCCTGATCTGACGAGGAATAACTATCTGTCCTTTGCTGGAAAGCGTTGTTTGCATAGTAGCACTCCTGAAGTAAGTCAATGTAAGACCACAATATCATCTAGCATGAACAGGCGCAATGAAATGCTCAATTTCGTTCCGGCCCGCTGTTGGGTGGTTAATGGTAGAAGCGGGGAAGGCCAAAATAAAGCCGGCACGCGGATCACATCTGATGAAACAACTAAGTGCCTGTAAGCTGCATAAAGCGCAGCAACAGTCACTAATGATACCTTCGGATAAAGGCGGATCAAGCTTTGTGAATCAAAGTCTTTTGGTTTAGTGGATTTTCCTGGTTTTGACTCTCAATCCGATTTTCATCAGATTCTATCCGAAGTTATCCGCGTGAAGCCGGTTTTTAGGCGGATCAATGGAAAGAGAACAGAACGCCCCCCTGGACTGTCTCAATTTAAGGCATTGTCTTTGGTATAACTTGTCGTTATACTTATTTCAAGGGAGAGTATTACTATGCAAGCAATCAAAACCGCAATATCAATGGATAAGAATCTTTTTGCCCAAGTTGAAACTATTGCCCGCAGTATGAACGTTTCGCGCAGCAGATTTTTTTCAATTGCTGTTGAGGAATTCATTGCACGCAACAAAAACCGTGAGTTGCTTGCACAGATAAATGCCGCATATTCTGATGAACCTGATGCAACGGAACAAGTACTTCGCAGCACGTCACGCCGTCTGCACCGGCACATGGTGGAGGGGGAATGGTGATCAGCCAGGGAGATATCTACTGGATAGAGCTTGATGAACCGGTGGGGTCAGAACCAGGCTACAGACATCCTCACGTTGTGGTACAGAACAATTTATTCAACCGCAGTAAAATTAAAACTCTCCTTGTCTGCCCCCTCACCTCTAATCTAAAGCGAGCCAGCGCACCGGGTAGTATTATTCTCGATAAAAGTGAAACCAACCTGCCCAAACAGAGCGTTGCCAATGTTTCGCAAATCTTTACCGTAGACAAATCGCAGTTGGATGAATATGTCGGGACGCTTTCACCCAAACGGGTTTATGAAATACTTTCCGGCATCAGGTTGGTTTTGGAACCATGCGAACCTGAGCTGACCTAAGCATCCCACGAGACCAGACAAGCAGCGGATGAGATCTTTGGTTCGATAGCATTATCCTAAAACCGGCAGTTCAATAACACGGAGATACGGAGAACACTGAGAAATCAGAGGCTTAATGTCTAAAACAAAAACACCTTATTGGTGAACCATAAAGCTTCTCGTTTTATCTATAACTCTTTTATTTTACTCCGTGTTCTCCGACTCTCCGTGTTTCAAATGTTTTTTTAGCATTATTCCCATTTCAGATTCTAAATCCGATTTTTATCTAGCTCTATTGGCCTCTGCGATCAAAATGTGTCACACAATCAGGAAGAAAATTCTCTTGAATATGAAGCTTGGCCAGCCTATAGTTGTCACCAACTGACAACCAAAATGAGTGGAGCTTTAGCCATGTCAGATGATTTGAATGTTTTACTGGAATTAGATGGATACACATACCGCATGGACAAGGGGTACTGGTGTAAATTCGAAGCGTATGTGGTAAATGCCTCAGATCAGATACCTCATACTAATGCGTATTGGCGGAGAGGTGGCATTATGACAACCAAAAGCATAAATGTTGGAATCATGACCCGTGAGCAATTTAAACAGAGAACGATAGCAATCGCTAAAGGTGAATACAAACCAGAGCAGGACGAGCCCAAAATATGGTTTGAATCTTTGCAATCATTTGCTCAGGTACTGAGTGATGACAATAGGTTATTGCTTAGAGTAATCGAAGAAAAGTGTCCAAAATCTCTTAAAGAACTGGGCACGTTAACGGGGAGAAATAAAAGTAACTTGTCGAGAACATTACACACCATGGCTGGTTACGGAATAATAAATCTTGTTAAACATCACGCACGGGAAGTAGTCCCTGAAGTAAAGGCAAACCGCTTCAACCTTGAACTGTGCGCATAAGAATACCGATCTATTCGGTGCGTTCCAATCTTCCATTTAAAAGGCTGGATTCCCGATTACTGCCTCGGGAATGATGGGATTTGCAGCCAAGCGCTGAGTCAGATTTTGGGTTCTGTGGATTTAGCCCTGTTTCGAATTCTCAATCTGATTTTTATCAGATTCTATCCGAAGTTATCCGCGTGAAGCTTTGCAGGTCTGCGGAAGCTTTGCCAAAAAAGATGACTGCTTCTGCTCGGAAACCACCACACCCTTACGTTTTACAACCGTACGCCAGACCCACATAAACGGCATTTTCGAATCATCTCTTCCCGTCAGTGACAGTTCAATCACATCTCCTACCAAAAGCACAACCGGCTGCTCAAGCGGCAGCACCAGATTATCCCATGCTGCTATGCCGGGTGGTACATTAGCCAAAATATGTCCATCGGCAAGCACCGAAGAAAACCACAAGGCAATGCCGTGCATGGTGCCGGTTTTTTCGACCGTAAAGAAAGATGTTGCTTCAAAATGGTCGTCAGTACCAGCGGTGTAGGCATCGTAATGATACGCAATCTGAGCCGATGCCAGCAGACTTTCAGATGGTAACCGGCACGAAAGCGGAGTGCTGGCTGAGCGACAACGCACCGGCGCAAAATCAAGCCCGTAAACCGTTTGTTCCGGCAGCCCTGTTTTCCGGTACAACTCCGCATTTTCTACAGGGGCAACGAACAAATCCACCTCTTTCGGCAGAATACGCCCACCGGCCTTCAGCAGATTATCACGGCACCAACCGATTGATTCGGACATTTTCTGCCCCAGCACACCTTTTGAAATCAGTTCTGAGACAATTACGTCCACTTTTTCCGGTATCTGTGCATCCTTAATATCCTGATTCAGATACACAATCCGCTCATAAAAGCCGTTGGCTTTTGCCAACTCTTTGGCAAGTACAATCGCCTCGCTTCGCTCAACCGCATACACTTTGGCAGCCCCGGCCTGACAGGCAAAAAGCCCCAGTATGCCGCTGCCGCAACCGAGGTCGAGCACAACATCACCCGGCTTAACGGCAGCGTGGATTGCCTTCTGATACTGCTGCATCCGTTCCGGCGCGTTCAAAAGTTTGCGATGAAATGAAATCAGATCATGGTCGGACATAATGTTACCTTCCACCGACTGTTTCGATTAATCCTTCGCTCACCAACTCCTGCACAAACGCCAGTACATCACGTTCACATACGCACGGTTCGACTTCATATTCAATGAATAACGTATCACATATTATCTGGCAGGTGGTCGGTGTTTCGATCAGTTCCCAGATACGCTTACTTGTTTTATCCACACCGTAATAATGACCGTTATCAATGTTGGCCATCACGACATCTTCATCAAGATTCTGAACCAGGATGGTTTCGCGTCTTTTAATAGGTGTCGAAAGTGTTATGTTTTTTAAGTCTGGCATTTTGAATCCTCCGTAAAATCAGTTACTGATCCTCAGGCTGCAAAGCCACAAGTTCCTTTATAAATGGCGAGGGATTGTAGTTGAATGTTTGGAATGTGACAAGGTGATATTCGTTTAAAACCGGCACGCGGATCACGTCTGATGAAACAACTAAGTGCCTGTAAGCTGCATAAAGCGCAGCAACAGTCACTAATGATAACTTCGGATAAAAGCGGATCAACCTTGTGGGATCAAAGGCTATTGGTTTGAACCAGTTTCCAGGTTTTAATTCTAGATCAGAATTTATCCGAAGGTATCCGCGTGAAACTTGCTGGCATCGCGTTAAGGTTTAACCCACATCATGACAACTCACCGAAATGCTTGTCGAATTGCTCAGTCTGAATGCGTAGGTGTGTTACCGCTGCAGAGAGCTCCCCTAAAATATCTTCTTTCTGATTTTTAGAGAGCCTCATTACCCTCAATGCTTCTATATATTTGACCGTGTTCAGACACTCCTGCTCAAGTTCATCAAACAGTACGGTCATCATTTTTTGGCTCGCCATGGTAGTCTCCTTTTTATCCAAGTCTCTTGAGCGCTCGCCCTATACTGATTGTAAAAGCATCAATTTCAATCTGCCAATGTTTAATCAGGCCATGGTCAGGTTGTGATAACTTTAGCTCTGAAGCAATTTTTACTTCATGCTCAATAACGCGCTGACGCAGACTTTCAATTCGGCGCTTCAAAGCCCTATTGCCCATTTTTACACCGCCGCTTCATTTTCTCACGTATATCTGCGTGGGTGAATCTACCATCAAACCATAACATGGTGCAATAAAATGAGTTCGGCTCTACGCAGTTATCCGTGTGAAGATGATTTTGACTCATTCCTTGACAACCTTAAAACCAGCACGCGGATCAAATCTGATAAATTCGGATAAAGGCGGATCAAACTTTTTAATGCAAAGTCTTATGGTTTGAACCAGTTTGCCTTGGTTCTGATTCTAAATCAGATTTTTATCAGATTCTATCCGAAGTTATCCGCGTGAAGCCTGAATGTTTGAGTTGTCCATAAATCATCGGGCAGCTTCGCGTAAAAAATCTTCTTCAATACGATTAGCCACCTCTTCTATTTTGCTTGTATCGATAGGCCGGTCAACCCAGCAGATGCGGGCATGTCGGGCGACAGCGTTTATCTGGGTGAAATGCTGGGTTGTCAGCTGCATGGCTTCCAGAAACTGGCCGCGATAGGTGTGTTCGGTGAGTGAGTGGATTTTGGCAAAGCCGTCCAGTGGATTAATGGCGATGGCGGGATCAGTGCCGGGATTGATAACGTAAATGGCATGAAGAGGAGTCGGTTCGGAGTTGAAGGTGGAATTAACCGGAACCTGATATTTGTTTTCACGGGCATGGGCGAGCTTCAAGCCATCGTTATCCATACCGATGTGCGCCATCGAATCTTCCCACAGCAGGATTCTGGGGTATGAAGGGAGAATGTGAGGAATACCGTCAACTGAAGTTACAGCGGAGACATCATCGGACAAAACCGGATAGCCACGCTGATGAAAAACACCGGCCAGCGTCGATTTACCATAACCAGAATGACCAACGCACAATATCGCACCATGAGGTGTAACGATTGAACAGCCATGCAGGGGTAGAACACCGCGTTGGAACAAGAGCGCGCCGAAGGCAGAGCCAAAGAGGAACAGACGTACCAGATCAGGATCGGCATCAGGAAAAGGCTCAACGACAATCTTGTTGCCATTGCTGATCAGAAATCTGGCAACACTATCAACATGGAGCAACAGAGTATCTGAGGTCGCTTGAAAAATAACTCCAGGAACAAAAATGCGGTTGTCACATTTGACAGAATCAACCGGAATGATTCCCTTTACTATTTTGACATCATAAATGGTTTTTGAAGATGAGGGAAGTTCAGAGCAATGAAAATCGGAGGTGACAGATAGGCCAAAGGCGTTATAGATAAATTGTGGCTTTCTATGCATTGTGTGAAATCAACTTGTAGTTTAGTTAATAAAAGAGCCCACCCATAAAAGTGAGCTCAAATATAAAATTAGAGTAACAGTATGATTTGCGAATTATGAAAACCCAGGACCATCAAAAGAGCTCGCACTACCTGCTTGCGCATCCTTGAGTGAAAGCTTGTTCAGCGTTGGCTGTTCCCACTCGGCACGAATAGTTACTGTTTTATCCTGTACATTTTCCATGGTAATTCTCCTTTCATGAGTTTGGTACCACTTGTTTTATAGGTGGCACTAGAAATAGTATTACATAATCCTGAGCAATGTCAAAACCGATAACTCCTTTTACGCCATCCATAACCCACACGTGTGCGGATAATTTTTCTGTTTGTATTCTTGACACCCCATAGTAAAGGGTTGTTTCTATATTCCTAAGAGCCAGCATTGTTTTTACAGAAATTCCACGAGGAAAGCAAACAAATTTTAGCGGCATATTATTAGTTATACAATTTACTGCCCATACCACATTTTTACACTGAATTTCACGTTCAATACCTTGGCGTTGGGCCTTAACATGAGTTCGACCCAGCAACTTTAATAGCTGATTGAACGGTAGAACATTAATGGCAATTTTAGCCAGAACTAAAAACAACAAAGCTTCACAGAGTAGCAGACGTTGCGTGTTTGATAAGCAGCAAAATTTATATGGGTATACGAATAAATTTATCATCGTTGCACTACAAAGATTCTGTCTCGAGCCACCGTAGAAATCTGCCATTCATCAAACCTTTCTGTAGCAAAAAACATGCGGCTAAATCCTCGTTTTTTGCTATATAGCTCGGTTTACTGATCTTATTAAAAATTATTCGCAGTTTTTCTACATCCAGGATTGTTGAAACAAGGCTGGTGTCATTCCAGCTTTTCAGTTCATCTTCAATGACGTCGCGCGCCATATAAAGTCGTTCAAACCAATCAGCTGCCTGCAGTCCACGCTGCGTATTGTTGACAATTTCATCTGGTAACCTGCCGGACATTGCGCGACGAATCAGCAAACGGTCTTTACCGTGCCTGCGGCATTGATTTTCAGGTATGGCGAGACAGAAGTTAAATATACGGGCATCCATGGTAGGATCTCGTGATTCAACACCATAGAGAGCTTTGTAGCCGACAAATACACTCTTTACCGCATCAGACATTTCAAAATAGCCATAGCGTGTAATCTTTGAGTTCCTATTTGTGCGGAATGAAAAATCATATCCTTTAGCACGACTACGGGCAATTAAATGCTGGGCTTCTGCAAAGACAGGATTAATAGGAGAATGTGAGCTCCAAGGAATTTTGTAATCTTCCAGACTAAATTTCATATTACTAATATTTTTTATTATACTCCATATTGGCGTGGGGAGCATCGGCAGTATGCCACGAGATATAAAGGTGCGGAGACGCTTCTTAATGGATATTGATTGATCCGTACCAGCAGTTTCTTGCCATGCCTGTACCCATTTTCCAGAACTCATCAATCCAGGTATTAGTCCACGTCCATCCCAGCTTATCGTCATATTTCCTGAACCGCCGGTAAGCAAGACTTTAACTTTCTGGCGCTGCGCTTCCTCATGAATCGCATCAATCCACACTTTGTTGGGTGCTGCGTAAAAAGGGACTCCGACCACATCAAAAAGCGGTGTGAGGTTGTTGAGAAAAAATATGCCGTCTGTTCGTATCAGGTTCAGATCAATATTATCGTATTTTGCAGCCAGTGCCTTTACCAACGGGGTTTCATCCGCATAGCGCCCCTTTGCTATGCCGTCATCATAAAAACCCTCTCTCGGTTTCTCCGTAAACGTAGCTAATCTCTTATTGCTGCGTTTAAGTTGGGATGCTGCCACGGCAGCAACAGAGGTAGAGTCGAGACCGCCACTCATCATCACACCAACAGGACTGATACTACGGAGATTGTCAGATATTACCCGCTCAAAAAGTTCGGTAAATGCTTCAACATAGTCGTTCTCGTTTTTCAGCTGGAGCTCTTTTTGAAAATCGGGCTGCCAAAATTGGTGGTGTATAATTCCTTTTCGGCTTGCAACAAGACTCGATCCCATCTGTACTCGAGAAACACCTCGATAAAACGATGTACCAAGGTCTTCAGGGGCATGAACAAGGTAGTCGGCAAACGCTTGCTGATTAAGGTCGCGTTGAATCCATGGCAAACAAAATAGGCCTTTGGGAACTGTGGCAAAGGTAAACGAAGTTACATCACTGTGATAATAGATGTGGCGATCCGACAACGGAGAGCGAACCAGCATAAGATGATGTTCGCGCTTGTCCCACAGGGCAAAAGCATAGGTTCCAACAAGGTGTACAGGGCAATCCAACCCCCATTTTTCGTATGCGAGCTGGATAAAGGCGGCATCAGGCATCTGTTTGATTTCTGAGATTGAAAGACCAAACTGGATCGACAATTCATGCCTATTGTCAATACGAGCATCGGTTACCAGCACTCGAAGGCCATCACTACTGACTAACGGCTGCTGCTCAAAACAATCTTCCTGTGTAAATCGCATCAGTCTCTGCCCAAGTCCGACTGAACCACTGTGCCATACGCCTGCATTATCAGGTCCGTGTATTGCCAGCGTTGAGCTCATGCGCTCCAAATCGGCTTTTACAACCGGCTTATCATCTAAATGTAGTATGCCAAAAATCGCACTCATAATATGTGCCCTTTGATGCGTAAACGGAGTTGCCTCTAAATCACTTATACAATCTATGCAATGCAACCTACAGAGCAAGAATTAATGCTCTCAACATGATCAACAACTCACACCGGCACTTTTTATTTTGGAGTTAATTACATATAGAGCCCCTGACTGGAACGTACAACCAATGTTCCAGACAGGGGCTCAGTTTTCTGCTTTTCTACAATTCTATTTTCCTACGATTTTCCACATATCTCCCACTAAAGCGGGCAGTAAAGCCATGCTCGTTCTTACTGTGTTATCCATAAACCAGAGCAGTGTCTGACTAGTAATGGTGTTTCTCCAGATAATATCGGGCTTACCATCGTTATTGAAATCGGCAACTGAGGCAGCAACCCAAATATTCGTAGCGTTGTTTGGCAATGACGGTATCAAGGCCATGCTTGTTCTTACAGTTCCGTCCATGTACCAAAGTAAATTCTGACCCGTTATCGTGTTTCTCCAGAGGATATCAGGCTTACCATCGCGATTAAAATCACCGCAGCCGACAACAACCCAGTTGTTTGTAGCGTTGTTTGGCAAGGTTGCTATGGAGGCGATGCTTGTTCTTGTGGCACCATCCATATACCAGATTGAATTCTGACCTGTTACAGAGTTTCTCCAGAGGACATCTGGTTTGCCATCGTTGTTAAAATCTGCACTTCCAACAACAGTCCAGTTATTTGAAGCATCGTTTTGCAGCAATGGTATTAATGCCATGCTTGTTCTTGTAACGCCATCCATGTTCCAAAGTAAATTTTGCCCAGTTATGCTATTTCGCCAGAGCATATCAGCTTTTCCGTTGGCATCATTGTTGAAATTAGCAATACCACGCGCTTCCCATATGTTGCTTGCATTGTTAGGAAGAGTCGCCAACACTCCTGTACCAATCTGATCTTTACCATTCATATACCAGACAATATTTTCACCGGTTGCGGTGTTTCTCCAGACAACATCTGTTCGACCATCGCCGTTGAAGTCGCTTTCATCCGCTGCAAACAACGCGTTAACCGCGTGACCTGCTACGATGGTGTTAAAGCTGACGCTAAAGGTTTTCAGGTCAGCCAGCGTCTGAATAACGCCGTCAACGGTGACCGAGATGATGTGGTAGCCGCTATTCGGCGTTACCGTGATGGTTTTGGATGCGGTCGGGAAAACAGCTGATGTCGGTGTGATGCTGCCACCTGCACCGGCGGTGGTTACTATTTCGAGGAATCCATCAAAGGGAACGAATGTAAACGTCAGGGCGCAGTTTTTCGTCAGCGGCTGAACAACCAGATCAGACAGATTCGTTGCAACGGTAGTAGTAATACTGCCGCAGGTATCGACGCGGGGGTTGATCTGATATCCCGAATACTGCACCAGCTTGAAGGCCGGTTGTTCATTGGTGTCACCATATACAACAGAAACCGGGGTCAGAGAGCCGCCGTTTCCGGTTGCGGAAGCGGTCACCTTCCATTGATACGCCACAAACGTACCGACAACTGCATGGTCAGCAGTTACGTTAATGATCGTATAGCTGCCGCCGTTTTTCATTGTCGCAAGGTTATAGACTGATGAAGCATTGTCGGTTATTTCCGTCAGTTTATTACCAACCGTCGGCGCAATCGTACATGCCGAACTGCTGTTGTAATTTACCGTTGCAGGGACGCAGGTAACAGTGCCATCGCCGGTCACTGATGAACTTACTGCAAAAGTATCGATGGCAAAGGTGGCCGTGACGGTGTGGATGGCACTTATGTTGGTAAAGGACTTGGTGTAATTTTTGGTCGCATTACCGTTGTACGTTGTTGTAACACCGTCAATGGTGACCGATGTAATGTGGAAATTTGCATTCGCAGTTACCACATAGTCCTTATCTGTACTGCGGTCATACGTGCCGGTGGCGGTAATGCTGCCGTTGGCGGTCTGTGTTGCCGTGATGGTGTACATATCGATAAACGTACCGGCTACGGCATGGTCAGCAGCGATGCTACTGATGGTGTAGCTGCCGCCGTTTATCATCGTGCCTGCGTTGTAAACGGATACTGCGTTGTCCGTCAGTGCCGTCAGTTTGTTGCTTGCAGCCGGTGTAATCGTACAGACCGAGCTGCCGCCATAGCTGACCGAGCTTGGAACACAACTGATCGTGCCGCTGCCGGTTCCGGAGACGGTCGATCCGACTGCAAATCCGTCAATGGCAAAGGCGGCCGTGATCGTGTGATTGGCACTGATGTTCGCAAATGTCTTCGTATAACTCTTGGTCGCATTACCGGTGTACGTTGTCGTAACACCATCGATGGTGACCGATGTAATGTGGTAATTTGCATTCGCAGTCACCACATAGTCATGACTTGTATTGTAGTTATATGTGCCGGTAGCTGTAATGCTGCCGTTAACTTTAATACTGCCGTTAGCACTCTGCGTTGCGGTAACAGTGTAGGTATCAATGGTAAAGACTGCAGCGATACTGTGACCATTGGCAATGACATTGCTAAAGGTATGACTGAATGTTTTTGGATCAACGACCGTCTGCAACACGCTGTCTACCGTCACAGAAACAATGTGATAGTTTGCATCCGGTGTCACCGCGTACTGCGGGCTGTCACCGTAATTAACCAGTCCGGTTACCGGTGAAATTGCACCGTTGCTGCTTGGCGTGGCCGTAATGGTAAACTGATCGACCAGCGTCGTGGTTGTTATTACACAGTCGGCATATACCTTGACTTTATAGGTAGGAGCTACCCACGACTCCGTTACGCAGCCTGCGCCGGGAGTTACTGCCGTTATGGTACGACCTGCGACCGGATTGATGGTAAAGGTCGCAGTTGCGCTATAGTCGATACCGGTGGCAGGCTGTGCGGCAGGATCATATACCGTCGGTGCAAACGTCACCGCACCGCTGCCGTTGTTGGTTGTTACTTTGTATTTTTTGGCTTTAAAAGTGGCATTGATCAAGCAGTTAGCGGTCAACCCTGCCGTCTCAATCGTGTTCGGAGCGGTTTTCATGGTAGCACCGCAGGTATTTACATACGTATCCAGTTCATAGCCGGGATTTGGCACAGCAGTAAATACCAGTTTATCGTTATAATAACCGGTATTTGAAACGCCGGACATAGTGCCGTTGTTCCCCGGTGACACGGTAACGGTATAGACGATAGGAACTGTCGTTACCGTTATATTGCAATCTGCAGTGACAGCAGAAGTTACATAGCTACCTCCGTTTGCCACGCCGGTACATCCGGTGATCGCAGCAATCGAATTTCCGGCGGTTGCCCCCACGGCAAACGTGTTGACAGAACCGTACTCAACCGTAAGCGGGCCGGCTGTGTCAATTGTCGCTGTGCCAGGGATGGTAGTTGTAATTGTGTAAGGAATCGCTCCAAACTCCACAATCACCGTACAATCAGCGGACACCGCTTTTGTTGTGAAACTGTTGCCGGAAACAAAACCGCCGCAGGTTCCGGTAACCTCCTTCACACGATAACCGGCGTCTGGCGTCAGGATAAAAGCCGGTTTGCTGCCGTAGGTGATGGTCTGGGCGACAGCAGGAGAAACTGTTCCCCCTTTACTGTTGAGCACGGAAGGGGTCACCGTGTATTTGTTGAGGGCAAACTCCACGTTCATCGTGCAGTCGCCGGTTATGGCCTTTGTGACAGCTGTATATAAAGCTGTTGTCTCATTGGCCGGAGTATAATCGGAGGCCAGACACCCTTTTATGGAAACAATGTGGCTGCCGGTATCCGCAGTGGCGATGAAAGATGTTGTGCTGCTGAATAACACAGACTGTGTCGTATCAGGGGTTAGCGTACCATTACCGGTTACAGCTGGAATTACGTTATAGCTGTTTTTCCCGAACGTCGCAGTTACTGCGCAATCTGCCGCCAACACACCCGTTGTATAGTTGTATGTCGACACGGCGTTGGCACTGTTGACATAGCCGTTACCGCCGCAACCGGATACGGAAGTGACGTGATATCCACTATCGGCAGTCAGATCAAACTGAACCGTACTACCGTACTCCTTGTTGGCCTGCGCTCCGGACGGCGAAATTGTTCCGCCGCTGCCGGCAGTCCCGGTCACAGTGTATTTGTTGATCGTGAAGGTTGCCGTAAGAGCACGGGCTTCGTGCAGAGAAGCAATCGTGTAGACCAGGCCGCCCGACATACTGGTGAAGGCGCTGGCGTTAGTATCATCAGTCAAACCGGTCAGCGAATAACCGGTGCCGGGAACCGCCGTGCAAACCACAGCAGAGCCATAGTCAACAGGAGACAGCGGAACGCAGCTTAACGCCCCCTCCCCTGTCGTTTTTACGTTGACCGGGAAGGTATCCAGATCAAATTTGGCGGTAATGGTACAATCATCAACGATCGACCCGGTTGTGTAGGTATAGGTGCCGTTAACCGGAGCAGACAGGTTTCCGCTGCAGCCGGTGACGGAAGTAAAATGACTGCCGGTCGCCGCCACAAGGGTAAACTGATGGCCGGTTGTCTTGTACTTAACCGGATTGTTGGCATCAACAACCGGAGTAATGGTGACGCTGCCGTTACCGCTGTTCTGAGTCGTAATAGTGTAAATTCTCTCTTCAAACACCGCCTGCAAGGTGTGGTTCGAGGTGACCGGAGTTATCATGTACATGATATTCGAGTTCACTGAAACAGAACCATTGTCCACGATTTCCTTAAAGGCCATGCCATCATCAGGAACACTTCTGCAGAGAATCGGCAGACCTGAACCTTCAACCACGCTGTCATTCTGACAGGTAATCAAACCACCGGCAGAAGGCAGAATGGTAACCTTGAACGTGCTCGGACCGGAGGTTGCGGTGAGGGACATATTAGCCGTATAGCCGGTGCTGCCGGTGATAGCCAGTGTCGCTGAATGTGCAACATCCTTGGGGGGCTCCGCAAAGAACGTTACCGCCATTGTGCAGCTTTCGTTATCAGCAAGCGTGAAAGCAGTTGAACCCTGCGTAAGCATCAGCTGGCTGCAGGCCGTGGCGCCGCCGCCATCGGTATGAAGGGTAAAGAGAGGCGTAGCAGCATCGCCGCTCTTCGTCACGCTGTTTATCGTAAAGGCAGCGCCGGAATCATTGGTAACCGTAAAGAGGACCGGTTCGCTGTTTGTGCTGCCGGCTACCGTGCCGAAATTGATGGCGTTGGTAGAGATCGAGAACGGGATGCCCGGTTGGTAAATGTAGCCACCGCGCACCGGCCAGACGTATTTGGCAGCCGTTTTGTCGTAGGCAGCAATTGAGTAACTGCCGACATTTACGCCATAGGCCTTGGTTTTAGTTGCTATAAGCGTATCCGACGTCCAGTACGGTGTACTCTGGATACCGCTGAAACCAAGACCGGTAAGCCATGCAACGTTGTCTGACTGGGCTGAATTAACCAATGTCGAGTATTCCAACACGTTTGGCAGACGCCAATCACCCCGACCGGCAAAGAATGTGTCATTGAGACAGGATACATATTCAAGAGCCTTTGCCCAGGTCTGCGCACCCGCAGTGATCGGTACGCCGCTGGAAGGGGGTGTACAGGTTGGTGTAGCGGCATTGAGCATCCAGTTGAGTCCGGTGGCCTGGTCGAGCACTACCGTACTGCCACCGACCAGGGCTGTTCCATCCGGATTGACGAAGCGCGGCTCAACATACGGCACACCGGACATCATGTCGCCGTCTTCGCCGGTGTGTACAGCCGTATCAGCATCGGCACACAAACGTGAAGTGCCGTCCACATTAAAACAGGATGATTGACCGGTCACCAGCAAACTGGTGCGTGGCTTGATGTAACCAACAGCATCATCTTTAAGCGGCGTGCGGACAACCAGCATATATGCTGTGCCGGTTTTTGTTGCAGGTGCTACAGAACCGTCATTATAAAGCTGGAAAGCCCTGAATGCCGCCGCTGGATCAGTGGTGGAACTCCAATACCCGGGAGTTGCCGGAATATCGGTAAACGCCGGAGAAAATGATCCGAGCCAGGTTGCAAGGTTCGTAGCACCATAGCTCATAATGCTGGTCAACTCACAGCGATTAGGCAGGCGCCAGTCGATGAAACCCTGGTAGTTTTCGCCGTTCAAAATCTTGATGTAATCCAGAGCACCCTGCCATGTTACAAGACCAAGATTCGGATCTTCATAATTTGTACGGGCATATTTCACGTTGGCGGTCTGTGTCCACATCAGTCCGGTGGCGCTGTCGGTAAAGCTGCCGTCTCCGTTGTCAACAAAACGGCTGACCGGCACCCAGGGCACACCCGCCTTGATTTTTCCGTCATGGGTGTCAGTCGCGGTCGAGCAGGTAACCGTAGCGCCGGCCGCATCATAACAGGTGTCTTGACCGGTACGGATAAGGCGCGTCTGTGACGGGAAGACAATCTTCACGTCGGCGTTCTTTGAAACACTGACATTGCCGGCTGCATCACGCACCCAGACATAGAGCGTGTGAATACCTGCTCCGGCGTTTGCCGGCAGTGAGAATTTCTCCGGCTTCTTGTCAAGCCATGTAGCGGGGTTCGGCAGTGTCGGTGCAGCCGCACCTTTTTCAACCGAAGTCAGATACCAGCCGGTAACACCATCGCCGGGACGACCGGTCGGATCAGAGTTATCGGTAAAGGTCAGCAGGGCAATCGGCACAGAAAGCGAAGAGTTCGCACTTGGCAGAGCAAATACCGTTACAACCGGGATCTGAATATCCTTGAACACGACATCAATGTTGCAGTTACTGGTGATTGCACTGGTCGTGAAGGTATCACCGGCCAAGCTTCCGCCGCAACCGGAAGCGGTTGATTGATAGCCTGTGCCCGGCTGCAGAATATAGGCGGTTATGGCGTTGTAATTAATTGTACGGGACAGAGCCAGCGATGATTGGTCAATAGTGCCGCCAAATCCGGTCTGCGATGCCGCAACGGTGAAGGTTCTTATTTTTGCTCCGACAGGAACGGTGCAATCAGCAGTTACGGGACCGACATCAAACTGATTGCCACGCAGAGTCCCCAGACAGGTTTTGTTGTCAAATACCGCAGGATCCACTTCGTAGCCGACACCCAGTGTCAGAGCAATCGAAGTGTAGTTGCCGTGATCCACTACAACCGATGCCGCAGGTACGGTCGATATATGTGCGTCACTATCGGCAATCGTTACGGTGTAATGCTTGATGGTAAAGGTTGCTGCCACGTCATGCTTTGCCGTAACAGTTGCAATTGAATATGTTCCACCGTTGACCAGATTCAGCCCGCCGCTGCTGATATTCTTGGCAACGCTGTTGTCGGTCAACGCGGTAAGTTCATAACCGACCGCCGGAGTAATCGTGCAGATCGAGGTGACATTATGATTCACCGGGTTTGGTGAGCAGGCGATAGTCCCGTTGCCTGTTTTGGATGCATTAATGGCATAGGTATTAATGGCAAATGTCGCCACAATGGTATGAGCTGCCGTAACGCTGCCGATTGGATAGTCGTTAGCGGCGACGCCGCCGGTCACATCAATGGTGTTATCGGTCAGCACAAAAAGGTGATAGCCGCTATTCGGGTACACGGTGCATGTTGCAGCAGTTCCATGTCCTACCGAACCACCCGGAGTACACGTGATATAGCCGTGTGCCGTTCCTGCATCGGCAAGCAGCGGAGCTGCGCTCACCGCGTAGGTGTTAATGCTGAAACCGGCCGTAATTGTATGCGTTTTTACTATGTTTTCGAGCGTATATGACGACTGAACGTAGTCGTCGCCGCTTCGGGCGCCAAAGACATCAACCGGTGCCCCACCATCAGACTTCGAGATCGATGTCAGATGATAGCCGACCGCAGGTACCATGGTGCAGACAGTTGCTGAACCGGAAGCAACCGAAGCCGGCAGGCAGGCGATAGTACCATTTCCACCGGAGACGCTGTTAATCGTCGAAACACCGGAGCCGGTCAAAATGATTTCGCGCGATGGGTTGGCGGAATCACTGCTGGTGACCGTAAACACAGTGCTTCTGTTGGCTGCATCTATCGGTGCGAACGTCACCGCGACATTGCAGCTAGCTCCTGCTGCAAGCGTTGGAGCATAGCTGCCGCACGGGCTTACTGCCGGAGACACATTAAGGGTGAACAGCGCTTTATCGCCGGTATCAATAAACATGGAGGTAATTTCAAGAGCTGTAGTACCGGTGTTCTTGATATTGATTGTTTTGATATCAGTGCCGCCGTAGGCAACCTGACCAAAATCAGGCTCGGCAGGTGTAATTTCGATCAGACCATTACCGATGAGACCACCCCGCACCGGCCAGACGTGATATGAGCCGGTGGTTTTGGCCTGATGCGTCAGTTTGCCCAGCTTGACATCGTACATCCAGGCGCGGGCAGCAAGGTTTACATCGGTGGAAGCTGACCAGTAACCGGTCGACTGGACATTCGAAAATCCAACCGTGGTCTGTAGCCATGCCTGACCATCAGCGACACCGCCATTGAACAGGGTCTGCATCTCCACCGTGTTAGGCAGACGCCAATCGCTATAGCCCAGATATACGGCGGTATTCAGACATTTCACATAATCGATGGCTGCCTGCCAGGTTTTTGCACCGGCGGAACAAGCACCGACAACCGGCGTACCGGCATCTTTCAGCCACATCAGCGAATTCATGCGATCTACGCCGACGCTGCCGGCAAATGAACCGGATGCGGCGCTTCCGTCCGGATTACCGAAACGGTTTGCGGGCGGCCACGGCACGCCAGCCTTAATATCACCATCCTGACCGGTGTGGACACCAGTGGTTACACAAGCGACCACATTACCTATTGTATTATAACAGGCAGACTGGTTGGTCTGAACCGGCTGAGTAACACCCAGCCCCTGCCATGCACGCACCGGCACAAGATAGTGCAGCTCTGACTTGGCAAGTGTCGTAATTGAACCTTCCAGGAAATTTACCGTCCAGGCAGAGGACTTTGTATCCATATCAGTAGTACTGGTCCAGTAGTAATCCGGATTGGTGTTTATGAAACCCTCGGTGCCCAACCAACCGGCCGTGCTCGACTTGGCACGGTTGATAAAAGTAGCCAGTTCGTTACGGTTGGGGAGGCGCCAGTCGGTATAACCGGCAAAACTTGCCGTGTTGAGTGCATTTACATAATCAAGGGCTGCCTGCCAGGAAACTTTGGCCCCCGGCTTGTTGAAATCGTTGGGGAACATCAGGCCGGTCAGCTTATCGGTGACCATGGCAACCGTATTCACGGTACTAGAGGCAAAACGGGGCGCAGGCCACGGCAATCCCGCCAGAGTGTTGCCATCCTGCCCGGCGCCGGTTGTTGCGCAGGCAATTACTCCACCTGTTGCACTATAACAGAGCACCTGACCGGTACGCGGGATGTTGACCCGGTTGAACATATCGATACTGATCGGCTCAGTTGTCGGGTCTGAAATATTTCCGGCGTAATCCTTGGCGCGTGCGCAGAGCTTGTAATTTCCTTCGGGTGTAGCAACCGGGAATATAAACGGTGCAGCATTATCCGGCGTCCAGACACACGCGGCAAGACTTGCAGGGAGATTACTGCAGACCTCCGTACCGACCGGAGCTGAAATGCTGGTTACGCAGTACTCCTTGACGGCAACATTATCAGTTGCGGTGAAGTTGATAGGAATAACCAGTGTCTGGGTCGTGGCGGGTATGGTGAACAAGGTGATTATCGGCGGCGTAGTATCAGCGCCGAATGAGGCTATCGCTGAACAGGTGGCGGTAACAGTAGCCGTGTATATATTCTGTTTTGGCGTTACCGCTGGCGAAAGCGTACAGCCAGTCGGAGTGATGGAATTCAGTTGGGAACCATCACTCTCCTTGGCGTAGAACGTCGCCGTTGTTCCATGATCGGCATAGTTGGCTGCGTTGATGGTATCGACAACGGTAAAGGTGCCGCTGCCGGAAGTGGACGCCGAAACGAGATAGGTGTTCTTACGGAACTTGACAGAGACTGCTCTGGCGGAGGTGATGGCATTCAGGTTAACAGTAGCCATGGTGCTGTTGTCGCCGAGAATACTGTGGTTTGAGAACCTGTTTGCGCCCCCGTCAATCAGGTCATAAACATGGTATCCGACTGTGGGTGTTATCGTGCAGAGCGGCGTGGAATTGTAGAGGGCGGGCGTATCACACGAGATTGTGCCACCTGTGCCGCCGACCACCGTAGTGGTTACCGGGAAGGTATTGCCGGCAAAGGTTGCGCTGACGGCGCAACTAGCAGAGAGCGCTGAAGTCGTATAGGTATAGGTGGTGACCGCATTCGCACCGGTATAGACAGGTGCCGTATAGGCAGCGCCGCAGCCGTTGGTCGTAACGTCAACGATGTGATAATTAGCATCGGTGTTAAAGGTAAACGCAGCCGTTGCACCGGTGAACTTGTTCTGCGGCGACACTGTCGACCCGCTCAATGTTCCACCTGCTCCGGCAGTGGCGGTAACCGTCCATGGCGCAGTGTTGGACTCAAATGTTGCTGCCACTTCGCACGCACCCGCCAGGACCGGGGTAGTAGCCGTATAGGTGCTTAACCCTACTCCAACATACGGGCTTGGCGCGTTATACGCTGAAATTGAGCAACCGCTTACACTCATGACGTGATAACCGGCATCGGCGTTAAAGGTAAAGGTCGCCGTCTGCCCTGCCGTCTTGCTCTGGGGAGTCGGCGTTGCACCGGCCAGAGAACCGCCCGCACCGGCAGTCGCAGTAACATTGAACGGTACCTTCGACGTAGCGGCGGTGATGTTACAGCTCGTCGCCGCAGTGCCGGTGAAGGTAAAGGTCTGTTTGCTGCCGTTCGTGGTTACGTTGCCGCCGCACTGAGCCGGAAAGTCAGCCGTAACGCCATTGATCTGGTAGCCGCCACTCGGCGTAAACTCAAAACTGCAGCCGGTCAGGGATGCGCCGCTGGTAATACCGGTACAGGTTCCAGTGGTAACGATGGTGCCGTTGGCTATAACCGGAATCATACTGTAGGTGTTCGGCGTTGTGAAACTTACCTCTGTCGAGTACCCGGTACCGGTAGCAACAACACCGGCCGATCCGACCGCCTTGGAGCGATAGTAGAAGGTGGTGTTGATCGAAAGACCGGTCAGATTGACGGTGAAATTGTTCGGCGCCGAGGTAAAGGTCTGCGCTGTAGTCTCTTTGGTATACACACCGGGAGAGGTGCCATACTGGAAGATTACGTCAACCGATGTCGAGGTGCCCATATCGGTCAGCGAGCCGGCGATAGTGGCAGTAGTTGTGGTAATGTTTGTTGCTGCGCTCGACGTTACTGTTGGTGGGGTATGAGACTGGGCGCGCAGCAGTACCAAAAGGGCGAAGGCGGTACTGCGGGTGTAGGCTGAATGGTTTGATTCTCCATAACCACCGCCGAGCCATGAACCGTCTCCCTTCTGGTTGGCGATAATCACATCGGTAAAATCGTTATACCAGTTGTGAGTTCCGTTCGTGCCGGTGAACGTTTCAATAGCGTGTTCTGTAAAGCCCTTGGATGCAGCAAACATACCCGAATAGGACGGCGGGACGCTGCTGCCCGGATTTCCGCGCCAGCCGTAGTCACCGGAAGAACCGATACCGTTCGTTGTATCAGCCCAGTGAGTATCCATGAATTTAAGTGCGTCTTTAACATTCTGGCTGCTGGTCGTGTCGCCGACCAATCCCTGTTGGAACAGCAGATGACCGGTTTTATAGGTATTGTGCCAGCAGAGATTCGATGTCCAGTAAGCGGCGCCACCAAAGGTTGCGCCTGCAGTTGTCGACTGGATCAGCGTATTGAAGGTTTTCAGCCGGTCGTAAAATGCTTGGGGTACGGTGCAGCCCATACTGTGAATCGCATAGCCGATACCCATGGTAATCCAGCCGGTTGAAGATTGATCACCGCCGGTATTGCTCGAACTCCAGGAATACCCCCATCCGCCGGTTCCGCCGGTTTTTGCCTGGCCTGCTATCAGCCAGTTGACCACCATCTGAGCCACCTGCTTATAGGTAAAATCCTTGAGAGTGCCGCTGGCAACTACGGCAGTTGGTGCACCAGAGCGGGAAATCGCCATAAGCGCGGCCCCGGCCTGGTAGACGTTGTCACCCCCGCCGTTCCAGTAGACATAGCCGTTGGTCGCGTCATACGTGGCAGACCCGAACAGATAATTAAGCCCATTCTGCACATTGGCATGGTAGGTATAGGCAGCATCAAGTGGTTTCTTTTTCAGCTGTTCGGCATGATGTTCCAGTGCAGTCAGGGCATACCCGGTATTGGCGGGCAGAAAAGAGTCACCAGTACCGGTGAAAGAACCGTCCGCTGCCTGCTTCCCGATCATAAACGTCAAGCCGTTAGTTATTGCGGTGTCAATTTGAGCCTGAGTAGCAGCCGCCTGCACCGTCTGCGGCAGCAGGACGCCAGCCATAAACAGAATCATCACCACCAGCGACGTAAGCGCGGACATCAGGTGATTGTGAGATGTTCTGTTTACTTCAGATCTGCGGATCGTTGCGGCTGGTGTGTTCATGGTGTGTCCTCCGTGTTTGAATATACTGTTCATTTATTTTGGTAAACTGCGTATGTGTAATATTACATTAAAATTTAACACGATCGGATTATGCATAAAATTTTTGTGAATTCTATCATCTAATTTTTTTTATGCAACCGGTGCAGAAATAAAAATCTGTTTCCGGCTTTTCGGGGGTGTGTCATCAGTTCAAACGAGCACGACTTACAAGATTACAAGCAGCAATCCCCCCTTGCTCTCAGGCACTGGCATGGGAACAAGGAGGATGGGGTCTATTTACCTATAATTTTCCATGAATCACCCACCAAATTGGGCAGTAAAGCCATGCTCGTTCTTATAGTGTTATCCATAAACCAGAGCAGTGTCTGACTAGTAATGGTGTTTCTCCAGATAATATCGGGCTTACCATCGTTATTGAAATCGGCAACTGAGGCAGCAACCCAAATATTCGTAGCGTTGTTTGGCA
>Ga0194037_1000856_pt1 | contig 23466 bp, 25 predicted proteins | sample JunL306m_MetaG_FD_148653 | JGI IMG/M metagenome (GOLD analysis project Ga0194037, IMG submission 148653) | Anoxic zone freshwater microbial communities from boreal shield lake in IISD Experimental Lakes Area, Ontario, Canada - Jun2016-L304-6m | ecosystem: Environmental > Aquatic > Freshwater >...
CCATTGAGATTTATTTGAGTTTTAAAGATATGGAATGGAAAGGACCACCAGGGTTGAACAACCGCATAGAGCGCTGTGGTAATACCAAAACCCCAGACCAACATGGTGTCGGTACTGCGGCTCCTTCCAAGTTTGCGACCCAATAAAAAGTAAGCCGCCAGACTCAATGCATCAAAGAAGGAGGAGATGACACCTAAACCGTTAAGGGTTAATCCGTTCCAGACCTCGCCAACTAAAATCAAGCCGATGAAGGCGGCAACTAGACCGAGCCACATAGTGTTTGCAATCTTCGTCTTCTTGACGAAGCGCAGGTAGAGGACAATCCAAATTGGTGCAGTGAATTCAATGATGAGTGCAATTGAAACATGCAGCTTTAGGATCGAGAAGAAATAGAAGGATTGAACAGCCGCTATTCCGATCACTCCGAAGAGTATTAAGAGGGGGAGTTCTCCCTTGGCGGGTCGCAGAAGGTGGAGCCGCCCCTTAACTCCTAAATAGATAAGTAGGGCGAGTAGGGAACCAGTGGTTCTGATTTCAGTAAGCCGCCACGGGGAGAGGCCAGCCTCCATGACCCACTTGGAGACGATTCCGTTGATCGAATAAAGGAGCGCCGCACTTACGAGGAGGAGATAGGCACGGCGATTGGTCATTGGCCAAACTTATCGGCTCACCGTCACCTGCATGGCCACAGTTGAATATCGGCAGGTGCGATAGGGTTTTGACCGTGCTACTTAGTGATCGTGATATTGCCGCAGAAGTCTCCGCCGGACGGGTAAAAGTTGAGCCCTTTAGCGAGGGGATGATTCAGCCTTCGAGCGTGGATGTGCGCCTCGACCGCTTCTTCCGGGTCTTCGAAAACCATAAGTATTCAGTGATTGACCCCTCGATCGAACAAGCAGAGCTCACCCGCGAGGTGGCAGTCGCCCCCGATGAGCACTTCATATTGCACCCAGGAGAATTTGTTCTCGCCAGCACCTACGAGGTGATAACCCTTCCCGACGATATCGCTGGACGGCTCGAAGGAAAATCCTCACTCGGGCGTTTGGGGCTACTCACTCACTCCACCGCTGGATTTATCGATCCTGGCTTCTCCGGGCACATCACCCTCGAACTCTCCAATGTCGCCAACCTTCCCGTGAAACTCTTTCCCGGTATGAAGATTGGGCAACTCTGTCTCATCAAACTCACATCTCCCGCTGAGCATCCATATGGTTCGGCGCTGTACGGTTCTAGGTATCAAGGCCAACGCGGTCCAACACCGAGCAAGTCTTGGTTAAACTTTCATCAAACAAAGATTCAGTAATTCGTCAAGTTAATTTAATTACGCACTAAGGAGCAGGCCATGAAAACCGTAGTTCTAATTATTGCAATCCTTCTTATCCTCGCCCTCTATGCAATCATGTCGCGCAACCGCTTGGTGCGGGCCAATATCTCAGTTGATGAGGCTTTTGCGCAGATTGAAGTTCAACTCAAGCGCCGCTCTGACTTAATCCCAAACTTGGTCGAGACGGTCAAAGGTTATGCGTCGCATGAATCCAGCACCCTCGAAGCGGTAGTCGCAGCACGTGCCAAGGCAACGACAGCCACCACCGTTGCTGACGTTGCCGCTGCTGACGGTCAATTGACCCAGGCTCTCCGTGGGTTGCTAATGGTGACCGAGAATTATCCAGATCTAAAGGCATCAACAAATTTCTTGGCACTTCAAGAGGAGTTGTCTTCAACAGAGAATAAAGTCTCCTTCGCCCGTCAGTTCTACAACGACAACGTGCGTACCCTTAACTCTGCAGTACAAACTTTTCCTAGCAGCCTCTTCGTAAAATCAGCTGGCGTCTCATCTCGGCCGTTTTACGAAGTTGATGATCCACAAGATCGCAAGGCACCGCAGGTCAAGTTCTAAATATGGATTTTCGAAAACTTCAATCCGCTAATAAATTAAAGACGACCGAACTTCTCTTCGGCATGGCTCTGCTCGTCGGAGTAGTAATTTGGGCGTTAATGACCTATTTTGGTAAGACCGGGGTAGGAGTTGTCCCCTTTGCCGTTGGAATTGCGCTGCTCTCGGTCTGGGGCTCCTATTGGACCTCGGACAAAATTGTTCTCACAATGACCGGTGCCAAGATCGTCACCGAAGCTGATAACAAGCAGTTATATGACTTGGTAACTGAGGTTTGTATTGCAGCCGGCTTACCCGTTCCAAAGATTGCTATCGTCGAAGATAGCGCTCCCAATGCATTCGCCACCGGTCGCAACCCCGAGCATGCGGTTATCGCATTTACAACGGGGATTTTAGGAGCGATGGATCGCGAAGAGCTGCAGGGAGTAACCGCGCACGAGATGGCGCATGTAGCTAACCGCGACACCTTGGTTTCGGCTATCGCGGCAACGACTGCAGGGGCGCTCGCGCTGCTAAGTGACTTCATGCTGCGCATGATGATCTTTGGCGGTGGTGAACGTCGCGACCGTAACAACAACGACCAGAATCCACTCGCCTTGATTGCATCACTCGTGGTTCTATTTCTTGCTCCACTTGCAGCGCTCATGTTGCGCTTGGCAATCTCTCGCAAGCGGGAGGCGCTGGCTGATGTCACCGCAGTCGCTTTTACACGCAACCCAACAGGTCTGCGAAGGGCGCTGGAAGTTTTAGCAGCGGATAGTACTGTTGTTCATCAAAGATCCACCGCGGTGGCACATATTTGGATTGAATCCCCGCTCGATGACAGTAAGACTTCAAAACTCTTCTCTACACACCCACCATTAGCAACGAGAATTGCTACACTACGTGCCATGGAAGGTAACGCCTAGTGCGTAAGTTGATTCCCGTTCTCGCAACTGCACTTGCTGTGATTCTTGGGGTTCCAAGTTATGCGGCAACTACACCACCTCTGATCGGACATGCAGCTAAAGCCGGCGGAACGGTACTCGACGCTCCTATCCCAGCCGAGATACTCTCCATTCCACTGATTGATTCACAAGGAAAGAACTTCACCTTGGCCTCCCTAAAAGGCAAGACCGTTGTATTAACCGACTTCTTAACTCTCTGTAACGAGATTTGTCCTATGACAACTGTCAACATGCGCGAAATCGGAGATGCTATTTCCCGGGCGAAGCTCACGGGATCGATGGTGAGTTTAGAACTGACCGTTGATCCCAAGCGCGATACACCTGCGCGGCTGAAGAGTTATCAGGCGCTATTTAATGATCCAAGCTGGACCCTGGCAACGGGAACAGTAAAAGGAGTAAGTGCCCTCTGGTCTTGGTTTGGCGCCTATACAAAGGTAGTGCCAGCCGAAAAAGGTGTTATTGATTGGATGACTGGAAAGCAGATCACCTATGACGTCAATCATGCAGATGTGATTGTCATTATTGGACCAGACCTGCATTGGCGTTGGCTTGATCTGGGGTCCCCGGCAGTGAGTAACCCAAAGGCGAAAAATATTGTGCCTTCGAAGTTATATACCTACCTATCGAGCAATGGTAAGAGTAATTTGGTAAAGCCTGAAGAGCCATCTTGGTCAACGAGCGCTGTCTACGGCGCGCTTAATGAGATATTCAAGGTCAAGATCGGAAAGTAGTGAAGAGAGTAATTATTGGCGCTTTAACCTTTTCACTCACTCTCGCCGGAATTTCCACTGCCTCCGCTCATACCGTCTTAATATTTTCAAACCCAAGTAAGGGCGCTACGGTCAGGGTGTTGCCCGCCAAAATAACATTAAAGTTCGCCGAGCCGCTTCTCACTCTGGGAAAGCGGGCTATAAATAAGGTAGTAGTAACAAATCCAGAGAATTTCTTAGTTACGACAGGTGTGACTTCCACAAAAGGAGCCATCCTTACCGCCCCGTTGATGAACATCACACCAGTAACAGGCATCTATAAGGTCAGCTATCGAGTCTCGGCGCAAGATGGTCACATTGTGACCGGTTCATTTACCTTTAAGCTTCAGAATTAATTGGGAAGTGCAGGGTAAAGGTTGAACCCTTGCCTATCTCTGATGCAACTGTTACAGAGCCACCATGGGCTTTCATAACAGCATCAACGATTGATAACCCAAGTCCACTGCCTTCACCTGCATGTCGCGCCCGGGATGGATCAACGCGGAAGAAACGCTCAAAGATACGAAGTTGATCACTCTCGGATAACCCTGCTCCAGAATCCTTTACGGAAAGCGTGGTTTCAATCTCATTGGTAGTAGCCGAAACTTTTATGTGTGTGCCATCTGGTGTATGTGTTCGCGCATTTGCGAGCAAGTTTCCCAAAGCCTGATGGATTCTCTTGGTGTCACCGAGGACATAGAGATCTGAGGGAACATCTACTTCAATGGGGTGAGCGGGTCCGGCAGCACGAGCAGAGGCGACGCTCTCTTCAACAAGGTGTGTGAGATCAACGGGTTCTAGGAGATGTGGTCTTGCCTCATCCATACGTGCCAGAAGTAGCAGATCTTCTACGAGCGATCCCATCCGAATCGACTCTTTCTCGATTCTGCCTACTAATTCCTTGGTCTTCTCTTCACCAGTTACCGCACCCTGGCGATGGAGTTCTGCGAAACCGCGAATCGCGGTGAGTGGAGTGCGCAATTCGTGAGAAGCATCTGCAACGAAGCGACGTAGCTTTGATTCAGAGGCATTCTTCTGCGCGAAGGATTCCTCAATTCTCCCCAACATAGTGTTGAGGGATTTGGTAAGTCGCCCTATCTCAGTTGCCGGATGTATCTCTGGCAGACGAGCGGTGAGATCACCGCCGGCGATTGCAGCAGCAATTACTTCAACTTCAAGGAGCGGTTTAAGACTCAAGGTGATTAACCATCGGGAAATCAAGCCAATTAACAACAGAACAACCAGGCTTATCAAGAGGAAGTAGAAGCCCAACTCGTGCAGTGTTCTATCAACACTCGTCAACGAAACGGCAATTACTACTGATCCCAAATTGGATGGAAGAACGTAGGCGACTGCGCGGGTCGAAGTCTGCGGGTGTTCTGTATGAATAGTGAATGCCTTGCCCTTGGTGGCTGCGACCTGCGCAAGTTTCATCCCGGCAAAAGTTGCTTGTGATCCTCCAGTGGAGATTTCTCCACCCACTTGGCCCAAGACAACTCCACTGGGATCTAAGAGCGTTAACGAGGTTGCAGTTGGAACTCCGCGCAGTGGACTGACGGCTTGGAAAGGGCTAGCGGTTTTGGAACTATCCGAACTCTCCTCGCTGGTGGGAGCAATACCGGCACGAATTAAACGATCAATAGTGGAACTTGCTACGCTGGCAAGTTGACTATCAACTTGACGAATGAGATATCCCCGCAGCTGGGCATTTGCCGCAAAATCAGAGGCAGCGATTCCTATCGCGGCGACAACAACGGTCGCCAGCAACAAGCGATTGCGCAGACTCCATTGTCTAAAGCCGGGGACTCTCCGATTCATTGAAGAATTATCTTAGTTTCCTGCCGGAATACGCATTCGGTAGCCGACGCCACGCACAGTATGAATAAGGGCAGGCTCATAAATGTCGATCTTCTTGCGGAGATAGGAGACATAAGTTTCAACGATTCCAGCGTCTCCACGGAAGTCGTACTGCCAAACGTGATCGAGGATCTGTGACTTGCTAACAACGCGGTCAGCGTTGATCATTAAATAGCGTAGAAGAAGGAACTCGGTTGGAGAGAGGTCAATCAAGTGTCCAGCGCGACGAACTTCGTGAGTTGCCTCATCGAGCTCGAGATCTGCAAAGCGAACTTTCTCTTCATCAACGGTAGCTTCGACAGCTCCGATTCGGCGAAGCAGAGCGCGCAGGCGAGCAACTAACTCTTCGAGTGAGAAGGGCTTGGTTACATAGTCATCGCCACCGATGGTGAGGCCGGCAATCTTGTCATCGACGGTATCTTTGGCAGTAAGAAAGAGAACGCCGACGCTATGGCCTTCAGAGCGGAGTTGGCGGCAGACTTCAAAGCCATCTTGGTCTGGCAACATCACATCGAGAATGAGGGCATGGGGTTTAAATTCTTCGGCGATGGTGAGCGCCTGTGATCCGGTGGCGGCGGTGCGGACATCAAAGCCCACAAAACGCAGACTGGTCGCAATAAGTTCGCTGATGGAACTCTCATCATCAACAACGAGAATTCTCTGCAAATTGCTGCTCTGGGTATCTGCCACGGTAACTCTCTCTTTGAGTGCGGTCATTTCTTGATCCTCCACGGATGCGCTTTTAGATCCCCGGTGTGGGGCATAGGAGAGAGGATTCTCCCATTGGCTGGGGATTTCCTGAGAAATAACCGAAGTTTTCCACAGGGTTTATCCACGGTGTGGAGAATTACAGGGGTGTAATTAGGGGGTTAAATTAACGCCATTTTGTCGCCAGGGTGAAACCCGCAGCGATAAAACCGAAGCCAATAACCATATTCCAGGCTCCCAGATGCGGGATGGGATAGGTGGTATTGCTGACGTAGTAAATGACGATCCAGACCAGGCCGATGAGGAAGCCGGCGAGCATTAGGGGAGCGAGCCATTTAGGACTCTCCGTGGGAAGTGGAGCCTTCTGGGCTACCTCATCCGGAATATAGACCGGATCCTTCTTACGACTGTGCGATTTAGGCATAGGTAAAAGGTACACCAATATTAAAAATGTCACGGTCATTACAGTCGGTAGCCTTAGCCCATGACCCGCGTGCTTGTCGTCGATAATTATGACTCTTTTGTCTACAACCTGGTCCAGTATCTGGGCCAACTCGGCGCCGAGGTAACGGTCCGCCGGAACGATGAGGTCGATTTCTCAACCCTCGATAGCTTCGATGGCATCTTGATCTCCCCCGGCCCTGGAACTCCAGAAGCTGCGGGGCAGAGCATTGAACTCGTTAAGTATGCCGCCGCAAAGCAGATCCCTCTCCTTGGGGTTTGTTTAGGCCATCAGGCCATTGGCGTTGCCTTCGGAGCCACCGTCTCGCGGGCGCCTGAGTTGTTGCATGGCAAAACTTCAATCGTGCACCATTCAAATAAAGGTTTACTAGTAGATCTACCATCACCATTTATTGCTACGCGTTACCACTCACTAGCTATCGAACCCGCAACACTTCCTGATGAATTGGAAGTTACCGGTAAGACAGATTCTGGTGTGGTCATGGCGATCGAACATAAAACTCTTTCAATATCTGGCGTGCAATTCCATCCCGAATCGGTGCTCACGGAGCACGGTCACCAGATGCTCGGCAATTGGTTAGAACGTTGCGGGGATGTCGGTGCCCGCGCTCGCTCTGAAGGGCTCTCGCCGGTAGTTAATAGAGCGTGAAGATTCTTCCAGTTAATTAGTCGGTGGAGTATTTACGGTAATCGTTACTGAGGAACCGATATTTTGTGTCGTGCCTGCAACAGGTGCTTGTGCCAAAATAATTTGGGCCGCCTGAGTTGCATCATATGCAGATGCGGTGCGCACTAAGAATCCCGCCTGGGTAAGTGTCGTAATTGCCTGTACTTCACTTAAACCAACCAAGTTTGGTACTTGCAAACTCCCACTTGCGATTTGCAGGACAACTCCCGCACCTGCCGGCAAGATACTTCCTGGCGATGGATTAACTCCGAGCACTGTTCCAGGAGCCTGATTTGAATCTGTGGGAATCGTTTGTGCTACTAATAAACCGACCGCAGTAAGTGCACTTCTTGCGTCGGCAAGTGATAGTCCTACCAAGTTAATTGGGATAGCAGTATTCCCCGCGCCAGTTGATTCCGTCAGCGTGATACTGCTCCCTGGAATTACCTTGGCATCGGCCAACGGAAGTTGACTTGAGATGCGACCCTTGGGAATCGATGATGATGGCCCATCTTGAATATTAATGGTGAAGTCAGGAAGCAGCGCTCTTGCCTGTGCTTCTGTGAGGCCCACGACATTGGGAACCTGCAAGGTCGGGGCGTTGGGATTCTTCACCTGGGTGTAAAGAGTGGATCCAGCAATAAGCGCTATCGCCACAGCTATACCCCCAACGAGGAAGAGGCGGCGGCGTGATTTAGTGCGGCGAATCTTTGTTGTTACCTGTTCTCCGCGCATGGCACGCTTTAAATCTTCCAACATCGCACCAGCATCTTGGTAGCGGTCATTGGGATCTTTGTGGAGAGCGACCTGAATGATGGTTTCAAGATTGGGATCGATATCAGGGTTGATATTAGAGGGAGCCGGAAGTGGGGCCGATACATGTTGGAAAGCGATAGATACGGGCGTATCGCCAATAAAAGGCGGCCTTCCAACTAATAATTCATACATCAAACAACCGACGGAATAAATGTCACTGCGCGCATCGGCATATTCGCCCGTGGCTTGTTCTGGGGAGAGATACTGTGCCGTACCTACGACATTCCAAGTGTTCGTCATCGTCGCGCCGATATCGTCAAGGGCTCTGGCAATTCCAAAATCCATCACCTTGACCTTGCCCGAATCGGTAATCATAATATTTCCAGGTTTGATATCACGATGGATAATGCCCTGCGTATGCGAGTATTCCAGCGCTTCCAGAATTTCAGCGACGATCTCAACCGCTTCGGCTTGAGAGATTTCAGCATCTGATTGCAGAACTTGACGCAAGGTATGTCCTTTAACAAGTTCCATCACGATATATGAATTTGGACCATCTTCTCCAGAGTCAAAGACCGCAACGATTCCCGGATTGTTTAATCCTCCAGCAGCTAGGGCCTCTTTCTTAAAGCGAGCAACAAAGGCGGGATCGCGCGCTAGATCACTGCGCAGAATCTTCACCGCAACTTTACGATGTAAACGTAGGTCTTCCGCGATGTAAACATCGGCCATGCCACCAGTACCAATCATGGCGCCGAGTTCGTAGCGACTATTAAATATCTTCTTATTCATTTGCGCGCCGCCCCAAGGAGTTCACTTGGTGTTTCGTCTCGAGTTTCCACGATCTCAGCCCAGAGAACCGTCACATTATCCGGCGCCCCTTTTTCAAGCACTGCGGCAATAAGTTGGTCAACTACTTCGGTTGGGTCGGCTTTCTTAATAACATTTGCAATTTCATGATCAGATAGGACAGAACTTAAGCCGTCGCTACAGAGAAGAAATTGGTCGCCCACCTTGGCCTCAAAGAGATTCAGTATTGGGTCGATACCTGAATCGCCGATCAAGGCTTGGGTGAGGAGCGATCTCTGCGGATGGTTAATGACTTCATCAGGAGTTAAACGGCCCTGATCCAACAACTCTTGCATAACGGTGTGGTCGTAACTTAATTGCACCAGTTTCTTTCCATTCCATTGGTAGCAACGCGAATCACCGATGTGGAGGAGTTCAACTCGATCTCCGTTCAGGTGGAGTGCTGTAAGTGTCGTGCCCATACCCTGGAGGCTGCGATCATTGCCAGCAACTTCGGCGATCTCATGATCAATTGAAAAAGAGATGTTAAGAAGCAGATCTTCTCGTGATTCCGAATCCAGGGCAGCGTCATTTAGCACATCGCTTAACTCTTTGACGGAGGTAATTGCAATTCGGGAGGCGACTTCACCGCCGGCGTGTCCGCCCATCCCGTCGGCAACGGCAATCAAGCGGGGTGAGACGAGAGCGGAATCCTCATTGCCATCTCTTACAAGGCCAAGCTCACTGCGAGCAATAACCTTGAATGAGCGATTCATAGTTTTAGCCTAACGGTGATAACCTCTTATAAGTAAGCCCGAGTGGCGGAACGGCAGACGCGCACGATTCAGGTTCGTGTACTCGTAAGGGTGTAGGGGTTCAAATCCCCTCTCGGGCACTCCTATTTAGGCGGTTACCCTAAATTGGGCAGATTTCCCTAAAAGGATCGGTAGAAGGGATTAATTTATGAGACGTGCAATCGCTGCTGGATTAACCACCTCACTATTGATCACATGGGCAATGGTGACTCCCGCTATTAGTTTTGCTGCTACAGAAAAGCCGACCATGGTTATCAAGGTGGAGCACGTTGGTGGATTTGTTGGGCCAAATTTTAAAAGTGCTCGACTTCCTGATGTCGTCCTCTATTCAGATGGTCGGATTCTCACCCCGCGCAATCTCTCCGATTCAGTCCGGCAAATGTTTCAGGGCTCGGTGAGTAAGCCCCTCCTGCAGTCGGAGATAACTGCCTTTATAAAAGCGATGAAAACACCCATTGGAGGTTGGGGATTGCCTGGGGTTGCCGACGTCCCATCGACCAGGGTCTCTCTCATGCAAAATGGTAAAGAGAGGATTGTTGAGGTGTATGCCTTGGGTTTTGCTTTGAATAGCTCGCTTAAAGATGCCAGCGCCGCTCGAAAAAAACTTTCTCTCGCAATCGAACATTTGATTGCGCTAGGGGGTAAGAAGACGATTTACAGTCCGACCAAGTATGAAGTTTGGCCGCAGGGAAATATTTCTAATGGAACGGCAACGGGAATTCTTTGGCCCAACGACATTGCGCCACCGACCCCAAATTGTGTTGGCGTTACAGCACAACCCTTCCAAGCACTGCTCCGAAATGCTGGGAGCAAGCCGTGGTTATTGCCAAACGGCGACATAATCAATTTAACCTGGCGCCCGGTGCTTCCAGGCGAGATCGCCTGCAAAAGGTAACGCCTGCGTCAAATCGTTGCCCGAGCACACATCTGCCTTAGGTAGAGTTCGCAGGTGAGTACATATGCCTACCTGGGACCCTCTGGAACATTTACTGAGGCGGCTCTGATTGGCATCACCACAGATTCAGATCAGTTGATCCCGTATTCCAATGTAACGGCCGCTTTGGATGCCGTCCGCCAGGATCGAGCAGAGTTCGCACTTGTTCCCATTGAAAACTCGGTTGAAGGCGTCGTTGCCCGCACTCTCGATGAATTGGCTACCGGCCTCGCATTGGAGATTGTCGCCGAGACGACGATTCCCGTGAGTTTTGCCTTGATGACTCTGCCCTCAAATGCGACCAGTACGATCACTCGAATCGCTACTCACCCACATGCTGAATCGCAATGCCGAATATTTATCGCGCGGGAATATCCAGGTGCTGAAGTTATAACAACGCCTTCCACTGCAGCAGCCGCAGAGGGGCTAAAGGATGGCAATTGGGATGGGGCAATTGCGGCGAAGATTGCCGCTGACAAGTATGGTCTAGCAGTGATCGCCGAGAATATCGGCGACAACGATGCAGCTGTTACGCGCTTTGTGTTGGCCCGTAAGCCCGGAGCAATTCCAACTCCAAGTGGTAATGATCGAACCTCCCTTGTCGCCTATATAGATATTGATCATGTGGGAGCGCTCTTAGAAATTCTCACCGAATTTGCAAAGAATGAGGTGAATCTCTCTTTCATTCAGAGCCGTCCCACTGGTCGTGAATTAGGGCACTATCACTTCATTATCGACGTTGAGGGCCACCAGAGCGATGCGGCAGTCGCCCGCTCAATTATTGGCTTACGCTCGATCTGCGAAGATATTCGCGTTCTAGGTTCATACCCCCGTGCGGCGAGTAGGTAGGCTAATCCCGTGATTGATTTAAAGATACTTCGTGAAGATCCAGAACGTGTTCGCCAATCCCAAAAGGTGCGCGGAGAGAACATCGAAATTGTCGACCAGTTATTACTTTTGGATGAAGCGCGCCGTACCGCGATCACAACCTTTGAAACGCTGCGAGCGGAGCAGAATCTGCTTTCAAAGTCTGTCGGCGCAGCCAAAGGCGATGAGAAAAGTGCGCTCTTGGAGAATGCGAAATCGCTCTCTGCAAAGGTTAAAGAGGCCGATGCCGCTCGCGCCGTTGCGGAAGCCGCCGCCGATGCAGCTTTGTTACAGATTCACAATGTGATTAGCCCAGATGCACCAGTGGGTGGTGAGTCTGACTTCGTTGTTCTCGAGCATGTAGGCACGCCCCGCGACTTTTCTGCTGCAGGCTTCGAACCAAAGGATCATGTAGAACTCGGTAAAATTCTGAAAGCTATTGATACCGATCGCGGAGCTAAGGTCGCAGGATCACGGTCATATTATTTAACTGGAGTAGGTGCGCTCTTAGAATTTGCACTCGTCAATTACGCAATTTCCTCGGCAACCAAAGCGGGTTTTACGCCTGTTATACCGCCGGTCTTGGTGAATCCACCAGCGATGGAAGGCACGGGATTTTTAGGTCAAGCGGCAGAGAATGTTTATCACCTGGAAGAAGATGATGTGTACCTCGTGGGTACCAGCGAAGTACCTCTAGCTGCGTATCACATGGATGAAGTCATCGATGGATTGCCATTGCGCTACGCCGGATATTCAACATGTTTCCGCCGCGAAGCGGGTACGTATGGCAAAGATACGCGCGGCATTATCCGAGTGCATCAATTCGATAAGGTGGAAATGTTCATCTTCTGTGAACCAAAGGATGCGCTCGCCGAACATCAGAAGTTGTTGCAGTGGGAGAAAGATTTCATGGACGCGATGGAGATTCCTTACCGTGTTATCGATGTTGCATCCGGGGACCTTGGAGCCAGCGCTATTCGTAAATTCGATATTGAGGCTTGGATTCCTACCCAGGACGCATATCGTGAAGTCACCAGCACATCTAATTGCACCGAATTTCAAGCACGCCGCCTGAACATTCGCTATCGTGATGGAGAAGCTACTAAACCAGTAGCAACTCTTAACGGAACGCTCGTTGCAATTCCGCGTATGATCGTTGCAATTCTAGAAAATCATCAACAAGAAGATGGTTCGGTCATCGTTCCCGCAGCCCTTCGCCCCTTCTTAGGAGTCGACCGATTACTTCCGGCATAACTGGCAATCGACCTAAGGTCATTGCAACAGATCTAGATGGCACCATTGTCTCCTCATATGAGCGGATCACCACGCGCACTGTCGAGGCCTTTACCGCTGCTCGCGAAGCTGGCGTAGAAATCTTCTTCGTTACAGGAAGACCACCACGCTGGATGCGCGAGATCAAAGATACCTTTGGATTTGGCAATGCCATCTGCGCCAATGGAGCGATGCACTACGACTTGATGAAAGAGGAAGTGATCGAAGAGTGGTTGATTCCACTCGACAATCAATTTGAATTTGTGAAGAGAATGCGCGCTGCTGTTCCATCAATCTCCTTTGCTACCGAGTACGGTGATGATTTTCATCATGAAAGTGCCTATGTCCCGCGCTGGGATGTCGGAGTCGATATGGCGCCAGTATTGCGAATCGAAGAGAAGTTGCTGAAACCTGCTTTTAAAATGTTAGCGCGCTGTTCTGATTATGATTTTACATCTGATGAGCTTTTGGAGATCGCCCTAAAGGAAGTTGGGGATCTTGTAACTATTACGCATTCCAATGCCGATGAAGCGCTATTAGAGATTTCTGCTCTTGGAGTTAGTAAAGGTGAGACCTTGGCCAAACTCACCGCTCGCTTAGGTTTTACCGCAAAGGATGTTGTGACATTTGGAGACAATCCCAATGATTTCTCCATGTTGAACTGGGCTGATCGATCATGGGCCATGGCCGATGGCCACGTTGACGCTCCAAAGAATGCAAAGTTTGTAGCAGAACCCCACCATATGGATGGTGTGGCAATTGTGATTGAAGGGCTTTTGACTCTACCCGAGTAAAAAGCGGCGATTTTGCCTCTCCCTAGGTGTGCCACTAAGTTTGCCCACGGAGGGCTCGCATAGCGGCCGAGTGCACCGGTCTTGAAAACCGGCAAGGGAAACCTTCGTGGGTTCAAATCCCACGCCCTCCGCCAGATTTGCTTAAACCACACAGGCTTGTGTGCGATTTCACCCCTTCAAGGTTGGACCTTGCCTAGCGTTATAGGGGCTCGGGGACGAAACTTCTCCCATGGCAATTGATACCCCAGGCACCGGCGTCTTCTCTCAAGGACGAGCGAAATTAACTGCTCGCACGCTGCGCACCGACAAGTGGTGGCTGACTCCATTCGTTACCTTTCTCGTGCTTTTCTCGTTCATCGTCTACGCCACATTTCGTGCCTTCGAAAATGGAAAGTACTTTGCCCAACCTTTGATCTCTCCTTTCTATTCTCCCTGTCTCTCCACTGATTGCGTGAAAGATTCCCCGTCATTCGTCGGAACAATCTTCGGTACGTATCACATCTTTGGAATGACAGTCTCACCTTCACTATTCATCTTGATCTTCCCACTCGCCTTTCGACTTACCTGTTATTACTACCGCAAGGCGTATTACCGCTCTTTCTGGATGTCACCACCTGCATGTGCAGTTGCAGAGCCTCATGCCAAGTACACCGGTGAGACACGCGCTCCACTTATTTTGCAAAATGGCCACCGCTACGCTTTCTATGCCGGACTAGTTCTTAATGTATTTCTAAGTATTGATGCGGTCGGAGCTTTTAGAAATGAGAAGGGTCAATGGGGCCATATGTCTATAGGCACATTGGTTCTCCTGGCCAATGCAACCTTCCTCTGGCTTTACTCGCTCTCTTGCCATACCTGCCGCCACACAATAGGAGGACGACTTCGTAACTTCTCGAAGCACCCAGTTCGCTACAAGTTGTGGACCTGGGTCTCCATCTTGAATCATAAGCATCAAAATTTTGCGTGGATCTCGCTCTTCGGTGTTGCGCTCGCCGATCTCTATGTTCGCCAGGTATCTGGTCACTCTATCCGCAATCTCTACTTCTTCTAAGGGCGCTGACTATGACTGCAAATATTGAACGTCATAAGTACGACATCGTCGTTATTGGTGCTGGCGGCGCTGGCCTGCGCGCAGCTGTCGAAGCACGCGAAGCGGGACTCACGGTAGCGATCGTTTGTAAATCACTATTTGGCAAGGCGCACACCGTTATGGCCGAAGGTGGCGCTGCTGCCTCTATGGGTAATGTGAATGATAAAGATAACTGGATGGTGCACTTCCGCGACACCATGCGCGGCGGTAAGTTTCTCAATCATTATCGGATGGCTGAATTACATGCCAAAGAGGCGCCCGATCGCATCTGGGAGTTAGAAACTTGGGGCGCGCTCTTTGATCGCACTAAAGAGGGCAAAATTTCACAGCGTAACTTTGGAGGGCACGAATATCCACGTCTGGCTCACGTTGGTGACCGCACCGGCTTGGAATTAATCCGCACTATGCAGCAACGCATCGTTGCCTTGCAACAGATAGACGCGCGCGAGACCGGCAACCCTGAAACCAATATACGAGTATTTGCCGAAGTAACCATCACGGAAATTCTCAATGAGAATGGCAAGGTTGCGGGTGCCTACGGGTACCGCCGTGAAAATGGTGCAGAGGTGCTCTTTGAAGCACCAGCAGTCGTTATTGCAACGGGTGGCGTTGGTAAGACATTTAAAATCACCTCTAACTCTTGGGAGGGCACTGGCGATGGTCATGCGCTCGCGCTCAAGGCGGGAGCCAACCTGGTCGATATGGAATTCTTGCAATTCCACCCTACGGGTATGGTCTGGCCGCTCTCGGTAAAAGGAATTCTTGTCACTGAGTCGGTACGCGGTGAAGGTGGAATCTTGACCAATAGTCTGGGCGAACGCTTTATGTTCAAGTACATTCCCGATGTATTTAAGAATCAATATGCAGATAATGAAGCGGAAGCGGATCGTTGGTATATCGATCAAGATAACAATCGCCGTCCCCCAGAACTTCTACCGCGCGATGAGGTCGCGCGCGCAATTAACTCCGAAGTTAAAGCTGGACGCGGAACCGAGCACGGTGGAGTATTCCTCGACGTTTCCAAGCGACTCTCTGCCGAAGTAATTAAGAAACGTCTACCATCCATGTGGCACCAGTTCTATGAACTTGCTGGAGTAGATATCACTAAAGAGGCGATGGAAGTTGGACCAACCTGTCACTATGTTATGGGCGGTGTAGAGGTCAATCCAGATACCGCTGCAGCGGTTGGAGTCGATGGTCTCTTCGCCGCTGGTGAAGTTGCTGGTGGAATGCATGGTTCAAATCGCCTCGGTGGTAACTCGCTGACAGATCTGCTGGTCTTTGGTCGGCGCGCCGGAATGGGTGCTGTTGCTTATGTGAAGTCACACGGAGTCAATCCAGTGAGTGATTCCACCATTGAGAAGGCAGCTACAAGAATTGCCGCTCCTTTCACACGAGTAGGCGGTGAAAATGCTTATTCGCTGCATCAAGAGCTGCAGGAGATCACGCACAACTTGGTGGGAATTATTCGTACCAGAGTAGAACTCACGGAAGCGATCGAAAAGATCGCTGACATTCGCCAGCGCAGCGCCAATATCTCTGTCACTGGAGATCGGATGTTCAATCCGGGCTTCCACTTGGCTTTCGATCTCGACAATATGTTGCTTGTTGCGGAAAGTACTGCAAAGTCCGCCCTGCTCCGTGAAGAGTCACGCGGTGGGCATACCCGCGATGACTTCCCTGGAATGAATCCCACCTGGCGTCAGGTCAATCACATCTCCAGTTTTGATGGTGCACATGTCAATATCAAGGTCCAAGCGTTGCCAGCGCTACCGAAAGAGCTCTTCGATCTCTTTGATGTTCACGAATTAGAGAAGTACATGACCCCGCAGGAAATTGCGAAAGGCGGATCAAACTAATGGCGCGCACACTCAAACTTCGCATCTGGCGTGGTAACGATGAAGATGGGGCCCTACAAGATGTCACCGTGGAAGGAAATAATGGCGAGGTAGTTCTCGACATCATTCACCGCGTACAAGCGACTCAGATGGGTGACCTGGCAGTTCGCTGGAATTGCAAAGCGGGTAAATGTGGCTCGTGCTCCATGGAGATCAACGGAAAGCCCCGCCTGGCATGTATGACACAGATTTCTGCCTATGGCGATGATGAAGTAATCACGATTACGCCGCTACGCGCCTTTCCGGTTATTAAGGACCTCGTTACAGATGTCTCTTTTAATTACAAGAAGGCGCTGGAAGTCCGCGCTTACGAGCATCCAGCCGATCTCAAACCCGGTGCAGCTCGCATGCAGCAGGTCGACGTCGAGCGCTCGCAGGAATTCCGCAAGTGCATCGAATGTTTCCTCTGCCAAGATACCTGCCACGTTATTCGTGACCACGAAGAGAATAAGAAATCCTTCGCCGGTCCTAGATTCTTTATCCGTATCGCCGAACTCGATATGCATCCTCTAGATACCCTGCGCAACCGGAAACAGACGGCGCAATCCGAACATGGCCTTGGAATGTGCAACATCACCAAGTGCTGTACCGAGGTCTGCCCCGAGCACATCCGAATCACCGACAACGCGATCATCCCGATGAAGGAGCGCGTTGTAGACGTCAAGTACGACCCACTGCGCTGGTTAGGCTCGGTTATCAGAAAGAGAGACGGTATCCTTTAGCCATGAGGATATTTGTTCGTTGGGGAGTATTGGCCCTCGCAGTATGGGCGGCTACTGGTCTAGTTCCAGGAATCAAGGTCCACGGAGGCGCATGGTCGTATCTGCTGGTTGCCTTGATTTTCTCGTTGATTAATACCTTCTTAGGTTCATTCCTGAAGTTGATGACCCTTCCAGCGGTCATTCTTAGCGCGGGACTCTTCTTGATCGTCATTAATGCTGCGATGCTCGAAGTGACGACGCACATCACGAAGAGACTCACGATTACTTCTTTCTGGTCAGCGGTATTCGCCTCCGTCATTATTAGTTTGGTTTCGGGTGCGGGTTCTCGCCTAACTTCGAAACGCAATTGGAAGTAAAACAACTCTCTGTTGTATCACTGGGCGGAATTGTTGGCTCCCTCGCTAGATGGGGCGCCTCCCTCCTAATTGTTGACCCCGGTTTTCCATGGGCCACACTTACTGTTAACTATCTGGGCGCTGTTTTACTCACAGTTATTGTTGTTTATACCCGGCATCACGAGAATTCGCGCTGGTGGTGGCGTCCTGCTCTTGGGACCGGATTTTGTGGAGGGTTCACGACATACTCTGCCTTTGCGGTCACGATTGATCATGACCTGAACTCCCATAACTATCATGGTCTCGTAACATATGTGCTGGCATCTCTCGTTGGAACTTTTATCTTAGTCTTTGCGACCAATGAATTTCTCGATAAGCGTTGGTCTAATAAATGAGAGTGCTTCTGATCTCTCTAGGAGCCGGGGTTGGCGCACCTCTTCGTTATCTCATCGACAAAAACATGCGCAAGACGCGTATCAACTCGATTCCCCTTGAAACACTTTTAATCAACATACTTGGTTCGTTTGTACTTGGAATCACCGTCCACCGCGGCGCAAATATGGGATTTCTCTTTGGAACGGGCTTCGCCGGAGCGTTTACTACCTGGTCGGCTTTTGCGTTGGAAACCCACGATCTCTTCAAGTCGAGAAAGCATGGGATAGCTTGGGGCTATCTCGCTTTGACACTGGTGCTCGGAGTTGCAGCTGCGGCCGCTGGAGATGCGATCTAACGGAGTAAGTTAGCAACCCAAACTTCGACCTCGTCGGGATGGCTCGGAAGCGCACGACTTAAAACTTGAACACCAGTCTTAGTAACTAGTACATCGTCCTCAATGCGAACTCCAATACCGCGGTACTCGGCCGGGAAGAGTAAGTCATCGGGTTGAATATAAAGACCGGGTTCAACCGTAAGCACCATTCCCACTTCAAGAACTCCGCCGCGATAATCCTCTTTACGGGCTTGTGCGCAGTCGTGAACATCGAGCCCCAACATATGCCCAGTGCTATGCACCGTCCATCTCCGATGAAACCCGGCGTACTCCTCTAAAGACTCTGCAGCGCTAACGGGAAGTACACCTAACTCTTCCAAGCCCTTTGCCAAGACCGCGCTGGCGGCATCGTGAAAGGCGGTCCATGGTGCTCCCGGCTTAACCGCTTCAATACCAGCGCGCTGCGCAGCATAGACGAGAGAGTAAATCTTGCGTTGCGCTGGTGAGAACTTTCCATTGATGGGGATAGTTCTTGTGATGTCAGCGGTATACATGGAATCAACTTCAGCACCGGCATCTATGAGAATCATATCTCCGGGTAGGACATCGCCATCATTCTTAATCCAATGTAGAACACAGGCATGTGAACCAGCAGCTGCGATCGTGTCATATCCAAGATCATTGCCCTCGAGGCGCGCTCTGCCATAAAAAGCCGATTCAATGATGCGCTCGCCGCGTTTAACGGATACCGCAGCGGGGAGCGCCTGCACCATGTCGCTAAATCCGCGAATAGTGACATCGATCGCCTTCTGTATTTCGGCAATTTCATAACGATCCTTAATCAACCGCAGCGCCGAAATTTGAGCCAGCAACCTTGCTTCGCGTTTCTTGCGATGCTCCACTAGGGCATCGACAACTGGATCTTCACCATGAATAGCCAAGGTGTCGACATCATCGTCGAGCATTTCAGGGAGATTATCGATATGAATTACCGAAACCCCATAGCGCTGCTCAGTCTCTGAGGCAGAGAGTCTGCGTCCAACCCAGAACTCACCATGCCTCCGATCAGCGTGGAATTCATCGGTATCGCGCGGAGAACGGGGGTGAATTAATAGAAGTGCTTCATGTCCCTGTGCGGTCGGCTCAAGTATGAGTACTGAATCTGGGACGCAATCGCTGGCGGTAATCCCAGTGAAGTATGCATACGCGCTATGTGCGCGGAATTTGTAGTCGGTGTCATTGCTACGAACCTTGAATGTACCTGCTGGGATAACCAGTCGCACTCCAGGATAAAGTGCTGATATCTTGGCACGGCGAACGGCAGCAAACTTCACAACTTCGGCGGGTTTAACTCCCTGTAGCGCGGTATCTGACCACCCCAAGGACATAAATTCTGCTAGCGCTTCACCCTTGGGAATGTCATGTGATTGGGTACCAGGTGCCCGATCGGGAATCTTATTCACATTGGTAAGGGTACTAGGCTTCGCGTATGTCCTTACAGCCCTTTCAAGCAGTTAATCCCGCAGATGGTCTCGCCTTCGGAGCCGAATATCCAGAGCAGAGCCGCGCTGAGGTAGCGTCGACCATCAACCGTGCCGCCGGAGTACGAGAGTCGTTTGCCGCACTTACACTTTCAGCACGTGCGGACCTACTGGAAGCGATCGCTGCAGAAGTCGAAAATCTGCGCTCCCAGTTGGTGGCGATTGCCAATTTAGAGACGGGATTGCCAGAAGCGCGGATAAATGGCGAAATTTCCCGCACCATTGTGCAACTCCAACTCTTTGCCGCCATGGTGCGTACCGGTGTGCATCTAGGCGCCACCATTGATTTAGCTGATCCTGATTACAAGCCGGTTGCTCGTCCCGATATGCGAAAAGTTAATCTTCCTATTGGCGTAGTTGCGGTCTTTGGAGCATCCAATTTTCCATTTGCCTACTCCGTTATTGGCGGAGATAGCGCTGCTGCGCTCGCTGCTGGGTGTCCTGTCGTAGTAAAGGCTCATCCTTCGCACCCAGGCACTTCACTCCTTACTTTTCAAGCGGTGCAAAGCGCACTGCTCACACAAGGATTGTCACCAGATATTTTTATGATGGTGCAAGGACGCAATCCTGAAATCACACATTGGATCGCCCTTGCCGAAGATATCGCTGCTATTGGATTTACTGGTTCAACACTCGTGGGAAGGTTGTTGGTTGATCTGAGTCATTCGCGCTCGGTGCCAATTCCAGTCTTTGCAGAGATGGGAAGTCTTAATCCCATCTTCATTACCGCCGCCGCGTTGCGTGAGCGCGGAGAGACGATGGGGGAGAACCTCTTTGATTCTGCCACGCTAGGTTCTGGTCAATTCTGCACCAAACCCGGCTTAATTTTTCTGGGTGGTGAGAGTGGGGCGTTTGTTGCTGCGCTGCGGGGCAAGATGAATTCTGTGGGAACTCAACCGTTGCTCAACAAAGGTATTAGCGAGCGTTATAACAGTGTCATTTCTGAGCTTTCCAAGAGTCCTGGAGTCGAGACAATTGTTGGAGATGTTCCTGACCAGGGATTTATCGTGCAGCCCACCATCTTCATTCTCGATTACCATTTGTATAAAGCCAATCCGGAATTTAGCCACGAACACTTCGGACCAACCACAGTGGTAATCAAATGTACAGAACTAGATTTCGCAGAAATTATTAGGAACGCTGAGGGTCAATTAACCGCTACCTTGCACCTAGGAACAGGTGAATTTCGTCCGGAGTTGGTTACATCGCTCGGCGCTATTGCTGGTCGCGTAATCCTTAACGGCGCACCAACTGGTGTATCGGTCTCTGCGGCACAGAATCATGGTGGGCCTTGGCCTTCATCTTCCACTCACACAACATCGGTTGGCACTGATGCGGTCTATCGCTTCATGCGCCCCGTTACATTTCAAGGATTTCCCGATGAGTTGTTGCCCCCAGCTTTAGCGAGCAGCAATCCAGAGAAGATTGAAAGATTGGTAAATGGAGTTCGCGGTTTAAAGTAAGAAACCATTGGGGAATGGATCAGTCGAATCCAGAATCCAAGTCGCTTCGCCCATCACCCACGCTCGGCCAGTAATTGTTGGGATGATTGCGGGAATACCAGCGACTGTGGTGTGTTCTTTAACGCGACCCTCAAAGTGCGAACCAATCCAGGATTCATTGATGAGGACATCATCATCAGCGAACTCGCCACGGGCAACCATCTGTGCCAGCCGCGCGCTGGTACCTGTACCGCAAGGAGATCGATCAAACCAGCCCGGGTAGATAGCCATTGCATTCTTCCAATGCAGCCGATGATCGCCCGGCGTTATAAAGTCGATGTGGTGACAGATCGCAATTTCCGGATTTTCTGGATGTACGGGGCGATTTTGTTCATTGATCGCATCAGAGATCGCCAGCCCAGCTTCTAGAAATTTTCCGCCGTTCTTCCGTTCAAAAGCTATCCCCACGCGCTCTATTGGCACGATCGCATAGAAGTTGCCACCATAGGCCATGTCGTAGGTAATTTCACCGAAGCCGGGGACGGAAACAACCTGATCACGTTGGAAGAGGAATGAGGGAACGTTGGTGATTGTCACGCTGAGGGCTCTACCCTCTTTGACAGCCACATCAACAACTACAAGCCCCGCCGGGGTATCTAGGCGCACTGTAGTTACTGGTTCTATAACGGGTACCAATTTCTTTTCAATAAGAACTGTTGCTAAGCCAATTGTGCCGTGGCCGCACATGGGTAAACAGCCCGATACTTCGATGTAAACAACACCAATATCAGCATCGGCGCGCGTACTTTCTTGAATGATCGCTCCACTCATCGCCCCATGTCCGCGTGGTTCAAACATCAACCATTGGCGGAGATGATCCATGTGCTCCATGAAGTAGGCACGTTTTTCAAAAGCGGAGTTACCTGGAATCTCACCGATTCCCTCTAGGACAATACGGGTTGGCATTCCCTCGGTATGTGACTCAACGGTCTTGACCGAGCGGATGGTCGTCATTGTTAGCGATTCTTGAAGAAGGAGACTGCTCGAGCAGTATCTGCCCGCAACTTTGCCTCATCAATCGCAGGAAGAGGAAGACGCGGGAGCCGGGTAGGTCCACCATATCTTCCGAGGATATCCATCGATAGTTTTATCGCCTGAATAAACTCTTTGCGCGAATCCCAGTTGAAGAGATCGTGAACTGCTGCATACATAGGTGCGGCTTCCTCATATCGTCCTGTTGTCACAAGATTGTAGAGCTCGGCGGATTGCGCCGGCATGGCATTAGGAAAACCTGCAATCCAACCTACAACGCCAGCAGTGGAAAGTTCCAGAAGTACATCATCGGCGCCGACTAGAACCTCGATGCGTGGTGCATGTTGGTGGATCTGCCAAACCCGCTTCACATCACCAGAAAATTCTTTTATTGCAACAACGTTGGGAACTTCGTCGGCGATGCGGGCGACGAGATCCGCCACCAAATCAACCTTGGTATCAAAAGGGTTGTTGTAAGCAACTATTGGAATCCCCACCTTGCCAACTTCCTTGTAATGCGCGACGACTTCATCATCGTTAGCTCGGTATGCATTTGGCGGCAAGAGCATCACTGCATGAGCTCCAGCCTCGGCGGCGTGCTCGGCCCACTTGCGGGATTCAGCGGCACCATAGGCACCAACTCCAGCTACTACATGAAAACCTGCCGGAGCTGCACTTATTGCGGTCTCTAGAATCTTGGCGCGCTCCGCGTCACTCAACACTTGATACTCACCGAGAGAGCCATTCGGGACTACACCATGAGTTCCATTTGCGGCGAGCCACTGCACATGCTCCGCATATTTATCGAGATCTACTTCGAGCTTCATATTGAAGGGAGTCGCAGTCGCGGTGATGATTCCATGCCATGGCTTTGTCATAGCGTCACAATAATCCGTCCTGCGCGAGTTCACCAAGTGTTATCGGAGAGATTATCGGCCGGTATACACCTTTTATTCGATCTGCATCTGGGCTATCGAGTAAATCCGCTACGTTGCGTGAACAGATGCGTCCCTGACACATTCCCATTCCACACCGCGTCATCAGTTTTGCGCTGCGGGCATCATCTGCGCCCAACTCTGCGAAGGCGCTTTGAATCGCCGCATGGGTTACCTCTTCACATCTACAGATTATGGTCTCTGGAGTGAGCCAACTCTTCCAGCCCAATGCGATCGGATAAACGCGCTGC
>Ga0194037_1000857_pt1 | contig 23459 bp, 30 predicted proteins | sample JunL306m_MetaG_FD_148653 | JGI IMG/M metagenome (GOLD analysis project Ga0194037, IMG submission 148653) | Anoxic zone freshwater microbial communities from boreal shield lake in IISD Experimental Lakes Area, Ontario, Canada - Jun2016-L304-6m | ecosystem: Environmental > Aquatic > Freshwater >...
GATAAAATAGCCCCTTCAGTATCCCAAGTTTTTCATTTCAAGTCGTGCGGAACAAAAAGAGTCAAAAAACAGCCCCATAGAGGGCTATTTTGTGTGATGAGGGGTTTTTAGTGAGACACGCATGGTAAATTACACAAAAAATGATAGTGTACTGCTCCACGTTCTTGAAATTCAATTACGGCAATATATTTGAACTTTCCATAATGGTATTCCATGCGCATAATGAATTTGTTGAAATGCTTGTTCGCGAACTTCACATCCGTGATATTGTCAGCGAATGTCAGGGTATAGAACTTCGAAAAATCCTGATTGCAGTTGATAAGGCGTCGCATCTCGGTTCTCGTCCGATTTGTCGAATCCTTGCGCTTGGAAGGAGGCGAAGTCTTCGCGCTCAGGACCGATTCGATCCGTTCGTCGATTTCCAATTCCTCGGGTAACGGTTCCGGTTTCTTCTTCCGGATGAAGTCCCGTTTCAGGGTCTTTTCGTAGACGTACAGCTCCAAAAATGGCCCGGACATGATGATTTTCCGATGATATATCATAAAAGTGATTCTGTTTGAATGTGGTTATAATCAAGTTAAGTAATGCGGTCGCGTCGCTTTTGCTCTGGCGAGGCAAAAGGCGATCGCGTCCGCGTTTGGCTTAACAACGAATACAAACCAGCCATCGAATGAAGATACTCGTCGGCTTGGTCTTGCGAAAGCTCAATCCCACTCTTTCGCAAGAAGTAGGCAATAAGTTTATCTCTTAAGTTTTGGCTGAATGTATACACAAAAAATGACACTACGATTTGTAGCGTCATCTTATGAAAAGTAGTTTAAGTAAAATTCTAGCGAAACTTTACTGAAATCCTCCTTTTGTCTTAATGAAGGTATTTTTGGTTAATTCTTACCCTGCCTCTTTGGCTGGCATTGTAAATTAAAAAGTCTTCAATTGTGTTTGCCGTCTGCTTTCTAACCTTATCCTGAATATCCATACAGGCGGCTTGATACCTCCGCCAAGCAGTCGGGGTACCTTTATATCCAGTATCACCAAATTTTTCAGAGGCTATTTCTGAATAGTAGAAGTCATCATCTATATTTTCAGAATTATCTATGAAAATGTATTCCAAAATATCGTGAGCGATGGTTTTTTTGTCTCGCATTGAAATCGGTATCTTAAACCCTTCTACAAAAAGCAGGCTTTCTTTAGAATCAAAGGACAATTTACTATCGCCATCCTTTCTCTTTACAAGAGTGTTTCCTTTTAAAACAAGGATTTGTTTTTCAACCGCTTGAATAAAATCGTAAAATCCTTGATCAACCATTATCAAACACGAGCCAGTGGTATAGAAAAAGTTCGGGCTATCGTTTAAAACTATCTCGTCTTTTATTAACTTGAGCATAATATCTTTATGCTCTTTGGCTAAAACACCGTCTAATCCTTCAACATAGCCCATATTCAAACGGGTTGAATTTTGAATTTCAACAGCACCTTTTATATCATCAAGCACGAGAAATATTTTCTCTAGAGACTTGAGGCTGAGATTTTCTACAATGTAGGTCATAAAAAACTGACGGTTAATCAGTTCAGTATAGCCATATTCTAAGCCAAAAGTCAAAAAAAATGCGGGGTAGCAAATCGCCGTCCTAGTGCCGTCAAGGTCGGTGAGCTCTCTTGACGGCGGACGGCGATTCGCAATTCAGCCTATAAGCAGAAAATGGGATTTTCTGCTTTGCCTTACCCTACCAACGGGGAGGTGGGTGCTTGATAGTTGGTTTCAAGTAAAGTTTTTATCTGGCTTAAGAGTTCGTTTCCGTCGTACGAAGAAGCTACCCGAATATGCAAGATGGGCAGTTGGGCTTGTTTAAATACGGTGTCTTCCAAGGTATCCCTAAAAATTCTTTCTTCTGCATTATGCGAGGAGTCGTCTAACTCAATCGCCAAAAGCGGTTTTACATTTTCCTTGTTACAAAGCAAAAAATCAACATGCTTGGATTGAATTTTGTTTTTGAAGTGGTAGTAGCGGCTATTGCCCGTTCCCTTTGGCAAATAAAATAGGTCAATCATGCGTACCTTTGAGAAGAGCAAATAATCGTTAGAAACCGCCTTCTGTAAAACAAAATAGAAGTCTTTTTCAGCTCTTGTGAGTAAATAATCCTTTTTGATAAAAGGAAACTCTTCGTTTTGGATTTTTGCTTTGATTTTTCTTGCAATGAAAACTCTTGCTACCAACACAATCAATACTGAGAAAAAAGCTATGTAGAGCATAGTTCTTAAGTTCTTATTGTTTTCTCTAGAGTAACACAATATCCAGATTTTAGATATTGATTTTTTGTATATAGGCTGTTACTATATGGGCAGAACAATCCAAACAAAAGAATATGCTCTCTTTATCGAGAGATTGAAAAAAGCGAGACTTGAGTCGGGACTCAAGCAGGTTGAAGTTGCCAAAAAAGTGAAGCGTCCACAATCCTACATTTCCCGTGTCGAATCGGGGGAGTATAGGCTGGATATTTTGGAAGTGAAGGAATTTGCGCGGATTTACGGGAAGAGCATCGACTATTTTTTGAAATAATCTCGGCTTTGTTGAATTTTTTAAATTACAACTTATATTATGAACAACAATGAAACATCCCATTTGGGAAAAATGTTTATTACTACTTTTATGGTGAGTCTCGTTCTTTCCTTTGCTATTTTTAAATTATTTGGATTTGAAATTGGCCTACTCTTTGCAATTTGTCTGTCAACAAGCATTATTGCAACAGCATTAACTGGAATAGAGAATATACTGATTTCGAAATAAAGAAAAAAAGTTTAGTATGAATGAACAAGATGAGAAATTAATTGAAGAGCAATTTAAAAAGGACTTAGAAAATCTCAACCACCTTGATTCGCGCGCTGAGGATATGTATTCTCAATCACTTCAAATAAAGGGGGTCTTTGTTGGTTTTATTGGTGTTATTTTGGCGTTACTCTACAAACAACACCATGCTAACAAACTTTTAAGCTATCTAGAAGTCATCACGCTTTTCAGTTTTTTTCTGCTTGCTTTGGAAATGCTAATCAGAGCCTATAGCTTGAAGAGATCGATAAAAAGCCAAATTGAAAACACGACTTTATCAGGTGTTCAATTATGTGCCTTTGGTGATCAAAAATATTACGAATATGGCGAGAAAGCATCAAACAAAAGATTTAAGAAAGTGACGCAGAGAATCCTTGATGCCATGGATAGTGAACAAACTTTAAAAGAAATAGAAGACATTTTTTACCCGACTTATTCAAGGTATTTGTTAATGTGGGAGTTTACTATTTTGCCTTGGATTTGGTTTATACTCCTAGTAGCTGTCCCTTTAGTATTCATACTTAGAGGTTAGCCAAGTTCTAACTTCGTCCCATACTCTCCGCATCGATAGAAATACGAGACCCCTGAATGGGGTCTCGTATTTTTTGGTATGACATTACAAATACGACTCGAAAACCGACCTTCTTGTTTACCGCGGTCGCTTTGACCTATTCTCTGGACCTGCTATTATCCGAGGCTACAACTTCCTTTAACAATTCAGACAAAAATGCCATGACAAAGCAGGAACTCTATTCGCTATTTTTCCGCTTGTTTCGGGAATACCGGACGGCGCTTATGGCTGATTTTTATGAAGAAGAAAAGGGGACGAAGAAAAGGGTTGCAGAGGCAAAACAAATCATTCTTCATAACGTACAAAAAACGAACAGATTCAGCTATTATTCCTTCTCTGGTCTTTCATGTAGTGCGTACAAAGTGGTCAGTAAGGCGGTAGAGGGTGAGGCGGACTATATCGGCGCGTTGAATCGATACCTTGAACATTGTGCCGATACGCTCAGCAACGAAGTAGAGAGGATCATGGAAACACGGAAGGAGCCATGGAATATTGCGACGGAAATAGCGACGTTCAGGAATCTTTCCGAAGAATACCGCAAGCTGTTTGAGGGGAATTATCCCTCAAGCGCGAGTATCGAACCCGAATTGCGTTCGATCAGAAGGCGGATGATCGAGATTTACATTCATCCGAAAACGGTAGACATGGCGCGTTTAGAATTCATCTTGCTGGAAGCGATTGCGAAGCCGACCAGCCATGACGAGTCGACGAATGGGGTGGACGCCGTTCTTTCAAGGGAAGCGTTCGCTCTACTCGAAAAACTTTACAACGCATTCAAGACGACGTTGAAAGAGCAATCCAAAAAACCGCGATAGACGAAGTATGTCTATCGCGGTTTGAATTTCGACAGGAGTTTCATTCGAATCCATCCCTTGCCGATTGGCATTCATCTTGCTAGTCTTCAGTTATGAACTGGCTTCTCCTCACAGCGATTTCGGTCATATCGCGCGCGATCTATGGCGTAATGACCAAAGTCCTTGCCGATAAGGTAAAGACGTCCGTATATACGCAGGCCGTCATTTTGCCGCTCGCAGGGGTCGTATTGGCAGTGGTGGTATCACCCCTGTTGGGCGGTCTGAACTCCGATTTGTCGAATGTCGGACTGCTTATGGTATTACTGGTGGTGCTCGGGCAAGGATTGGGCAATATCACCTATTTTGCCGCCATAAAGAATCTTACGAACGGCACCGCGCAGATAGCTTTTTCCTCCATACTGGTTTTCAATACGGTACTCTCGCTTTTTTTTCTCGACTTGCACCTGAGTTTTGCGAATGTGTTAGGACTCATGTTGTTGATGCTCGCGATACTGAGCGTGGTAAGTGGGAAGATCGAACTGGATAAAAGAGGCATCGCCTTGATGGTTCTTTCCGCATTTCTTTTTTCGGTCTTTCAGCTTGCCAGTGCGGAACTATCCAAGCAGGTAGGCGCGGCCATGTATCTTTTGATCGCATACGGCGGCGCTGCGGCGGTCGTGTTCGCGATAAAATGGAAAATCGTCGTTCGGGATTTGAAGAGGCTGGAAGACGCCAAAGTAACATTTGGTATCCCGTTTCTTACGGTAATTCCCAGTCTTGGAAATTTTCTTTTTGCCTACTACGCGTATCGAATCGCTCCAGAGCCGGCCAAGGTGGCGATGCTCCTGACCTCGCAGGTCGTCTTCGCAGTCATTTTGAGTTATTTCTTCCTGAATGAACGAACGCACCTATGGAAAAAAGTGATGGCAGCCGTCTTAGTAGTCATCGCTTCAATTCTGATCAAGGGATAGGATATCGATTTAATCGTTTTTAAGTAATATATATATGAAAGTATTCTTAAATACGGTCTTCTGGGGATTCGTGCTCTGGCTCGTCGGCTATGTGTTGGGAATCGTTTTCTTTGCTATCGTGCCGAAGGAACAGATCGGATACTTCGTTATGCCGCTCGGTATGGTGTTCACCTTGTGGGTGCTGTGGAAGAAGATAGAGCGGGAGGAACTCATGTGCTATTTCGGACTCGGCGTCATTTGGACGATTATGGCGGTCGTTTTGGACTATCTCTTCAATGTGAAACTTTTCAACTTGGCCGATTACTACAAACCGGATGTATATCTGTATTATGTTCTGACCTTTGTCTTGCCAGTTGCCTTCGGGTGGTATAGGTTCAAGGTGAAGAAAGCCTAATTTCTATTCATACATACGAATATGTCCAAGATTTGCATCGCGTGCGGGATGCCGCTTGAGAAGAAGGAGGATTTTGCGGGAGGGAACGAGGCGGCTGATTTTTGCCTCCACTGTGCCGATGAGGATGGAACGGTGCATTCGTGCGAGGCGATCTTCGAGAGCGGTGTGCAGTTTTTCATGGGAGCGGTTGGTGCGGATCGCGCGCTCGCGGAGTGCGTGACACGCAAGAATATGAAGGGGCTTCCGCATTGGCAAGGGAGAACTTGCCCCGTGCTCGAAGGCGAGGAAGCGACCGATACCGAATTCGCCGAAGCACTCGCGAAACTGTAACGAGACTGTTTATGACCTCAAAATCCTTCAAACTCGTCGTGTTCATCCCACTCACACATGCGGACGCGGTCAGGGAGGCGATGGGGAAGGTCGGAGCGGGGAAGATTGGAAATTATACGCACTGCTCGTTTAGTTCGCGCGGAACGGGTCGGTTCCTGCCGGGAGAGGGCGCGAATCCGGCCATAGGCGAAGTCGGGAAGCCCGAAGCGGTTGAGGAAGAGCGGATCGAAGTACTGTGTACCGAGGAATCGATCGATGCGGTCATCGTTGCGATGAAAGCGGTTCATCCCTACGAGGAAGTCGCATATGATGTGTACATGTTGGAGAATCGATAGTATTTGATGAGAAATCGAAGGAGAAAGCTATGAAAACGATGAAATTCCAGAAAACGTTGAGTGAAATGATCCTTCGTGGAGAGAAGACGACGACGTGGCGGCTGTTTGATGACAAAAATCTTACCAAAGGAGACCGTGTCACTTTCATGGTAAAGGAAGCCCTGGATCCGTTTGCGACGGCCGTTTTGACCGATGTCCGCGAGACGACACTCGGGGAACTGACGGAAGAGGACTGGGCGGGGCATGAGCGATTCGAAACGGAACAGGAAATGTACGACACCTACATGCGATATTACGACCGACCGGTGGATGCCGATATGGCGGTCAAAATCGTCCGATTTAAGATTGGGTCGATTCACCAGGATCTTAGTATCTCTCTCAAATCTCAACGCCTCTATAAGCCAAAAAATCCGCTTGCCGGCTGAAATCCGAAAATTTCGGCTACAAACCATTCAAAAATCGTCAGGTTACAATAGTAGCCCTCCTCATTTTTCATGGTTTTTCACCCAGAGGGTGACCAACCTCTGGTTGGCGCTCCAACGAAATTTTCGGATTTGCAGCACGACATGAGATTTGAGAGAGATACTTACGCAAAGCATCGACTGAGGAAGATGAATCTCACTGATCGGTCGTTTTCGTATCAGTAGTGTACACTCGAAAAACAACCGCTTTATGAATCCAACGCTTACTCCCGAAGAAAAACGCGTTATCGAGAAAAAGGGCACCGAGGCCCCGTTTTCGGGAAAATACTACGATCATCACGATGCCGGCACGTACCATTGTCGCCGATGTGGTGTCGCGCTCTACCGTTCGGCCGACAAGTTCGATTCCGGTTGTGGCTGGCCGAGTTTCGACGGCGAGATCGCAGGTTCGGTGACACGGATTCTTGATGCGGACGGTCGGCGGACGGAGATAATTTGTACCGCATGCGGAGCACATCTCGGTCATGTCTTTATAGGTGAAGATATGACACCGAAGGATGTCCGGCATTGTGTCAATTCCCTCTCGCTTGATTTCGAGCCAGAAGAAAAAAAGAACATTGAAGAAGATGGAAAGGATCGGATTGCCATCTGAGTATCTATCTCAAATCTCACCGCGATAATAAGGCAAAAAATCCGCTTGCCGGCTGAAATCCGAAAATTTCGGCTGCCCCGACCGTCTCGCCAAGCGATCGTCGCGGGCGGACAAACCATTCAAAAATCGTCAGGTTACAATAGTAGCCCTCCTCCTTTTTCATGGTTTTCGCTCGAAATTTTCGGATTTACAGCTCGACATGAGATTTGAGATAGATACTGAGCGTGTGTCATGCCGTATTCGAAAGCAATGATATGGGAAAGAAAACGGCTATGGTCATATTGGTTTCGGTTCTTGCCATCGTGGCGGTGTATGGTGTCATTTTATGGAGGCAAATAGATATATTGCCTGCCAATGTGACGTCGCAGGTAACAACGCCATCAACCGGGCCCGTTCCGATACCGGAAGCATTGGCCGTACAGCCGGTACAAAACGATGTTCGGACCGTGGTGGGCGGATTTTTTCCGTCACTTCCGCGCTCGGATGAACGCGTGACAAAGAAACTCTTTGGTATATATATCACGAAAGCGACGTCGCCCGTGCAACCGGAACGGTTTTCGGGGTATCATACCGGTACAGACTTCGAGATATTTCCGGAAGAGACGGATGCGGACGTGGCTGTATCGGCCGTCTGCTCTGGGAAACTTCTTTCGAAACATCTCGCAAGCGGATACGGTGGCGTCGCCGTGCAATTATGTGTCGAAAACGGCCAACCGGTAACGGTGGTGTATGGGCATATGCGACTCGCAAGCATCACGGCATCGGTCGGTGAGGCGCTTCAGCCCGGCGATTTTCTCGGGTATCTCGGTACGGGGTATTCCGCTGAGACGGACGGGGAGCGGAAACATCTGCACCTGGGCATGCATAAAGGAACGGCTGTGAACATCCTCGGTTACGTCCAATCGAAAGCGGCACTTTCAGGCTGGATTGATGCCTGTTCACTTGTCTGTAAGAGCGGATATTGAGGAATGTTCTCATATTTTTCGATAAGAGACCGGTTTATCAGTCGGTATCATGAATTTATTGATTATATATGGAACAAAAAATTATCCTGTTTGATTTCGACGGGACGATAGCGGACACGTTCCCGATTTTTCTCACATTCGCTAGCCAGGAGGGCTTTCGTTCCGACCCGGACCAGATCGACGAGCTCCGGAACCTGTCGATGCTCGAAGTAGTACGAAGACTTAAGATCCCGAATTGGAAGATCCCTTTTTTCGCCTGGAAATTCCATCGGTATTTCGGAAAGGTGGCGGGAAGCGTTCGGATGATCGAGGGTATGGCGGCTACCATACGTTTGCTTCGCGAAAACGGGTATATGCTCGGTATCGTCACCTCGAACAGTGTTCCGAACGTCAAGAAGATCCTGGATCGGGAGAATCTTGTCGGTTGTTTCGATATCATACGGTCGGAAAGGAACGTATTCGGCAAGGCTCGTACGTTGAAAGATGTCACTCGCCGTCTCGATGCTGATCCGAAGACGGTATGGTATGTGGGCGACGAGGTCCGCGACGTGGAGGCCGCCCGTGAGGCGGGACTACGGGTGGCTTCGGTTTGTTGGGGATTCAATGCCGAAGCGATACTTCGGGCCGCGAATCCGGACCGTCTTACCTCGCGCCCGGAAGAACTCCCCGGTCTGTTCTGTTGATTCATTCGACGACGGTCGTGAGTAAAATAAAAAAGACCCGCATATCGCGGGTCTTTTTTCCGACTACCAGTATTAGTAGCGCGGGCGATCGTCGCGGCGCGGGCGATCCTCAAGCGGGCGGGCTTCGTTGACCACGAGCTCACGTCCGTCGAGATCCTTTCCGTTCCACATGTCGATAGCCTTGTCGGAATCGGCATCTTCCATCTCGACAAAACCGAAACCGCGGGAGCGGCCCGTCATTTTGTCCATGATGACTGCAACCGAGACGACGGTTCCGGCCTGCTGGAAAGCAGAGCGAAGGCTCTCGTCGGTCGTGTTGTAGGAAAGATTGCCAATGTAAAGCTTCTTTGCCATATCTTCGATAGAATCCTGAATTTACGCGTAAGACGACCTTCTTCCGGTGCGCATCAGGTCATTCAGGCCGTAACGCGCCCCTTACCGGCGAACCGGATCAGGAAAAACCAAAAAGAAAACTTACAGGGGCATTATAGCGTAAAGACGCGGAAAAGGCAAGCCCTGTCTTTAGGATGGCGAAAATGAGCCGTCCTAGGGTCTTAGGGAGAGAAATCTTCCGACCCGGTAACGAAGCCGAGCATCGTGGTATACTGTGTTCATATAAGCAGTATCACAAATCATTATGACGCACTATCTGGAAAATATCAGGCAGAAAACGCTCGATAATATCAATTATCGCGAGGTGCTCTATACGGGGCCGAAGATGCAGCTCGTCGTCATGTCGCTCGATCCCAGCGAAGAAATCGGCGAAGAAATCCATGCCGATCACGATCAGTTTCTTCATTTCGAATCCGGTGAGGGCAAGGCGGTACTTAACGGGGCGCTTCACGATCTGAAAGAGGGGGATGTGCTCATCGTTCCTGCCGGTATGCGACACAATATCATCAATACGTCATCGGGCAGGGAATTGAAGCTGTATACGATTTACGCGCCTCCGGAGCACAAGCCGGGAACGCTTCAGCCAAGGAAGCAGGACGCGTAGGAATTGGAAGCGATTATGTGTGAGCCATCGGGTATCAGCTTTGCCGGTACCCGTTTTTCTCTCTTGGTTTTCTGACTTGTGATATACTGAATCCATATAATCGGACCGCGGATAATGCGTTCGGACAGATAATTGAAACGGCTATGGATACATACAAAGACAAAGATGAGTTGTTCGGAAAGCTGATCATCGCGGTGGTGGTGATCGTGATTGTTTCTGCGATTGTCTTTTTCGGATACCTCGGATATCGGGTGAAGGAATCCGCCTCGTCCGACCGGACCTCCATCGCGACGCTTGGAAAGGATGCTGGAGCAACAATGAGCACTTCGGAAACACCCGTAAAAACAGAACCGCCTGCTCCTGCCCCGACATCTCAAGGCGATGCGTCCGTTCAGAAAGACACCCTTCCCATTCTCGTCTTGAACGGTGGCGGTCCGAAGGGTTCGGCCTCGGCCGTGGCTGATATTCTCAAGTCGGGAGGATTTGCCAAGGTGACGACCGGGAATTCCGTCGGTGACTATGCCGGGCTGGTCGTATATAAGGCCGACGGGAACGATATAGCGGCGGAAGCCGTGCGAAAAGCTCTTGTGACGAAGTACCCGTCCGTGTCCGTACAGCCGGCCGACAAGAAGAAAACCGAAACGACGAAGTCGACCATCGTCGTCATTTTTGGGAAGTAGGAGGGACGGCCCCTATTTGTAAGTATCTCTCTCAAATCTCATGTCGAGCTGTAAATTCGAAAATTTCGTTGGAGCGCCAACCAGAGGTTGGTCACCCTCTGGGTGAAAAACCATGAAAAATGAGGACGGGTATCCGAAGGAGATGAGGATCCCGCTGTCGTAACCTGACGATTTTTGAATGGTTTGTCCGCCCGCGACGATCGCTTGGCGAGACGGTCGGGGTAGCCGAAATTTTCGGATTTCAGCCGGCAAGCGGATTTTTTGCCTTATATAGGCGTTGAGATTTGAGATAGATACTAAGAACCGCAAAGAGGGACGTTCCCATGGGGACTTCTCTTTTTGGGATAGTTTTATTTTTTCGCGTACCAGTACCTTGCATATCCGGCGGTTTTGGGATATCGTAGAGCACTATGACTATGGACTCCATCGTTCCGGAAATAAAATCAAAGCTCAATATCGTGGACGTGGTCGGATCATACCTCCGGCTCACGAAGGCTGGCGCGTACTGGAAGGCCTGCTGCCCGTTCCACAACGAGAAGACGCCGTCGTTCACCGTGAACGAGGAACGGCAGGCTTTTCATTGCTTCGGTTGTGGCAAGGGTGGGGATATCTTCTCATTCATCGAGGAAATCGAAGGAATCGAGTTCCGTGAGGCACTCAAGCTTTTGGCCGAGCGGGCTGGAGTCGAAGTGCCGGCGTATCGGAAGTCGTCCGTGTTCGAAAAGGATGGTGTCGAAGTGCCGGACCGGACGAAGGAAATCCTCGAACTTTCGACCAAGTTTTTCGAGAAACAGCTGTGGGAAGGGGAGGGCGCCAAGACAGCGCTCCCATACCTTCGAAAGCGCGGATTGTCCGACGAGAGTATCAGGATTTTTCGGATCGGATATTCACTCTCGGGATGGCGACATCTGCACGATTTTCTGATTTCCCGTGGATACCGTCCCGAAGAATTGGAAAAGGCGGGGCTCGTGATCGCCAAGGACGGCCGGACAGGGCACTATGACCGTTTCCGCGACCGGATCATGTTTCCCATATCGGACGTGGTCGGACGTATCATCGGCTATTCCGCACGCGTGGCGCCAGGTGGCGACGAAAGCCAGGCGAAATATATCAATACGCCCGAGACGCCGGTCTATCACAAAGGGCGGGTCCTGTATGGGCTCTATCAGGCGAAGCAATCAATCAAAGAGGCAGGCGTTTCGGTCCTGGTCGAGGGGCAGATGGACGTCATCGCGTGTCATCAGGCCGGTATTCGAAACGTGATCGCGGCATCCGGCACGGCATTGACCGGCGAACAGCTCGATATACTCAAGCGATATGGTCGCGAAGTCCGACTGTTCTTCGATATGGACGGAGCTGGCCAGGCGGCGGCTTGGAAGAGTGCTCTTTTGGCACTTGGAAAGGAAATGTCGGTTTCCGTCGTACTACTGCCGGAAGGGAAGGACGCGGCGGATGCGGCGCTCGAAGACGCGGAATCCTTAAAGAAGGCGGTTATCTCATCACTTCCGGCAGCGAAGTATTTTCTTGATAAGGCCGTTTATTTAAATGATATATCGGTTCCGGATGGGAAGCGGGCAGTGGCGGAAGGATATGCGCCACTTCTGGCTGCCATGACGAACCATATAGACCGCGACTTTTGGAGACGTGAACTCGCGGACACGATAGGCGTCGAGGAACGATCACTCGCCGGGTCGCTTCGGGCAGCGGAAAATGCGGCCCGGGAGAATGGCCCGGAGGCTCGTCGTGAGCCGGTGGCTTCTTCCGGAAACCGTCCGTTTATGACTCGGTCCGATGTGTTGCGCGACCGGATTCTCGGCTTGATGCTGTTGGAGCCGGCTTTCCGAAACGATACGCGACTCGACGGTGCGATTGGGGAAGCGCTTTCCAAGGACCCGTTGTTCCCGATTATCCGTTCCTCCGCGACGAACGATCCATTCTCCACTATCGATGACGAGGACGTGAAACGACGGGCAGCCGGGCTCCTGTTTGATACGGAAGGGATGCTGGCCGGTGAGGAAAGGCCGGAAGAGACTCTTTCTCGGACGGAGACGGTCTTTTCCGAGCTGGTACGTCAGCTTGTCGAGGAATCTCGGAAGGAAACGCTTCAGGGAATCGTGAAGGCAGTCGGGGTGGCCCGCGCGTCCGGCAATCGCGCCCTCGAGAAAGAACTTCTTGGGCGATTCGCGGAGCTTTCGAAGGAAAGTTGACTTTTTCCCTGAAAAAAGCTATTTTATCAGACATGCGGGGCTTTCGTTTTGATCATATTCTTATTTGATCTTTTTTCGTAAATCCTATGAGTGCGAAGAAAAAGGTGATGGCAAAAAAGGTGAAAAAAGCCGTGAAGAAACCGACTGTGAAAAAGTCGCTTCCGAAAAAGCCGGTACGGAAGGCTGTTCTCAAAAAGTCTGCGAAGAGTGTTCCGGCACGCAAGAAAGTGGCGGTAAAGAAGGTTGTCCCGAAGAAGGCTGTTGGAAAAAAAGTAACTGCAAAGAAAACCGTTTTGAAAAAAAATACCCCAAAGAAAGCTATCCTGAAGAAAGTCGCCACGAAAAAAGTCGTTGTGACTGCTCCTTTGAAGAAGGCGGCCTCGAAAGTGACGAAGCCGATCCCGAAGCACGTGAAGCCGTCCGAACGGAAACAACCGACGGGAAAAGTCGCACCGAAAACGAAGGCGGAAACGAAACAGGAAGAGAAGGTTGAGGCCTTCGAAGAGATCGTGAATCGTGGCAAGCAGCGCGGTTTCGTGACCGAGGACGAAATTATCCATATCCTTCCGGACGTGGAGACGGATCTTGACGCGTTGGAACGCCTATATGGCAAGCTCGAGGAGGCCGGGGTCCGCGTAGTGACGTCCGATGAGATGCTCAAGGTGGAGACCGAGCAGATCGCCGAGTCATTCGAGAGCGGGAAGGCCGCAAAGAAGAAATCCCAGGAGCGTCCCCAGCCGGTCGACGGCGAGGATGATACCTCCGACCTCGTGCAGATGTATCTTCGGGAAATCGGTCGCGTATCGCTTCTGACCGGCGAGGAAGAAGTTCGACTCGCCAAGCAGATTGAAAAGGGCGACATGTCGTCCAAACAGAAGCTGACGGAAGCGAATCTCCGGCTCGTGGTCTCGATTGCCAAGAAGTATGTCGGCCGGTCGCACAACCTCTCGCTCCTCGACCTTATCCAGGAAGGGAACATGGGCCTTTTCCGCGCCGTGGAGAAATTCGACTATCGCAAGGGATACAAGTTTTCGACCTATGCCACCTGGTGGATCCGGCAGGCTATTACACGCGCCCTAGCCGATCAGAGCCGCACTATCCGCATTCCGGTCCACATGGTGGAAACCATCAATAAATACCTGCAGGTGACCCGTCGATTAGTCCAAGACCTCGGTCGCGAACCGCTTCCGGAAGAGATTGCCGCGGAAATGGGTATGGAAGTCGACAAGGTGCGCCATATACAGAAGATCTCGCAGGAGACCGTCTCGCTCGAGACCTCGATCGGCGACAGCGACGACGATTCGGTACTTGGAGACTTCATCGAGGATACCGAAACCGTCATGCCGAACCAGTCTGCCGCGCGGAAGCTTTTGAAGGAGCATATCGCGGACATCCTGAGCGAGCTTACTCCTCGTGAGCAGAAGATCCTCCGGATCCGGTTCGGGCTCGAAGACGGTGTGACCCATACCCTTGAGGAGGTCGGACAGGAATTCGGCGTCACTCGCGAGCGCATCCGGCAGATCGAGGCCAAGGCGCTCGAAAAAATCCGCGAGCATGACGACGTGAGGAAACTCCGGCACTACTAGGAGACTGACGACTGACCGCTCACAACCGACAACGAAGGCGGGAAGTGGGGATAAACGGAATAAAAAATCAGGCAGAGAACGAAAGAATCCGTCCGAGAGGGCGGATTCTTGCCAAAATCGGTCGGTTTGGTATACTGTCTCTGTTTCAAGGTAGCTTGAAAATTGATTCCGGTGTAGCTCAGCGGTAGAGCAGGGGACTGTGGAAACATGTGTGGTATACTGAAATATGTATGCCAGACAAAAGAACCTATGCTGACCGTCCCGAGTATTTGAAACGCGCCGTCGCGAAGCGTCGCAAGGCGATGCGATTGCGTGCGATAGAATACAAGGGCGGAAAGTGTTCCCGTCGCGGGTATGACCGCTGTCTCGGTGCACTCGAATTCCATCATGCCGATGGGAGGAAGGATTTCGGTATCTCTCAGGACGGACTGACGCGAAGTTGGTCTCGGATCGAGAAAGAGATCGAAAAATGCATCCTGATATGCGCGAATTGCCACAGAGAGGAACATGAGAAATTACGCAGCCTCTCGGAGAAATCCGGGAGTGATGAATGAGGTGAATTGTCCCGATGAAACGGGATCCCGACGACTTTGAATATTCAAGGAAGTCGGTGACTGGAAGCCTACGGTCGCTCAGCACGACTATGGTGATCAGCAGCCAACCCTTTGACGGGTGGAAGGCATAGCCATGCCGAAGCCCGGCGAAGGCAGGTTCAGAGACTATCCCGCAAGGGAGTAGGCCCCGCAAGGGGTCGAAGCGCCTCACTCCTAATGCACTCGTGCGATGGAGATGATATAGTCCATGCGTCCTGGAAACAGGAGGAGCACATGTAATCCCTTGGTCGCAGGTTCGAATCCTGCCGCCGGAGCCAACGTCAGCATTTCTCAAGCGACCGGTTCCCATCCGTGGGGAAAAGTCCGGAGAGAAGGGAAAAATCGTCACGGAAGGTGGCGATTTTTCTTTCCTCTCAAACCGGTTTTGTTGCCGGCCGGAAGTCGGGTTCGAACCCATGAATTGATTCATAATGATCCCTATGAAAAATCTTAGTCCTTATACCGCTTTGTCTGATAATGGTGAGAAAAGGATTCGATATAATGGTAATCGTATTTTTTCGGTTATCGAGGATGTAAAGAAGTCTGATTTTTCTGAAGATATTTCTTCAGAAAGACTCTCGAGAATTTTTCAGAATCAAGAATATTTTCATCATCTTCACAAGATAGATAATGGGATATTTTTTGCGGCAGTGGAGTATTTTCGTTCGATTGGGGCAGAATGGTGCAATCTTCCTCTTACGACGCTCATGATCTCGTCTCCTGGGGAAGTGTATGCTGGGAAGGCGTTGGATTATACGACTGACACGCTCCCGGTCGACATGTCCTGGTTCGACAATGAGCGGAACGTCTTTCTTTCGGAAAGCTCGCAGTTCTATCTTGAGCTCAGACTTCTGACGCAGGGTATCGACAATGTTTTTTCCATCTATAATTCGTTTAGGAAGGAAAAGGCGGATTTCTGTCACTTATCGGAATTCCAGCACATCGAGTTTGAAGGGAGAGTGACGTTTGAAGAGAATATCGATATATTTCTCGGTCTTCTGCGATCCGTTACGAAATATCTTATCGATCATGAGCGAGAAAGTTTGACCTATTTCATAGGCGAAGAAAAGACAGGGGGTCTTGAAGACGCTTTCCTTGAAGAGAATATCGTCACACTTACGTTCAAGGAAGTGCTGGATGCCCTTCGCAAAGAGACGGGAGATGTAATATACGAAGAATTCAGCCTGAAGAATTTCGGAGCATGGGAGGAAATAAAACTTACGGAGATATTTGGCAAGCATGTTATCGTGACGAAATTCCCTCTTCTGCAGATTCCTTTCTACCATAATGAACTTATGGAAGACGAGAATGGAGTAGCGCTTGCCGAAAATGCGGATTTCATCCTTTGCGGGTACCGCGAAACGGTCGGAAGCGGAACGCGTATCTCGAACCCGGAAGCATTGAGTGAAAAGGCGAAAACGTTCAATTTGCCGTCGGAGGATTATAGTCCGTATATTCAGACCAGGCTCCAAGGGGGCTACCGGAAAACTTCCGGTTTCGGCCTCGGATGGCAACGGTATGTGCAGTGGATTCTCCAGTTGCCATATATATGGGAGGCGACCCATATCCCGCGAGGACATCATCTCCCTAAACCATAAAGCAAAGAATATGGACCAGAAAACTTTCGACGATTTTTTTCAGCCGTATGCACAGAATGTCGACAAGGCCGATAACGTAAGCGCTTTCTGGCGTCTTTCTGACGTGCTCATCATGGAGATTATCAAGGAGAGTGTCGGAAAACAGTGCACGGAACAGACCGTGGTATGCGATGCCGGAGGCGGAACGGGGCGATGGGCAGCGAAGATGAGCAAAGAAATTCCCGGAAATTTCATGGTTTATGACCGATCGGTCGATATGCTCGCGAAGGCGAAAGAAAATATTGAGAAATCCGGTTTTTCTGACAGAATAACGCTCGTTCAGGGAGACTTGACCGATATGAAGAATGTCGGAAGCGAATCGATCGATCATATCGTGAGTATTTATAGTCCGATCAGTTTCATCTACGAGGATGGCAAGGCAGTCTCAGAAATGCATAGAGTCTTAAAGACAGGAGGAAAGATTCTTCTCATGGGACATAGCTATTACAATGCGCTCGCGTCGAAGGTGAATAACTATCGCGCCGAATCGGAAGAAATCGCGCGCTTATCAAAGGAGTATCGCGTGAAGTGGGCGCCGCATGTTCCCGAACTTGTGACGTTTTCCAAGGAGAGTATGGAATCGCTTCTGGAAACGGCTGGATTTCAGATTGAGAAGACGTATGGTGTTCCGGTATTTGTTCAGCCAGGTCCGGAGGATTTCGATCCGGAGAACGAGAAGGTAAGCGCGGTATCCATGTATTTGGGGAATCCAGATGTATTCAAGGAAATATTCGATTTGGAAATGGAACACAACTGTAAAGGTACGGTCGCGAACCGAGGGATGAACATATTCACATTGGCGACAAAAATATGAACGAACTCATAAGTCCGAAAAAACTACGGAAAGGAGATTTGATTTCCGTCGTTTCCCCGTCCGCCGGCCTCGGAGAACTTTTCCCGCATCGGGTGAAGGACGGTATCAGCTCATTGGAGCGGATGGGTTTCCGTGTAAGAGTGGAAAAAAATGCGCTTGGTCGGAAGGGGTGGGTGTCCGGAACGATTGAAGAGCGGGTTGCTGATTTACACTCGGCTTTTTCTGATCCCGAAGTGAAATGCGTGATGGCATCAGTCGGCGGCGATCACGGCAATCAGCTACTGAAGTATCTCGATTTTGAACTCATACGAAACAATCCGAAGATATTCATTGGATACTCCGATATTTCGGTGCTTCACTATGCTTTGTACGCGAAGGCTGGATTAAGGACGTTTTATGGGCCATGCCTTATATCGGAGTTCGGGGAATATCCTGACGTTCTTGATTATACGAAGGAGTCCTTTTTTGAAACGCTCATGAATGGGTCGTTCGGTGAAATCATGGCTTCGGAGAAATGGACTGACGATTTTTTGGATTGGTTTAACAAAGAGAACCATACAAAAGAAAGGCCGTTGCATGTGTCGAATGGATATGAGTGGTGGAAAGACGGGCGTGCCGAAGGGAAAATTATCGGCGGATGCGTGCCATCGATCAATCATGTCCTAGGAACTGAATATTGGATTGATCCTCAAGGAGCCTTGTTTTTTATTGATATTCCAGAGGGAGGCCCCGGAGAGCCTATGGATATGGCCACGCTAGACTCGTTTTTCGCGGACCTCGACAATGCCCGGGTATTTGAAAGCGTTTGCGGACTTATTATCGGAAGGCTGTACAAATTTTCGAGTGAGCTGAATTCCGAGTTGAAGGAGATTATTCTGAGATATGTGGGGCCCTATGACTACCCGGTTCTCTTTAATGCGAATATCGGACATTGTGCCCCGAGTATTACCCTCCCTTTTGGGGTGTCGGCTGAAATTGACTCTTCAAGAAATCTTTTTCGGACTATCGAAGATTGGAGCTGACGGCCAGTGTGATGAAAAAAATTCCCACCATCAGATATTCATGATGGCGGGTGTCTTTCAGATGAAGGGAAACGGAATGACATCGCGGACATTTTGCTTCTCTCGCGGGACAAGGAGCATCGCAAGCCGTGTCATGCCGAGACCGAATCCGGAGATTGGCGGTATGCCAAGACGTAGGAGATCCAGATACCCGGTATTTATGGGTACCCCGGTTTCCATATATTGCCTTTGGAGTCTGTGCTGCATGATGTCCGGGTCGTTCTCATCGACAGAGATAGTGGCAATATGCATGCCTTTGGCGACGAGCACGGATTGTGTCGTTTGCCCGTCCGCAATCTTGCAAAACGGATTGAATCCAACCGGCATGTTCGTGATGAACGTCGGCTCGTTGAATCGCGGAGCGATTATTTTCGTGAGCGCCTTGTATATACACGTGAATTCAGGCGTATTCTCCGAGAAAAGATCTGGAAATATTCGAGACAGATCGTTGATTGAGCAATGGTCGCGATTGCACGACGCGGCCAACGCACTATCGAAGACGATTTTCTTTGGGGTTGCGGAAAAACCACCTCCAAAAATATCAACATTGCCACCGGTTTTGTCTGCCTCGACGAGTTCGCAGAGGATCTCTGTGATGATAGCAAGCGAATCATCCAGTGAATCACCGACCTTGTATGCTTCCAGAATCCCGAACTCGGGATAGTGTGTGGCATTCACGCCTTCGTTTCGAAACGAGTGCGTTATTTCGTACACACGCTCGAAGCCTCCGGCGATGAGTTTTTTGAGTTTTACTTCCGATGTCATGGCAAGATGGTATTCTTTGCCGTTCGCATTGCATCTGGTTGAGAACGAACCCGCAAGACCAGCGTCAAAGCGGTTTTGTAGGACTCCGGTGTCGAATTCGAGGTATCCATCGCTCTGGAGAACCGTTCGAACGCGACGATTCATGTCGGCGATTCTTCTGAAGAGGTTGAAGGAATCGGGATTTCCGATAAAACCGATAACTCGATTATCGTATTCCGTTCGACTAGTTACCCCGTTATGTTTATCGGGCAATTCAACCCGGCATACGGATACCACCTTGGCGGAATATACCTCTATGGATGGTGTTCCCGTGCCACTTGTCGTGCGCGCGCCCTCGATGGATATGATCGATCCCAAGGGGAGTCCCACTATCTCTTTGTAGTTTCCAAGAGATTTTTTGGTAAGTATGCATTGGGTATCATTCTCCTGAAAGCGAACGTTCAGGAAGCAGATGCCGCCCATATGCCGTTTTGCGAGAATCCTCGCATATCCTGTGGCAATTGTCATCGTATTCTCCTCGAGTAAGATTGTTAAGGTTCAACATGAGAGTATAGGCTTTAAATGAGCGCTTGTCAATGCGAATCAATTGACTCGGACCATTTTATGTGATATCGATTAAACTAGGTAGAAATTCTATCCGAGGAGGATGAAATGAAGATTATTCAGCAAAGTTCTTTTACATATCTGCCCGAGATCAGGGAAAGGTGGCGGGATGAAGCTTTTCAGCCGTTAGTCGACCACAAGTTCAGGTTTCTGCTTTCTGACGGGAACGTAATCGAAGCTGGTGTATTCGAACTCCTGGTAGATGGGACGAAAGAGACCCATGCATGTATTTCCACTCAGGCCGGATGCAAATTCGGGTGTGCCATGTGCTCATCCGGGAAGGATGGGTTTGTCAGAAATCTTACGAAGGAAGAAATCCTTACCCAAATACAAACCCTTTCCAGCGTGGCAGGAATTCAGACGTTCGACCACGTTGTTTTCATGGGTATCGGCGAACCGCTCGATAACTATGAGAACTTTGTTGCAAGCATTGTGGCTTTAGTGAGCTGTAACGCCTCTTATGCCGGTCGACTTTCGTTTGCGACTGTCGGACTTCCTCAGAAACTGCTTCGTCTGTCACAGGAACAGATTCCGGAATTTCGAATGCTTTGGATATCGCTTCATGCTCCAACGGATGAGAAGCGAGTTCAAATCATGCCTGTCGATAAAGCATTCAGCGTTTTCGAAATCCTGAAAGCCACAAAAGAATTCGCTCAGCGCACTTCGACGGAAGTATGGATCAACTACATGCTTTTTCGAGGGTTCAATGATAGTGTCGATGATGCGACATCACTTGTGGACCTCTTAATCGGAACGGAGGATGTTTTTTCTGTGATGATCACCGAACCCAACAATGATCTTCCTCGGTATCAAGGGGCCGATGTTTCGGATCTGAAAAGGTTCGAGGGATATCTGCAATCCGCAGGGGTAAAGAATCGAATCGCCAGATTCATTGCGGCCGGGAAACAAGTAAAAGCTGGCTGTGGGGAATTCATTTTTACTCGCATGTGATATTTGCGAACCCACTTATTGCCCTTAGGGATTTTCCTAGGGGCATTTTTTTTTATTTACCCCTTCGCAAGGTCTGAAATGTAAGCTAGGATGGAAATCGATCGGAAGTGATATTTTCGGCCTTTTTGAGGCGGTTCGAATCCTGCCGCCGGAGCTAAGTAAATAGAGGCTTGTCTGAGCCTCTATTTTTGTTACCCGCAATGGACGTTCGAACCAAAAAGCTACCTCGCTGTTTTTTGTAATAAACACAAATTTATGCTAATATTGTGGTTGTAAAGCATTATCACCACAAATCGTATGTTTGACCCATTGAAGCCTTATAATAGCCTTCCTCAGCTGCCTCCAAATTTCAATTTCGATGACATTGCTATTCTGAAGAAGCTCAATAAAGCAAATATCGCCCTATCTCAGCTTGAGGCAGGTTCTCTTGCTATACCCAATCGAACATTGCTTCTCGAACCGCTTTCTGTGCGGGAGGCGGTAGCCAGCTCTGGTATCGAAAACATCAATACGACAGTGGCAGAAGTTTTCCAAGCCGAGCTTTTTCCTGAAAGAGAAATTACTAAAGAGCAGAAAGAGACTCTTCATTATAGAGATGCTTTGCGAGTAGGGTATCAGCTTATCCATAAACATACTTTTCTTCATACGAACGGATTCCTTGAGATTCAAGGCATACTTGAGCCTAATAAAAAAGGCATTCGTAAGCTTCCAGGAACCAGTATCAAAAATTCAGTGACTGACGAGGTATTGTATACACCGCTAGAGGGGGAAGTGCTCATCCGAGATTTCCTCAAGAATTATGAGGAATACTACAATAATTTTTCGGATGATATTGATCCATTACTCAAAATGGCTGTCTTACACTATCAGTTTGAAGCTATTCATCCATTTTATGACGGAAACGGTCGCACAGGAAGAATCCTGATGGTTCTATATCTCATTCTTGCCAAGAAAATGGAACTTCCCATTCTGTTTATCAGTGGATACATAAACAAGAATCGTTCAGAATACTACCGATTACTGAGAGAAGTAACCAGCCAAGAGAATTGGAAAGACTGGATATTGTTTATTCTGAATGCCGTTGAGTCACAGGCTAGTGAAACTCATATCACTGTCAAGAAAATTCGGGATTTGCAGGAGCAATACAAGAAGACTATGAAGGAGAAATTACCTAAGATTTATTCTGCAGACTTGGTGGAGTTTCTCTTTGCTAATCCGTTCTACAATCAGGAGCAGTTGTCGAAAAAAGTTGGTGTGCATCCCAATACGGCAGCCAAATACCTAAACCTCCTCTTGGCTGAAAAATTCCTTGAGAGCTTCAAGCATAAGAAAGCAAAGATTTACTTCAATCCGAAATTTTTAGATTTGTTGAGTTAGTAGTCAGCTTCCAAGATAGCTATGAACAAAGATATTCCACAAATTATCAAAGAAGTGGGCTTTGACTTTCACTGGAGTGAAGAGAAGGTTTGGGCTTTGGATTTATCTGTGGAAGAAATGGATATTACCGAAATTATTTGGCATTTTGACATTCCTTTCCTCTGGGGAAATGGAGTCTACAATCTCAAGCCTCAAGAAGTGATTGATAACCCTGAAGCTCACAAGGAAGAATATGAGCGCATGATGCGAGCAGACTTGGTGCATCCGATAGACATAATGGAAAACAAGGGAAGATGGCTCATTCTTGATGGTCTGCATCGCTTGATGAAGGCATCTATTCTCGGGATGAAGAAAGTGAATGTCCGAAAAGTCCCTCGTGAAAGGATACCTGAAATAGTGAAATAGGGGGTGGGGTAAACTCTACACACCTTGTTCCATAAACTTCTTTAGTCCAAAGTAGTAAGACTTTGAGGCTTCATCCTCTTGTATAGAGGTTCTAATAGTGGCTATCAGGCGGAGCCGACATCAGTATTTCTCAAGCGACCGGTTCCCATCCGAGCCCTAGGTTTGAGAAAGGCCAAAAATACGATCAGAAATGGTCGTATTTTTGTTTTGTCTCAATTCCCATCGCCAGCCCGCAGTCGGATTCAAACCCTCATCTTTCCCCTTGAAAGAATCTGAAGGCCGTGATATGGTAGGCAGTCGCGAATCGCGACCGGTACGTTGAAAATTTATCAACTTGGCTTTGAAAGGAGTTGAATCATGGACTTGTCCAAACAGAGGATTGTCTTCGAAGTCCCGTTTAACGGAGACGACGAGCTGATCCGAGCCTATGGCGAATACAAGGATCGCATCGCTATGGTCTACGGAAGAGCAGAATATTAATCGAAGCTAAGCCATAATGTAAGTACAACATTGCCTAAACTCGTTCCAGTATGGCTCGGGCATGGCGTAATAATAAACCCTAAGAAGTATCTATCTCAAATCTCATGTCGAGCTGAAATCCGAAAATTTCGTTTGAGCGCCAACCAAAGGTTGGTCACCCTCTGGGTGAAAAACCATGAAAAAGGAGGACGGGTATCCGAAGGAGATGAGGATCCCGCTGTCGTAACCTGACGATTTTTGAATGGTTTGTCCGCCCGCGACGATCGCTTGGCGAGACGGTCGGCGCAGCCGAAATTTTCGGATTTCAGCCGGCAAGCGGATTTTTTGCCTTATATAGGCGTTGAGATTTGAGAGAGATACTT
>Ga0194037_1000858_pt1 | contig 23440 bp, 21 predicted proteins | sample JunL306m_MetaG_FD_148653 | JGI IMG/M metagenome (GOLD analysis project Ga0194037, IMG submission 148653) | Anoxic zone freshwater microbial communities from boreal shield lake in IISD Experimental Lakes Area, Ontario, Canada - Jun2016-L304-6m | ecosystem: Environmental > Aquatic > Freshwater >...
TTGTTTCAGCCTCACGGGCAATGCTGAGCAGCGCTTCGGCGAACACATCAAGCGTCTCCTTAGATTCGGTCTCGGTTGGTTCAATCATCAGCGCTTCGCTGACAATGAGCGGGAAGTAGATGGTCGGGGCATGAAAGCCGTAGTCGAGCAGCCGCTTGGCAATATCGAGAGTTCTTACGCCATGCGCTTTTTTCTGCCGGTCTCCCGAAAGGCAGAACTCGTGCATCACCGGCTTCGGATAGGGGAGGTCGTAGCTTTCGAGCAGCAGACTGAGCAGATAGTTGGCGTTGATGATGGCATTTTCCGAGACCCGGCGCAGTCCCTCGGGGCCAAGCATCCTGATGTAGGTGTAGGCCCTCACCAGCACGGCAAAGTTGCCATAGAAGTTCATCATCCGGCCGATGCTCTCCGGGCGGTCATAGGAGAGCTTATAGGTTGTGCCCTCCTTCACAATAATCGGAACCGGCAGGTAGGGCACAAGCTTTTCGCTGACGCCAACCGGGCCGCTGCCTGGGCCGCCGCCGCCATGGGGAGCTGAAAATGTTTTGTGGAGGTTGTAGTGCATCACATCAAAGCCCATGTCGCCGGGGCGGGTGATGCCGAGAAGGGCGTTCATGTTGGCCCCATCCATGTAGAGCAGGCTGCCGTTGTCGTGCACCATTTTGGCCATAAGCTGAATATCCTTTTCAAAGAGGCCGATGGTATTGGGGTTGGTCAGCATCAGCGCGGCCACATCACCATCAAGCTTGCTCCGCAAATCATCCAGATCGGTACGCCCGTCGGCATTGCCCTTGACGGAGATAATCTCGTAGCCCGCCAGCGCGGCAGAGGCGGGGTTGGTGCCGTGCGCCGAGTCAACCACCAGCAGCTTGTGCCGTTTCGACCCGTGTGCCTCATGATATTTTTTGATCAGGAGAATACCGGTCAGCTCTCCATGGGCTCCAGCCGCCGGTTGCAGCGTGATGGCCGCCATACCGGCAATTTCGCGAAGCATCTCCGCCAGTTCGTACATAAGCTGCAACGCTCCCTGCGTGGTTGCTGCTGGCTGCAAAGGGTGAAGGGCGCTGAATCCCGGCAGGTCACTGGTGTAGTCGTTTATCTTGGGATTGTACTTCATGGTACAGCTTCCCAAAGGATACATATTCTTGTCTACATGGTGGTTCAGATTCGAGAGCCGTACAAAGTGGCGCACCACCTCGCTCTCCGGCACCTCCGGCAGATCGGCTGGAGCCTTGCGCAGAAACGTTGATGGGATGATACTCTCAAGAGGGAGTTCAGGACAATCGTTTCCGGAGAGGCTGTATCCCTTGCGTCCCTCGCGGGAAAGATCAAAAATAAGTTTTTCTCTCATGGTGCTTGTGCGGCTTCAGGAGTGCGGTTGAATTTATATGCTGTCCGTCAATATAGAAGATGGGAAAGAGAAGCTCAAGACAATCAGAAATTATTTTTCAGGGCTCGAGGCTCAAGCATTGTTATTATTCTGATGCACGTTTTTCGTCAATCTTCTCCATAGCCTCTTTTGCCGCCAATTGCTCGGCATCTTTTTTGCGTCTTGCAGTTCCTTTGCCAAGGAGCTGTTCATTGCAGGTTACCGTAACCGTAAAGGTTTTTGCATGTTCGGCCCCGGCTTCCGCAAGAACAGTATAGATAGGTGGCGGCAGATGGTGCGACTGGTTATACTCAATAAGGCGGCTTTTGTAGTTGTGCTCAGCGGCAACGATGGAGTTGAAGTGGACATGTTCGATGATATGTCGGATCACAAAATCATAAGCTTTTTGAAGCCCCTTGTCGAGATAAATGGCACCAATAAGCGACTCGAAAGCATCAGCAAGGGCTGATTCGCTACCCCTGATGTTCTGGTGATCAGGCGAGTCGCCAAGGATGATGTGGTCACCAAGGGCTATAGTGCGGGCAAATCCGGCAAGAGAGCGGCTGTTGACAATTTTTGCACGGGTACTCGAAAGCTCACCCTCTGCGCTCGCAGGAAAATTTCTGAAGAGATAGTCGGAGATCAGGAGCCCAAGCACCGAGTCGCCAAGAAATTCAAGACGCTGGTTTGATTCAACAGGTTCTGATGTAGCAGGGTTGTGCACAAAAGAGCGGTGAGTCAACGCCGTCTGGTAGAGCATCATCGTTCCGCCAGCTTCTTCCAGAAGATTAGTCACATACGCAACCGTCTCGGCTGAAAGATCACAACTGCCAAAGGAAGCGCCATCAGTTTGCTCAGATTTATCCCCAAAACTACCGGAACTCCCAAAAGCCAGCAGTTTTTGCCACAAGTGATCCAGTGCCGGCAATTTTCTTCCTCAGAGCGAAGCGCCGTTCCTGAAAATGATGGAGCCGTTGTGCCCGCCAAACCCGAAACCGTTGTTGAGTGCGTACTCTATGGTCCGTTTTTTCGGTGTGTTCGGCGTCACATCCAGATCAACCAGCGAGTCAAGATTATCAAGGTTGATTGTTGGCGGAACCGTCTGATGCTGCATGGCAAGGAGGCAGGCAATCGACTCAACAACGCCAGCTGCTCCGAGCAAGTGCCCTGTCATGGATTTTGTAGCGCTGATACTGAGCCTGGAGGCGTGTTCACCAAAAACCGTTTTAATGGCAGCGATCTCTGCAACATCTCCAAGAGGTGTTGATGTGCCGTGGGTATTGATATAGTCAATGTTTTCGGGCGTAATATCTGCCAGGGCGAGGGCTGTTCTCATGGCATTGACCGCGCCAAGTCCTTCAGGATGCGGAGCCGTCAGGTGGTAGGCATCGGCTGTTGCTCCGACACCGACAATTTCACCATAAATTTTTGCGCCGCGTGCTTTGGCAGAATCAAGCGATTCAAGAATCAGCGATCCGCCACCTTCTCCCATAACAAAACCGTCACGGTCACGGTCGTAGGGACGCGATGCCTGTTGTGGCCGGTCGTTGGCCGTTGAGAGCGCTCTGGCTGAGTTGAAGCCGCCAACACTCATTTGCGTGATTGGCGCTTCTGAACCGCCGCACACCATGTAATCGGCCATACCTGCCTGAATCAGCATGTATGCGTCCATAATTGCATGAAGTGATGTTGCGCAAGCGGAAGAGGTCGCATAGTTTGGCCCCATGAGTCCATGCCTGATAGAGATCTGTCCTGCGGCAATATCGGGAATAAGCATGGGAATAAAGAAGGGACTGATGCGTCTCGGGCCTCGCTCAAGGAATGTTTTAAACTGCTGTTCATAAGTGGTCATTCCTCCTATGCCCGATCCGTGTACCACGCCAATTCTCAGTGGGTCAATCTCCTTCAAATCCAGTCCTGAATCTTTCAGGGCCTGATCTGCAGCAATGATGGCATATTGACAGTAAGGATCCATCCGGTCGGCAGACTTTCTGTCGATATAGTCAGCAGCAACAAATCCTTTCAGCTCACAGGCAAAGGTTGTGGCAAAATCAGTGGTGTCAAAATAGGTTATAGGGGCCGCACCACTTTTTCCATTATGAAGCGAATCCCAAAAATCCTCTTTGTTAAGACCTACAGGAGTTAATACCCCAATACCGGTAATGACAATTCTTTTGCGATCCTGAGTCATAAGTTTTGATTTTGCTGGTTTCCGTTGCCTGCTTTGCGGTTGTTCCAGGGTTACTTCTTGCTGACGATATAGTCGATAGCCTGCTGCACTGTGCCGATTTTCTCTGCATCTTCGTCAGGAATCTGTACACCAAACTCGTTTTCGAGCTCCATGATCAGCTCAACAGTGTCGAGTGAATCTGCACCGAGATCATCAGAAAATTTTGATTCCATCTTGATCTGATCCTTGTTAACGCCCATCTTGCTGACGATAATATCGTACACTTTATCTTTAATTTCTGCTTGGGTCATGGTGAGGTCTCCTGATTAAACGTTGGTTGTTAGGAAAAAAAATTCTGAAAAAGTCAGTCAATATAACAAGAAAAGATGCTTGCCCAAATCACATAACCATGCCGCCATTGACGCTGATAACTTGGCCAGTAATGTATGATGATTGGTCGCTGGCCAGGAATGCCACTGCGTTGGCTACATCCTCGGGAGTACCGAAGCTGGCGAGGGGAATGGCTTCAAGCATTTTCTGGCGAACTTCATCGGAGAGAGCTTCGGTCATTTTCGATGAGATGAACCCCGGAGCGACGGCGTTTGCCCTGATGTTGCGTGAGGCAAACTCCTTTGCAACGGATTTTGTGAAGGCAATGACCCCCCCTTTTGATGCGGCATAGTTGGCCTGCCCGGCATTGCCCATAAGGCCGACGACTGAAGCGATATTGATGATTGAGCCGGAACGCTGCTTCATCATGATGCGGCAGACCGCCTTGGTGCAGGCAAAAGTACCTTTCAAATTGACGGTAAGTACGGCATCCCAATCCTCTTCACTCATTCTCATCAGCAGACCATCTTTGGTAATGCCTGCGTTGTTGACGAGAATATCAATTCGTCCTGTCTCAGTGGCGATGTCGTTGAAGGCATTCTGGACGGCAGTGGCGTTGGTGACATCCAGCTCAAAACAGTAAGCCTTTCTTCCAAGTTTTGTTACCCCTTCGGCACTTTCCGAAAGCCACTCAGCCTTTATGTCGCACAGGACGATATCGGCACCTTTGGCGGCAAGATTGTAAGCAATAGCCTGCCCGATTCCTCTGGCCGCTCCCGTGACAAGAGCAATTTTTCCTTCAAACATAGTTTTCAGTCGGTTGATGTTAATTATGAAACCAGAGAGTGAATATCCGCAGCGGTATCAATACCCAGGGTAACAACACTTTTGTCAATTCGTTTGATCAGACCCTGCAACACTTTCTGCGGGCCGACTTCAATAAACTCGTTCACTCCCTCCTTAACCATAGCCTCTATTGATTGTGACCATAGAACAGAGCTGGTCAGTTGCAGAATGAGGTTGTGGTGAATCTCTGCGGCATCAGTTATCGGACGGGCTACAGCGTTCATGCAGACCGGAATCCCGGCATTTTTTATCTCAATACCATCAAGCGCTGCGGCAAGCTCTGTTTCGGCAGGTTTCATGAGAGTGGAGTGAAATGCTCCCGAAACCACCAGCTCTTTTGCCATACGCGCCCCTTTGGAGGGAGCAAGCGCTACAGCTTTTTTAACAGCGGCAACATCGCCGGAGAGAACAATCTGTCCTGGCGAATTGAAATTGGCAGTCTGAACAACACCCTCAGTTCCGGCCTCTTCAAGAAGTCCTGCAAGCGCGCTGTCGGGCATACCGATGATGGCTGCCATGGTGCCCGGCTTTTGTTGGCCGGCATTTTGCATCAGCTCACCGCGCTTTGCCACAATGCGCAGTGCATCATCAAAGCTGATCGAACCTGCAAAGCAGAGTGCGGTATATTCGCCAAGGCTGTGGCCTGCGGTCATGGTGACATCGCTCCCTCCTGCCAATCTTGCCGCTGCGATGCTGTGAAGAAAAATCGCTGGCTGGGTAAACTTTGTCTGGCGCAACTCCTCCTCACTGCCTGAAAACATAATATCGGTAATCGAATAGCCGAGCAGCTCATTGGCCCTCTCCATCATGGAACGCCCAGTCGGAAAATTGTCGAAGATATCCCTGCCCATGCCGCAATACTGGGAACCCTGTCCCGGAAAAACAAAAGCTTTCATATCGTTCTTATTGCCATTTTAAATAGATGCCTCCCCAGGTATAACCAGCACCAAAACTGACGAGCACCAGGTTTGAGTCTTTATGCAGTTTTTTCTGTTCATCAAGTTCTGCGAGGCAAATCGGGATGGTTCCTGCTGTCGTGTTGCCGTATTTGGCGACATTTGAGACGACTTTTTTGTCGTCAACTCCCATTCGCTCAGCCGTGGCATTAATGATCCGCTGATTGGCCTGGTGCGGGACAAGGTAGTCCACATCGTCAGCCTTGAGATTGTTACGACTCATTATTTCACCGGCAACATCGGCCATGGCAACAACTGCAGACTTGAAAACCTGCCGCCCATCCTGATAGATGTAGTGCATTTTTTTATCAATCGTCTCGTGAGTCGCTGGATTCAGACTGCCACCGCCAGTCATCAGCAGGCGATCCTTGCCGCTTGCTCCATCAGAGTACATGCGAGTGTCAAGGATGCCATACCCCTCCTCTTTTGCCGGTTCGAGGATAACACCGCCAGCTCCATCTCCGAAAAGAATGGCGGTCGAGCGGTCGGTATAATCAATAATTGAAGACATCATATCCCCGCCAATGACCATCACTTTTTTGTGTGCCCCACTCTCAATAAAACGTGAAGCCACGTTCAAAGCGTAAAGAAATCCTGAGCAAGCCGCATTAAGGTCAAATGCCCAGGCATTGGTCGCTCCAAGAATGCTCTGTACCAAACAGGCGGTCGAAGGAAACAGCATGTCGGGAGTCATGGTGGCAATAATGACCAGCTCAATTTCATCGGCTGCAATCTGCCGTTTTTCAAGCAGTTGCCGTCCAACTTCACCGCACATATATGCTGTCGCTTTCGATGGATCCTTGAGTATCCTGCGTTCACTGATGCCGGTTCTCGAACGAATCCATTCGTCGTTAGTCTCAAGCATAAGCTCAAGGTCACGATTACTCAGAATATCAGGAGGTAAATATTTGGCCGTAGCCGTAATTGCAGCTTTCATGCGTTCAATGCAGTTTTTCTATTGTTCGGACAGAACTTCAGCAATATGCTCGTTCACTCGTTTTTCGATCATGTGTTCGGCCATGAAAATCATGTTTTTTATGGCTCTTGAGGAAGAGCGTCCGTGACCGACAATAGAGATGCCGTCAACTCCAAGAAAGGGTACTCCACCAAATTGTTCGACATCAAAGGGTTCAAACATGCTCTTGAACATACCGCTGGTCAATGCCGCACTCTCCTTGTTTATCTGGCCTGAAAGTAACAGCGCTTCAAGTGAGCGTTTAAACAGGCTGCCAAGGAATTCAGGAATACTTTCACCAAACTTCAGGATGGTGTTGCCCACAAGTCCATCGCACACAACAATGGTGGCCGCTCCTTTAAGGATGTCATGCCCCTCAATATTTCCCAAAAAGGTTATTTTTCCCTTACTGTCAGCCTCTTTCAGTAATCGGTATGCCTGCTTCAGCGTCTCTGACCCCTTGCCCTCCTCTTCACCAATATTCAAAAGGCCGGTAAGTGGTCTCTCTATTCCCGCGCCATAACGTTGATAAATGGTCAGCATTTCAGCAAACTGAACAAGGTTTTCAGGTTTGCAGTCTACATTTGCCCCTACATCGACAATGTTGGTTAACCCTTCCGTCAGACGCGGAAAGTAGGCGTAAATTGTTGGCCGAAGCACACCGGGAAGCCTGCCAAGCACAAAAAGTGAGGCGGCCATCTGTGCACCGGTATTGCCCGCACTGACAAACGCATCTGCCTCTTTCGCCTTGCAGAGATGCAAGCCCCTGACAAGCGATGAATTCTGCTTGGTCTTGACTGCAGTAGCCGGAATATCTTCCATGGTAACCACCTCCGGCGCATGCAGAAACTCCAGGTTCAGCGCACTGGTATCGTATCCGGCAAGAAGCGGCTCAACTTTGTCGGATTGACCGACAAGAACGATTTCAAATCTGTTACTGCTCTCCTGCAAAGCCTGAACAGTTCCCTCTATCACACAGGCTGGAGCGTGGTCTCCGCCCATGGCGTCAACAACTATGGTCAACATGATGGGTTTTTTGTCTTGCTATTGGTTGATCAGCTCTTTGCCAGTTTATTGACGACGCATCTGCCACGATAGTGACCACAATGACGACATGCGCGGTGTGGAAGAGTTGGCTCGCCACAGTTCGGACAGTTGACTGTGGTTGCCGCCTTGGTGCGTGCATTGAATTGTGCTCGTCTTTTGTCCCTTCGGGACTTGGACATTTTGGCTTTAGGGTTGGCCATGGCTCTACTCTTTATTTATAATTGGTTAACAATATTTGCTTTTCAGTTTTTCAAGCGACTCCTGCCACTCGTTTTTCTCTCCTGGTGAAGTCTCCTCACTCTGGCGAATCTTTTCAACGCTTTTTTCGCTACGGTACAGTCGACAGTCGGGATTGCCTGAACACGTTACTTTTATTGGTAGCGACAGGAACAGGGCATCACAGACATCTTCACTAAGATCGATATTTTCGGTACTCTTTGCTATCTGACGATATTCATAACTTCCATCTTCTTGCCCGAAAACAGGCGTACTGAACGTATAAAAAAGATCAACTGTACCACAGAGAACCTGTGAAACAGGTGCAAGACATCTGTCGCATGTAAAATCAGCCTTTGCCGATGTGCTGATCGTGATGGTTATCTCTTCATCACTTTTCCGGACTGACACAAGAACTCTTACCTCTCCGGCAAAACTGGCCTGACCAAACTGACGACCATGAAAATCACTTGGCTTGCAAGTAAAATCAAGTTCATTAACTCCTTCCACAAGAGCACTGGTACGGATCTCTATCAGGGGTTTCTCTTGGTGCATAAAACCATCTTTTCGATAAAAGAGAATCAATGTACAAAATTTTTTATGGAAAATGAAAGCTGTCAATGTCATCAGCGAATTCTCAAGGCGATAAAAAAGCTTTTGCCGATTTGTAATTTTAAAAAACCAATGTATATTAGCCGTCGCAATTCCGCGATAGCTCAATGGTAGAGCATGCGACTGTTAATCGCAGGGTTGCAGGTTCGAGTCCTGCTCGCGGAGCCCCAAAAAAAGGCAGCACACTTTTCGAAAGTGTGCTGCCTTTTTTCATTTTGAAGATAATTTTTCTGGTTATAGGCAGAAAACCTCAAGAGTGTTATTCAATAGAATCTATGCCAATAATTTCAAAAAAAGGGCTCCTATGCTCAACGTCCTTATTGTAGATGATGAAATCAATATCCGTAAAACTCTGACTGTTTTTATGGAATCACGTGGACATTGTGTCAGGGCTGTGAGTAATTCGCGTGATGCAATGGCTGAGGCAGAGCGGCAGGTGTTCCACCTTGCCTTTGTTGATTTGCGTTTAGGTGTCGAGAGTGGTCTTGATGTGGTGCAGTTGCTTTTGAATGCATTTCCATGGATCAAGATTGTTGTCATTACCGCCTATGCCTCCATCGATACTGCTGTTGAAGCCATGAAGAGGGGAGCAGTGGACTACATTCCGAAGCCTTTTACGCCCGATCAGCTTGAGCTTGTTACCAGGCGTCTTTCGGAAGTGTGCGGAATGGAGCAACGCATTGCGACGTTGCAGGAAGATCTGAATCGCATTCATCCGGAAATTACCTTTGTTTCCCGATATCCATCTATGCAGCGAGTGATTGAGCTGGCTCGTCAGGTTGCTTCCTCTGAAGCTCTTGTTTTATTAAGAGGTTCGAGCGGAACTGGAAAAACAGTGCTTGCACGCACTCTTCATACCTGGAGCAACAGGGCTGACAAGCCGTTCGCGGTGATTTCCTGTCCGTCATTAAGTCATGATTTGCTTGAAAGTGAGCTTTTCGGTCATGTCAAGGGCTCATTTACCGGGGCCGTCATGGATAATCCCGGTCGAGTCTTTTCCTGCGAAGGTGGTTCATTGTTTCTTGATGAAATCGGAGATCTTCCTTCTTCAATTCAGCCAAAACTTCTTCGTTTTATTCAGGAGCGGGAATATGAAAGGATTGGTGATCATAAAACCCGGAAAGCCAATGTGCGGATTATTGCTGCGACCAATAAAAATCTTGACAAAGAGGTAAAGGAGGGGCGCTTTCGAGAAGACCTTTTTTATCGGCTTAATGTTATTCCGATTGATCTTCCTCCTCTTGTTGAGCGACCTGATGATGTTGTGCAGCTTGCGGATAGCATGCTGAAGTTTTTTGCAGCCCAGAACCATAAGAGTGTTGCAGGATTTATGGACATAGCGTTGCAAGCTCTCAAAACCTATTCCTGGCCGGGAAATATTCGTGAACTACGTAATGTTGTTGAACGAGCCGTCATTTTGTGTAAAACAGATCGTATTGGTCTTGACCTGTTACCTGAAAGCATGGTTACCAAAGCACATACCGTTCGACTTGGGGATCCGTTAACCCTTGATGTGATTGAAGAACATCATATTCGTCGCATTCTTGCCTCGGTAAAATCTCTGCAAGATGCAGCAGAGCTGCTGGGTATTGATCAAGCAACCCTTTGGCGAAAACGAAAACAGTATGGTATTTAAGTTGTCAGCATACCTTGCAAAATTCAAGGACATTTCTTTGCGGATCTTGTTTTCTGCAAGAAATTCTTCCTCTCTCTTTTCCTATGTTTGAGGGTACATTAACTTTTCCGATTTATTTTATGGCTGTCAACAATACATTTCGGCGGTTAAAAACCTTTTTTCTTGGTGGTGCGCGGGATTTTCGTGACCACAAAATTTTTCATCAACTTGCACTATCCGCTTTTCTTGCGTGGGTTGGGCTTGGTTCTGATGGTCTCTCCTCCTCCTGCTATGGTCCTCCTGAGGCCTTCAAGGCACTTCAGGGTCATCCAACATTGGGAATTTTTGTAGCTTTGGGCACAGGAATCACCATCCTTATCATCGCTTCAAGTTATTCCCATATTATTGAACTTTTTCCACATGGGGGTGGAGGTTATCTGGTCGCAAGCAAACTGCTCTCTCCCGAAATGGGTGTTATCTCCGGCAGTGCGCTTCTTATCGATTATATTCTGACTATTACTATTTCGATTGCAAGCGGCGCTGATGCTATTTTCAGTTTTTTGCCGGTTAGTTTTATCGGCTACAGACTCTGGTTTGCTGTTTTTGGAGTGACTGTACTTCTGCTGTTGAACCTTCGTGGTATCAAGGAAGCTGTTGTGCCTCTGGTTCCTGTTTTTCTGCTGTTTGTTTTTACTCACCTGATTGTTATCGTCTACGCGGTCTTCTCTCATCTTGCACATTTCAGCACAGTTTATCAAGAGACAGGAAAGGAACTCACCACATCATTTCATACGCTCGGGGTTTTTGGTGTGTTGTTTCTTGTCATGAAAGCATACAGTCTTGGTGCAGGCACCTTTACCGGTATTGAAGCGGTCAGTAATGGACTCCCTGTCTTGCGTGATCCAAAAGTGGTGACGGCTAAGAAAACCATGAAGTATATGGCTCTTTCTCTCTCCGTAACCGTTATGGGACTGATGCTTGCATATATCCTTTTTGATGTCACTGACTCACCCGGCAAAACACTGAATGCTGTTTTGTTTGAATGTGTCACCGCATCATGGGGAGGTTTTTACGGTGTCGGCTTTGTCTGGGTTACCCTCTTTTCCGAAGCAGTTCTCCTCTTCATTGCTGCACAGACCGGTTTTCTCGACGGGCCGAGGGTCTTGGCCAATATGGCGCTTGATAAATGGTTGCCTGCCCGATTTGCTATGTTGAGTGACAGGCTGGTTACGGAGAAAGGGATTCTTGTGATGGGTTTTGCCTCCCTTATCATGATGCTGGCTTCAAACGGTTCTGTTGATTTTCTGATTGTGCTTTATAGTATCAATGTGTTTGTCACTTTTACGCTTTCGCAACTTGGTATGGTTCGCCATTGGTGGGAGAAGAGAGATACGGAGCGGTTATGGCTAAGGAAATTGGCCATTAATGGTATTGGGCTTATGTTGACCACTTTTATTCTGCTTTCGGTACTCATACTCAAGTTTAATGAGGGCGGATGGGTTACTCTTCTTATTACCGGAGCGCTGGTTTTAGGTGCGTTTATTATCAAGGGGCATTATAACAAAACTTACGATACGCTCAAGCGGCTTGACGTTATTGTGGAAGCTGCCGTGCTGACAGGCTCTGATGTTCATGATCGGGGGAGTGATCAAGCAGAGCCGGTACCTGCTTTTGACCATAAGGCCAAGACTGCTGCTATTCTGGTGAATGGGTTTAACGGTCTGGGTCTGCATACACTTTTTAGTGTTTTTCGTCTTTTCGGCAATAGTTACAAAAATTATGTGTTTGTGGAAATTGGTTCTATAGATGCCGGCAACTTCAAGGGAGCCGATGAGATAGAGAATCTTGGAAGCTTTGTGCGGAACGAAACCTCGAAATATGTTGATTATATGACGGAGCATGGATACTATGCGGAAGCATATTTTTCGCTTGGTACGGACGTGGTTGATGAGGTCAACAAGCTTGTCCCCGACATAAGGGCAAAATTTCCTGATATTGTGTTTTTTGGAGGTCAGCTTGTCTTTACGCAAGAGTCTCTGATGGATCGCTGGCTTCATAATTACACCGTTTTTGCTGTGCAGCGAAATCTTTACGTTCATGGTATTCCCTTTGTGATTTTGCCAGTCAAGGTTTAGTTTATTTCCGGTCCATCAGCTTTTTCCATTTCTCTCAGCTTGAAAAACGCAAGCTGCCTCTTGTCATCTTTCTTGATTACTTCAAGGAGAGCCCATCATTTTGTCCGCTTTTTCTCTTTTTTTACAAGCAATTAAATTTTGGCACGGTTTTTGAATGTTATTTTTAGGTAAATGTCAGGAGGTTGTAGATGATTGGGATAAGGCAAAAACTTTTTCTTGGATTCGGCGGACTGCTTCTCATTGTTGCTGCGATGGGGGTGCTTACCATCAGGCAGATTGATGCACTTGGGGGAGCTATAGATATTATTCTGAAGCAGAACTACCGCAGTGTGGTTGCCTGTCAGAAGATGAGCGAGTCTCTTGAACGCATGGATAGCGGGCTGTTGTTTACCTTTGCCGGGCATCCGAATAAAGGGCGGCAAACTATTCGGGATCAGGAGCAGAACTTCCTGTATTCACTTCAAGTAGAACTTGGTAATATCACTCTTCCAGGAGAGCATCAAAAAGCGGTGCAGATCAAGACTCTTTTTACCCAATATCGCGTTGTTCTTGACAAAGTAACCGATCCGTTTACACCTCTTTCAGAAAGGCAGTATCGATATTTTTCTGATCTTCTTCCTCTTTTTCACAACATAAAGCTGCTTTCAGGCCAAATTCTGGATATGAACCAGGCGAACATGCAGGCGGCCAACGACAATGCCCGGCAGATGGCAGCATCGGCACATAACACGATGCTTGCCGCAATCGTTGCGAGCGCTGTTCTTGCAATGTTGTTTAGCTTCCAGTCCCATTGGTGGATTCTGCTGCCTATCCGGAAGCTTATTGCATCAGCCGAAGAGATTAGGAAAGGCAATCTTGATTTGGTTCTTGATACCACATCAATGGATGAAATCGGCCAGCTTTCGCGCTCTTTTAACGACATGGCGGCCTCTCTCCGTCGAGCTCGCAAGAGCGATACTGAAACGCTCTATCGCAGTCGAAGAGTTATGCAGGAGGTATTTTACGTTTTACCCTTGCCAATATCGGTGCTGAATGAGAATGGATATGTTGAAGTATCCACTGAGAGTGCGGAACAATATTTTGGGTTGAAGCCAGGGGTAAATGTTCGCGATCTTGGTTATGAGTGGTTGACGGAGGTGTGGCAGAAAGCGAATCGACAGGGTACGGCAACTGAGTCTGAAGAGGGTAAGGGCTACATTCAGCATTTTGAAGGGAGCCGCGAATACTTTTTTCAACCTTCCGCAGTTTCATTTCCATTTGGGGCTTATCGAGAGGAATGTGCCGGAACTGCGCTGATTTTCAGGGATGTGACGCAGTTGCACGAACAGCTTGAACTCAAGCGCAGCGTTATTGCTACCGTTTCACATCAGTTACGAACTCCTCTTACATCGTTAAGGATGTCTGTCCATCTTTTGCTTGAAGAACGGATAGGTCATCTCAACGAACAGCAGGCTGATTTGCTGCTGGCAGCCCGAGAAGAGAGCGAGAGGCTTGCGCACATTCTGGATGATCTTCTTGATCTCAACAGGATGGAATCGGGAAAAGCCCACCTGAATATTGTTCCGATTTCTCCGTTCCGGCTTATTTGCGAAGGTATTGAGCCATTTCTTCTCCATGCAAGCGATCGAGGGGTTGCCATTGTCAATACTGTTCAGGAGGGGTTGCCTGAGGTAATGGCAGATCCGGAAAGTATTCAGCATGTTTTTGCCAATTTACTCTCCAATGCATTGCGCTTTACCTCTCCGGGCGGTCAAATAACGCTGCGTGCTATTGAAGAGTATGAAAAGCTCAGGTTTTCTGTTGGGGACACTGGCGGTGGCATTGCGTCAGAGCATCTTGAGCATCTTTTCGAAAGATTTTATCGGGTTCCGGGTCAAAAGGAAAAAAGTGGTATAGGTCTTGGTCTCTCTATTGTCAAGGAGATTGTTGAGGCTCATGGCGGAACAGTTGGAGCAGAAAATGTTTTGGATATGGGAGCCGTATTTTATTTCACCCTGCCTTTTCGGCCAGATAAACAGCCTTGATAAACGGCTACATGGCGACTGAAGACAAAGAGGGAGAACAGCGTGATGGTCTATAAGTACTTGTTACTCGGTATCCTCATTTTTTTTATTCTTGCGGGGCTTGCGGCATTGGCATGCTGCATTTTTCATACAGGAGGTTAAGATGCATTGCTATTGTTACTCTGCATGTCGTTTAACCAATTGTAGAAAAGCAGTAGCAAAAAGATCACATTCAGTGGAGTAAAAGCTATGGAAAGGAACAGGGTTGACAGTTTTTTGCGTCTCATCCAGAGGTCGCGACAGGGGAAACTCAAAATCTATGTCGGTTACTGCACCGGAGTTGGAAAAACCTGGCAGATGTTGCAGGAAGCAGGCCGTATGCAAAAGAATGGAATAGATGTTGTTGTCGGACTTGTAGAAACTCATGCCCGAAAAGAGACCGAGGATCTGCTTTCAGGGCTTGAGATTATTACCCGCAAAAGCCAGCTCTACAGGCGAATAGAAATTACCGAAATGGATATTGACGCTATCCTGCAACGTCATCCTGCTGTTGTGCTTGTCGATGAACTGGCGCATACCAATGTTCCCGGAAGTCGGAATGCCAAGCGCTATGAAGATGTCGAAGAGATACTTGCCGCAGGTATTCATGTGATTTCGACCTTGAACATTCAGCATGTCGAAAGCCTTTACGAGACGGTTGAACAAGCAACGGGAGTGAAGGTTAAGGAAAGAATTCCTGATCGTATTCTGGCAATGGCTGATCAACTGGTTAATGTTGATATTACAACTGATGATCTGCGTCAGCGTCTGACCGAAGGAAAGGTCTCTGTCCTGAGCCGTTCGGAGGCAGCTCTTTCCAATTTTTTCAGACCTGAAAATCTTGAACAACTCAGGGAGCTTACTCTGAGGGAGCTTGCAGCGCAACTTGATTCGAAACGGCGTAACCAGTTTCATGATGAGGCCGTCTCAAATCCCGATCAACTGATGGTCTGTCTCAGCTCAAAAAACGAGAACTGTGAACCCATTCTTCGTTATGCATCGCGCATAGCCGGACGGCTGAACAGAAACTGGTATGCAGTCTATGTACAAACTCTCTCTGACAGTTCGACCAATGTTGATGCCCGGGTACAGCGTCTGCTTTCCAATACTCTTGCACTTGCCCAGCAACTGGGGGCTACCGTCTTTACCTATAAAGGTGACGATGTGGTTAAAACTATTTTGCAGTTTGCTAGGGAGTATGGTGTCGGGCACATCATCATAGGTAATTCTGGACGAAAACTCTCGTTCTTGCAATACGTTTTTGGCAGGCAGACTATTGTTGAACGATTGATCAGCCAGTCTCGTGGAATCAGTGTCATTGTGCTTGATACAAGGGAAGAGGCTGTTTTGCAAAAGCCAACATCTACAGCCCAACTTTTATCCAGCATTAAGGAGACTCTTTTGAGTAGAAACCAGCATCAGCATGAATGGAAAGAGCCTATCAGAAGGGCTCGGGTTATTTTGTGGGAGAGTGTTCTTGAAAAAGAAGAGGCATTAAGCCAGTTGCTGCACGAATGTTGTCTTGTTCATCAAGCTATTGATGAAGCGAGCGCATTCCAGAGCATCCTTGACAGGGAGACGCAGGGCTCTACTTTTATTGGTGAGGATATTGCGATTCCACATACCAGACTTGAGCATCTCAACCAACCGGTACTCTCTATAGGTTTATGCAAAAAAGGTATTTATGATCCAGAATCAAGCAAAACGGCACGGATTATGTTTCTGATGCTCTCGCCACTTTCAGATCCAAGCAGCCATATTCGAATTCTTGGCACCATCAGCAAAATGGCTGCTGACAGCCATTGGCGGAACATGATGCTTAACGCGCAAAGCAAAGCAGAGATCATTCGTATCCTTTGTGAGCGGTCAGTAAACTGTTGTTAGCAGTGGGTAGTGCTTGAGAATGCTACTGGAATATGACTATGTTGTCATTAAAATGAGTTCCGTTCATCATTGTAAGCTCTTGATATTTTTTTATCTTTCGCGGTAAGGTTATTTGCAAAATGTATTGATTGATTAACCATGCCTGCGACGAACTCATACAAACCCCTGCCTTCCCTTGGTCTGCTGCTATCGGGTTCTGTTCCGTTTAGGGGAGGTGCTTTGTAGTTTGTTTTCGCTGTCAGAGAGAACATCGTTAAGGCCACAACTTCCTCCGGGGTTGGTGGCTTTCTTTATTTTATATAATCAAAAGAGAGCAAGGAGTATAGTGCTATGATGAATTATAAAAAATATGCACCCTATCCGCTGGTTTCCATTCCGTCGAGGAGCTGGCCTGACAAGACTATTATAAAAGCACCGAAATGGTGCAGTGTTGATCTTCGTGATGGCAACCAGGCGCTTCCTGTACCAATGAGTGTTGATGAGAAGGTTGCCATGTTTCAGCTTCTCGTTTCGATTGGGTTCAAGGAGATTGAGGTGGGGTTTCCATCGGCATCAGCGACGGAATATGCGTTTGTGCGTCGATTGATTGAGGGGAATCTTGTTCCTGATGATGTGACCATCCAGGTGCTGACTCAGGCCCGTGAGCATCTGATTCGTAAAACCTTCGATTCCATTTCCGGCACGAAACATGCGATTGTCCACCTTTATAACTCCACCTCAACGTTACAGCGCGATGTTGTTTTTCGCAAGAACAGGGAGGAGATCAAGTCCATAGCCGTGCAAGGGACTGAGCTGGTTCGCCGTCTCAGAGATGAATCGGGTTGTGCTGGTATTCGTTATGAGTATAGCCCTGAAAGTTTTACCGGCACGGAACTTGATTATGCGCTCGAGGTCTGTCATGCGGTGATGGATGCCTGGGGCGCTTCGGCAGATGATAAAATTATCCTGAATCTGCCCTCAACGGTTGAGATGTCGCAGCCGAATATTTATGCTGACCGGATCGAGTGGTTCTGTCGCAACATAAAGAATCGGGAGGCAGTACTGATCAGTGTTCACGCCCATAATGATCGGGGTACCGCTGTTGCAACTGCCGAATTGGCCTTGATGGCTGGAGCTGACCGGGTTGAGGGGGCGCTGTTTGGGAATGGCGAGCGGTGCGGGAATATGGATATTGTCACCATGGCGCTGAATCTCTTTACTCAGGGGGTTGATCCGGAGCTTGATTTTTCCGATTTACCCCGCATCAGGGAGGTTTACCGAAAGTCTACCCGTATGGATATTCATCCTCGTCACCCCTATTCTGGAGAGCTGGTCTATACCGCCTTTTCAGGGTCGCATCAGGATGCCATCAGCAAAGGGATGAAAGCAAAACCGGCTTCTCAGGGCGTGTTGTGGGCGGTTCCTTATCTTCCTATTGATCCGCAGGATGTTGGATGCAATTATGAGGCCATTGTGCGCATCAACAGCCAGTCTGGCAAGGGTGGTGTTGCCTATGTGCTTGAAAAGGATTACGGAATCCAGATTCCAAAGTGGATGCAGCCTGATTTTGCCGAGGCAGTGCAGGCTGTTGCCGATACAACCGGCATTGAGTTGTCTCCAGATCAGATCCATGACCTGTTTCATACAGAATATGTCAAGTTGAAAGAGCCGATGACGCTCAAAAAGTGTACTCTCAAATGGGACGATGCTGATCTTGATCGTAATGATGAAGAGGCTACGATGATCAGTTGTATTGTACAGGAGCAGGAGAGGGTATTCAGTTTTGACGCACAGGGAAATGGTCCGCTTGATGCGTTTGTCAAGGGATTTGTGCGAGAAAGCGGGCTTGATTTCAGTATTGATGAGTACGCTGAGCATGCAATAGGCAAGAGTGCAGGGGCACTTGCGGTTGCTTACATAAAGATCGGCTGTGCTGATGGACGCATATCGTTTGGGGCCGGAATTGATTCGAATATTAGTCTTGCATCTATCAAGGCAATCGTTAGCGCTCTCAACCGGCTTCCTTGAATGACTCTCTCTCCAGGTCAGCGATTTCTTGAAGGGACAATAATAACAGGACAGGTTGCCTGCCGAATAACCCCTTCTGAGACGCTGCCGATGAGCAGGTGAAAAAGCGCACCGTGTCCATGCGATCCGAGCATGATCATGTCGGCTCCATGTTTTTCGCTTTCATTCACAATAGCCTCGACCTCGTTGTTTTGTGCAATAAGAATAGTGGTATCAATCCTTTTTTCCCGAAACCTTGCGGCTATAGCTCTCATCTTTAACGATTCAGGGGTATCCCGGTGATGATACCCCGCATCACAGAGTACTTCGTCTTGCGGGATTATGGTCTCAGCATCCAGCCGTAAATCAATAATTGGAGATGCAGGTGGAACGACGTGAAGCAGAAAGACTTTTGCCGAAAGAGCTGTAGCAAGTTTTTCTGCTTCAGTAAAGATTTTTTCGGCGAGTTCCGAAAAATCAGTAGCAACCAGAAGCTTCATGATGTTGTGTCAGGCGGCTATAGTGCGTTTTTCCTGAAGCATCAAAAATAGAGCAAACGCTACGCCCGGAATCCATCCAAAGAGGGTAAGAATGCCGGTTAACATGATTGTTCCAGCCTCCTTGTTTGTCACTGCTGCTGGTGGAAGAATAAATACAAGCATCCATCTGCGAATATCCATTTCGAACTCCGATTTTTTGGTTGAAACAATTCAGAATTTAGTATTAAACCGCCAATAAACAATGGAAAAACTGATTACTGAAGTATAAACAGTGCGTTATAGGTAAGCTGTCGCTTGGATTTTAATTCTAATATTGTAAATTATCTTCCCTTCAGAAATAATCCTGAGTAAAAGGACTCTTGATTTGTTGAACATAAATTGAAATAACTTGCTTAAGAAAGTCCATCCCGACGTGGTTTTGGATGATGTTGATGAGGTGATTGACGAGCCGAATTTTAATAATTACAATACCTCTCCAGACCCGCCCAGTCCTTATGCTGACCTTGAAAAGAAGTATCGCAAAAACCGATTTAACAAAAGCAGATCCAAAAGTCCCTCTGACTATTTCAGCGTTAGTGGTGGAGTGAACAATTCTGTTTCAAAAAGTGCAGATGGAAACAAGCCACAAAAGAGGAAACCGAAAAAGAGGCCCTTTTCCAAGGCACCCAGGCCATCGAACGGTAAACGCAATCAAAATCCCCAGGACGATTCCGCTAAAAAGTGAATTCTTTTAGCACTAATACGTCTTAAAGGTGTGAACGGAAGATCATCGTTTGGAGACTTTCGATAGTGCGAGTAAGCAGGTCAGAGCAAACAATGGCTTTTGAAATACAGGCACATCGAGGAGGCAGGGCCTTTTTCCCTGAAAATACTTTGCACGCATTCTGCCATGCTGCGACATGTGGAGTGAGGGTTATTGAGCTTGATCTTTTTGTTACAAAAGATCATGAAGTTATTGTTTCACACGACCCATGGCTTTCGGGTCCACTCTGCTCGGATCCCGACGGAGTGCCGCTCGGTGTCGATGCGAAGGGCTTTACGCTTTATGATATGCCCTATGCCGATATTCTGCGTTTTGATTGTGGTCGCCCTCACCCCTCCTTTCCGCAACAGTCCAGGATTATAACCGCCAAACCGCTTCTTTCTACTGTTTTTAGCGAGGTTGATACCTTTATGCTTGATGCTGGCTTAAGTGGTTCCATGGTCTATAATCTTGAAATAAAGTCATGGCCAGCCGAAGATGGCCTCTTGCATCCTCCGCCTGAGCAGTATGCTGCGCTTGTTGTTCAGCTTGTTGTGGCAGCAGGGTTCACCTCTCGTGTCAGGCTACAATCTTTTGACTGGCGGGTCATTCGAGAGGCATGGAAGATCTGCCCGCATCTCTGTTATGGACTTTTACTTGATGATCGGGCCAATATGGTGCCATTTCTCTCAGATCTCGGGTTTGTACCACAGTATCTGAATCCTCATCTTTCTCTTGTTGACCGTGATATGTTCGATTTTCTTCATCTCCAGGGTATCAAAGCGATTCCCTGGACAGTCAATCTTCCCAAAGAGATGCTTTCCATGCAACAGGTTGGCGCTAATGGTATTATTACGGATTATCCGGAATTGGCGTTGTCACTTTTCAGCTCTTCGTCAATGCCTCAATCAGGGTATTGACTTTATTGATCATTGACTCAGGGAGTTTTGCTGAGGGGGTGTACAAAATTTTATCGAGCGAGTCCAGTACGGCAGGTATTTCAGCGCGAATTTCGCAGTTGATATTGATTCGCTGTAATGCATTTTCGAGCTCCCGTCGTGTTAATGCTCCGGGTTGCTTTATTCCTGTTTTATCAAGCGTTGTAAACAGTTTTTGTTTCATTTCACCGGCTGTTTTCGCCGTATTCTGCGAATGTTGCGGTTCAGAATTGTGATGTCTCTGTCCAGCTTTTTTTCGTTTCTTTGATCGACTCAGGAGAGTGGCAGTCATGGTCAGCAGGAGCAGTCCAATAAAGATAGCGGTTATCATTATTGGTGGATAAAGATTGCTCTCCGATTCTCCGGGAAAGTGACGTGTTTGCTGATCAGCGATGTTTTTCACGACTCCTCTTGCGATTGTGATGTTGAGTGGTTTTGAGAGTAATGTCTGATAGTGTTCAGTTTCAGGATTAAAGACAGTAAGGCGAATTGCAGGTATCCTGAAATCACCGGTTGATTGAGGCCAGGTGATTGTGGTTGAAGTTATAGTCCCAGAGGGTATGCGAGATTCTTTGTTGTAGTGGCTGCTTCTTTCAGGCGGGTTATGGCGAAAGCTTTCGGGCAGATTGAGAGTCGGGAGCTGAAGGGTGTGCAGGCTGCCTGTTCCTGTTATGATCATTTTCAGGGATAAAGGCTCTCCAGCCCTTACTTTTTGTTTGTCTGCAAGAAGGTCGAAGGAAAAAGAGCCGACAGCCCAGGAGAAATTTTCAGGTATTGGTTCCGGGAGAGGACGAGCTGAGAGGGTAAGTGGCGGAGCAGCGATGCTGATTACTCTCTCTTTTACCCTTTTTGGGTTTGCGGACGTTTCGAGCTTTTGCACAAGACACTGCATCCTGTATCCTGAAATGGGGATATTTCCGCTCTGAAGTGGTACAAGTCGGAACTGTTTAACGACAGCACTCCTGAAGGTTTTTCCCTGCACTTTGGTTGGGGTACTTTTGATAAAACGTTCCGGTGGGCTCTCTTTTACCCATACGCCCTGAAAAAAGGGTGATACTTCGCTAAAGATTTTAGGTGCAACATCTTTGAAATTGAGGGTGTAGGTCAGAAGTATCTCCTCCCCCACAAAAAAGTCTCTCTTGCTTATTGAAGAGGTGAGGAATGGGGTACTGTTCGGGTTTTCCGCTCTTGCTGTTTGAACCGAAACATACAGTGTTACAAGCAGAAGCAGAGCACAGAATCGCCAGGAAGCCAGTATTCTCTCCATAGACTTTTATTTCATAAGTTGCCGGGATCGGGCTGCAGCAGCCACAACGGTGTCTGACAAAATCTGCCGGATGTTTTGTTCTTCCATTATTTTCAGCCCAGCCTCAGTGGTTCCCCCCGGTGTTGTGACATCCCGTTTCAGTTCATCAGGATGTTTCTTGCCCGAGAGTACCATTTTTGCCGCGCCACTCATTGTTTGAGCCGCGAGCAGCAACGCTTGATCATAAGAGAGTCCACACTGTACACCGCCATTGGCGAGAGAGTCAAGAATGTAGAACATATATGCCGGTCCGCTCCCTGAAACAGCCGTGGCGGCATCCATTTGTGATTCATCAAGAATTGTCACCTGACCAATTGCGCTAAAAAGTTCAGAGGCCAGAGAGAGATCTTGATCAGAGGCCATTGTACCTTTGCAGAGTGCCGTCATTCCTTCCCCGACAAAGGCTGGTGTATTGGGCATGACCCGGATGACCTTCAACGATTCAACAGCATTGCTCCTGATAAATTCCGATGATATGCCTGCCGCTACGCTGATCAACAGGTGGTTTTTGGTGAGTAAAGGCTTCAGCTCTTCAAGTACCTCCGCAATTTGCCATGGCTTGACGGCAAGGATGATTACCTCTGCGTTTTGTGCAACTTCAGCAATTGAGAGCATCGGCTGAACAGGGTAGTCAGTTGCAAGAGAGGTGAGCGTTGCCGCGTCTGTGTCAAAACCGGCCATCACTGTATTTTTTTTGCCGCTGAGGCCAGCGATAAGGGCGCGTGCTATTTTCCCTGTTCCAATAAATCCGAGGTGAAGATGGGTCATGGTTGTAACAAATTTTGAGTCTGGGTCTGCTGGAAACGTTCTCTTGATAAAGCAAGGTAGTCAAGAGAGAGGAAATTTCCGATTACAGGGAGATTTATACTCTTGACAGGAGAGCAGACAGGAAATAAAAAAGGCGGGGAAAACCCCCGCCTTCAAAAGAGCAATCAAGCAAGCTTATTTGCTCTGCTTAACCATGTAGGCTACAGCATTGGTGACCTCTGCATCGCTCAGAGTTGCTTTGCCGCCCTTTGGAGGCATTGGCATTGCAGCTTTTCCCTTGAATCCCTTGAGGGCGTGGCTGACAAGCAAAGCTTCACCCTGTGCAATACGGTCTTTCCATGCAGCCTTGTCACCTAATTTCGGGGCTCCACCCACTCCTGCTTTGTGGCAAGTAGTGCAGGTACCATCGTAAATAGCCTGGCCTTTAGCCGCATCGCCAGCAGCAAATGCAGTTGATGAAACTGAACAGACAAAAAGCGCGCATAGTGCGGCTGAAAGAAAACGTGACATAGGGGGTTCTCCTCTTTTAATTTTTTGTATGATGGGGTTGATGATATTGTGCTCTACGCCGCACAATACAGCCATATTAATACAATTTTAATCTAAGCAATCCAAATATCTGCATCATTATTTCGATGAATGCAGATATTTGACGAAAAAAATCAGGAATTTGCGGTATCGGATCCTGCTAAAAGCAAAAACTCTTCTCTTTTTATTTGGATTTGTCTACCATGAACGCGACAGTATTTGCAATCTCTTCATCGGTCAGGCTCGCATTTCCACCTTTTGCCGGCATGGCTCCAGCTTTTCCCTGAAATCCGTCAATTGATTTTTTTGTCATGACCTCTATTCCCTGAGCGATACGGGGAGTCCATGCCGCCTTGTCTCCAGGCTTCGGGGCTCCCATCATACCGGCATCATGACAGGCAGAACAGTTGGCATCATAAACTGTTTTACCTCCCGCCAGTTTGGGATCAGCCGGAGCATCGCTTTTTGCAGTTGCAGGGGAGGGGGGCACAGGGG
>Ga0194037_1000860_pt1 | contig 23425 bp, 24 predicted proteins | sample JunL306m_MetaG_FD_148653 | JGI IMG/M metagenome (GOLD analysis project Ga0194037, IMG submission 148653) | Anoxic zone freshwater microbial communities from boreal shield lake in IISD Experimental Lakes Area, Ontario, Canada - Jun2016-L304-6m | ecosystem: Environmental > Aquatic > Freshwater >...
GAACTAAACTATTAGTACTAAACGCCGTATTTTTAAGATATTTCGGAGAAATAACATGAATCCCCAGGAACTGTTAGCAGAATTTGGACCCAGAGAGTCCATGGACTACGACCTGGTGATTGTTGGTGGCGGTCCAGCTGGTCTGTCGGCAGCCATCAAAGCCAAGCAGATCGCTAAGGCCTCGGACAAAGAGCTGAGCGTTTGCGTTCTTGAAAAAGGTTCTGAAATTGGCGCCCATATTCTGTCGGGCGCCGTGATGGATCCCAAAGCGCTCACAGAGTTATTTCCTAACTGGAAAGAATTGGGTGCCCCACTAGACACAGCAGTGACTCAGGATCAATTTCTCTTTTTAACTTCTGAGAAGTCATATCAAGTTCCCAACTGGATGTTGCCCCATTGCTTTAAGAATGAAGGTAATTACATTGTTAGTCTGGCGAACGTGACTCGCTGGCTAGGACAACAAGCTGAAAACCTGGGTGTAGAAATTTTCCCGGGCTTTCCAGCTGCAGAGATTTTGTATAACGAACAAGGCGCTGTATCTGGAGTTATTACTGGCTCGATGGGTCTGGACAAAGAAGGTCAACCGACCGATCAATTTCAATTGGGTATGGAACTGCGCGGCAAATACACTTTATTCGCCGAAGGTTCACGTGGTCATCTAGGCAAACAACTCATTGCCAAATTTGCTTTAGACCAAGAAGTCGACCCTCAAAGCTACGGCATTGGTATTAAAGAACTCTGGGAAGTGGAACCCTCTAAGAGCAAGCCTGGCCTAGTAGTTCACACTGCTGGCTGGCCTCTAGAGAGCGATACTTATGGCGGCTCTTTCCTCTATCACCTTGGCAATAACCAAGTTGCAGTCGGCATTGTGGTGGGACTCTCTTATAAGAACCCTTATCTCTCACCTTTTGAAGAATTCCAACGCTACAAGTTACATCCAAAAATTCGAGAAACCTTTGAGGGTGGCAAACGCATTGCTTATGGCGCACGTGCTTTAACTGCTGGTGGCTTAAATAGCCTGCCTAAAACGGTCTTTCCTGGAGGGGCATTAATTGGTTGCGATGCCGGCTTCTTAAATGCCTCACGGATTAAAGGTAGCCATGCCGCTATTAAGACTGGTATGTTGGCAGCCGAAGCGGCAGTTGCCGCCATCAATGAGAATCGCTCTGCTGATGTGCTGTCAGCCTACCCTGCAGCATTCCAAAATAGCTGGCTACATACCGAGCTCAATCAAGCCCGAAACTTTAAGCCCTGGATGTCCAAAGGGCTTTACATTGGCACCTTGATGGTCGGTCTTGAACAGAAACTCTTAGGCGGCAATATGCCTTGGACTGTGCATCTCAAGCATGCAGATCATGAGTGCTTAGAGCCAGCGTCACAACATCAACTAATCGAGTATCCGAAACCGGATGGCAAGATCACATTTGACCGCCTCTCATCCGTATTTATTTCCAACACCAACCATGCTGAGAATCAGCCGATTCACTTGACACTTAAAGATGCATCAGTACCAGTCAACCTCAATCTCCACACCTATGCTGGACCAGAGCAACGCTACTGCCCTGCCGGTGTGTATGAGTTTGTTGAAGAGAATGGGAAATCGCGCTTGCAGATCAATTCACAAAATTGCGTGCATTGCAAAACTTGCGACATCAAAGATCCAAGTCAAAATATTATTTGGGTCACACCTGAGGGTGGTGGTGGACCCAATTACGCTGCAATGTAACTGGGTAGAACTGCTAGCGCGCTGGGTAACGGCGTGGTCGCAGTTTTTGAATGGCCATGCCCGCCAAGCCACAAGCTAAAGCTGACATCACAAACACATCACGCGGTTGGAATGCGTCCCAGATCCACCCTGCACACAATCCACCAAGTGTTCCACCTAATCCATAAGAGATGGTCGCCATGAGGGCTTGCCCTCTAGCCTGTAGCGGTCCAGTAAACCAACGTTGTAATAATTTAGTACCCGCACTGTGGTGGGCGGCAAAAGTGCCCGCATGTAAGATTTGTGCAAAGATCAGAACAGGGGTAATCGGATACAGTGCAATCAAGGCAAAGCGCACCACGCCCACACCAAATGATGCTTGCAATACCACCTCAGGATCTAAGCGACTTAAGACTTTGCTCTGGAAATAAAAGAAGATAACTTCTGCAAATACGCCCAATGCCCAGAACAAACCAATTTGGAATTTGTTATATCCCAAGTTTGATAAGTACAGGGAATAGAAAACATAAAGGGCAGCGTGCGCAAAGATCATAAAGAACCCAGAGAGCAAAAACCAACGCACGTCTGGGTTAAACAGAACGACTAAGAGCTCGCCCTTCACCATCTTGCGACGCTCCATTCTGGGTTCGTGCAATAGAAAGGTAATCAATGCCAATAAAGTGAGGACAATCATGCCAACAATCGGGTAGAGCTCGATTCCCTTACGTTGAAAGAGCTCACCGGCAACTAATACCATCGCAATAAAGCCAATCGAACCCCACAGACGCAAGCGCCCATAACGCCTATCAAAGGAGTTGTCTTTAAATAAAGCGTGCACTGTTGCTGACTCCCCAAGAGGCATGAGGCTACTCAAAATGGTATGCAAAACAAACATCCACACAAAAAAAGCCATGTAGCTATTCAGAAAAAAGATGCAGACAAATACGAGTGCTGCAAGGCAGCCGCAGAAGCGAATGATCCCAACGCGATTGGATAGATAGTCAGACAGCCAACCCCAAGAAAATGGGCCGACGATGCGCGTGATTTGCAGCATCGACATCAGCACCGCTATCTCAATAACGTTAAAGCCACGATCTAGGAAAAATAAACTAGCGTATGGTGAAACCAAACCGACGTAGGCAAAATATAAAAAGAAAAAGGACCCGAAGGCCCACCGTACTGAAGGTGTCATTTTCTGGTTGAGCTATCTTGCTAAGTGAAGTGAATTAGTCCGACTTTAACCCAGGGCGGGCAGCCGGAATCGGCGGAACAGGTAAAGAAACATCGCCACACTGCGCACGATGACGCAATGCGTGATCCATCAATACCAAAGCCAACATGGCCTCAGCAATGGGCGTTGCTCTAATGCCAACACAAGGATCATGACGACCTTTGGTTTGCACTGTGATGGGTTTGCCATCTAAATCGACCGATTGTTTTGGACTCAAGATACTTGATGTTGGTTTGATTGCAATCGAGACCTTTAAGTCTTGACCACTACTGATGCCACCTAAAGTTCCGCCAGAATTGTTGCTCGCAAAACCATCGGGATGCAACTCATCACCATGCTCGCTACCGCGTTGCGACACAGACTGAAAGCCTGCGCCAATTTCCACGCCCTTGACGGCATTAATACCCATCATCGCATGTGCGATATCCGCATCTAACTTATCGAAGAGCGGCTCACCCAATCCAATCGGAACATTACGCGCACGAATCTCAATCTTGGCACCACAAGAGTCCCCCGCTTTACGCAAGTCGTCCATATAAGACTCAAGCTGTGGAATGATTTCTGCATTCGCTGCAAAAAATGGATTGCTATCAATCTGTGCAACATCCTTGAATGGAATCTCAATCTCACCCAACTGACTCATGAAGCCATAAAACTCTGTGCCATATTGTTCACGCAACCACTTCTTCGCAATGGCTGCCGCAGCCACTACAGGCGCAGTCAAGCGAGCCGATGAACGACCGCCACCGCGGGGATCGCGCAAGCCATATTTATAGTGATAAGCGTAATCAGCATGACCTGGTCGGAAGGTTTGCAAAATATTGCCGTAATCTTGGCTGCGTTGATCAGTGTTACGAATCAATAAGCAGATTGGTGCACCCGTAGTTTTACCCTCATACACACCAGACAAAATCTCGACTTTATCTTCTTCTTTACGTTGGGTTACATGACGTGAAGTACCAGGCTTGCGACGATCTAAATCAACCTGCAAATCAGTCTCGGAAAGTGACATTCCTGGTGGGCAGCCGTCTACGACAGCTCCAATCGCGGGACCATGGGATTCACCAAAAGTGGTGACTGCAAAAAGAAGACCTAAAGTATTTCCTGACATATCGCCATTATGTCATCTGTCAGGAGGATTGGCTAAGAGCTAGATTTAGCTCAGGGTAGCCTAATTAGCTGCTTTTTGCGTATCTTCAGGCCAGTCTCGTATATAAGCCTTGAGCATCGTGTTCTCGAAGTCTTGGGCCTCTACAACTGACTTGGCAACGTCGTAGAAAGAAATCACACCCATCAACATCTTTTGATCCACCACCGGCAAGTAACGTGCATGGTCAACCAACATCATGCGGCGCACTTCATCGATCTCGGTTTCCATGTTGCAGGTTAAGGGTTTCTCATTCATCACTGAACGAACCTGTAAACCATCGAGCTTGCCGTGACTTTTTGCCAAGGCTTGAATGACCTCGCGGAAAGTCAGAATGCCGACCAGCTGATCGCCCTCCATGACAATCAAAGAGCCGATGTCGTGATCACTCATCACCAAGACTGCACTTTGCAATGCAGTTTCTGGGGTAACGGTAAAAAGCGTACTGCCTTTTACGCGCAATATGTCATGAACCTTCATGCGACCTCCTGCGTATAGATATTTATAGATTCAATATATCCCCAAGACCCTTAAGAATCAAGGATTTCATGGCGATATTAGTAGCGAATAACCCTAATAAAGCCACTTCGAATACTTGGTAGATTTGCAACTAACACTGCGCCTGCCAAAGTAATCCACCAAGTCAGATAGATCCAAAGTAAGGCTAAAGGGAAGATGGCAAAGGCGCCATACACAGTCTTATAGAAGGCAGTATTGGTTAAAAACAAACCAAAGCCAAACTTCATGAGCTCGAAGGTTGTGGCGGCGAAAAGTGCCCCGCTCAATGCGTCCTTCCAGAGAATTAGGGAATACGGCAAAATTTTGTACACCACCGTATAGACGCCGATAGCTAGACAAACGGGGACCACGGTGACAACAACGCTCAAACCAAAGGTTAAGGCTTCGGTCCACCCTTCGGCCGCGCTCAATAACAAGCCACTGAGGTAAGTCCCAAAGCCCAACAAAATGGGGCCCAAGACCATGGCAGCCGAATAAATCGCCACCTTCTTGAGGATAGGCCGTCTTTTGTGCACCTTAAAAATTTGATTAAAGGCGCCCTCGATCACCGTCATGGTCATGACTGTGGTCAGCAACAATCCTAGTAAACCCAAGAGCGTAAGCCCCTTAGCTTGAGCCGAAAATTGATCCAGGTAGATAAAAGCCTGCTCATTGATACCCCCGGGCATATAGGTATCTAAAAGCCAGTTCTGAAAGGCGTTCTTTATACGGATCACGCTTGGCAAATAGCTAATCAAAATAGATGCCACGGTCAGCATAGGAACAAGGGACAAGGTAGTCGTAAAGGATAGGCTAGCAGCAATTTGCGGAATATTTTGACCGCGATTGCGCTCCCATATCTCTCTAGCCAGAGCGAGCCATAATTGAGGATTACGAAAAAGGCGCATCGCCGTATCATAAGAGATCAAATATGAGCCAGCACGATATTTTAGTTTTGTACTATTCCCGCTACGGTGCCACCCGGGATTTAGCACGCCTGATTGCCGAAGGCATTGAGAGTGTTCCAGGCGCAAATGCCCGTTTGAGAACCGTTCCAGCCATTTCTGCTGTGTGCGAGGCTACTGAAGCGGCAGTGCCCAGTGAAGGCGCGCCCTATGTGGAGTATTTAGACCTACAAGAATGTATAGGCCTAGCCTTAGGCTCCCCCACCCGCTTTGGCAATATGGCGGCACCCATGAAATACTTTTGGGATGGCAGCTCCTCCGAATGGCTTGGTGGTGCCTTGATTGGCAAGCCTGCCTGTGTGTTCACGAGCACTGGCAGCTTGCATGGTGGCCAAGAAAGTACGCTCCTTACCATGATGATTCCACTACTGCATCACGGGATGATGATCATGGGTCTTCCTTACAGCGAGCCTGATCTCATGACTACCAGCACAGGCGGCGGTCCTTATGGAGTGACTCATCTAGCTCATGCGGATGGCCGTGCGCCCATTAGCGCAGAAGAACAAAGGCTGGCCAAAGCACAAGGTAAAAGATTGGCAGAAGCAGCACTCAAATTAATACAGAAATGAACATGAGCCCCATGTACAAAAAGATCTTAGAAAAAAATCCTTATCAACTCATCGCTACTGCAGCGTTTGTTGATCTCTTTATTCTGTGTGTTTGCTGGGAGTGGTTTATCTCCCCACTTCGTCCAGATGGATCATGGTTGATATTAAAAGGCGTGCCATTACTCTTCGCAATACCAGGTCTATGGAAGGGAAAAATCTATACCATGCAGTGGGCCTCGATGCTCATCTTGCTCTACGTCACCGAAGGCTTAGTACGCATTAGTGAGACTGGTGCTAATTTTTGGCTTGCCGTGTTAGAAACGCTTTTGGCAACTACTGCATTTATCTGCCTATTGATTTATCTCAAGCCGATTAAAGCGCAGGCAAAAAGTCTTGCCAAGCAACGCGCTCAATCTGAGTGATCAAATAAGAATTCATAAAATTATGTCGCAAATATTTCTGACTGAACTGGAATCCATCTTAGGCAAGAACTATGTTCTGACTTTAGAAAGCGACACTACACCCTACCTCACCGATTGGCGTAAGCGCTATACCGGAAAAGCCTTGGCGGTGCTACTACCTAGCAACACTCAAGAAGTGGCAGCGATTGTAAAAGCGTGCGCAAAAGCCAATATCGCGATTGTTCCGCAAGGCGGTCATACCGGATTTTGTGGTGGTGCTACGCCCGATGCTAGCGGCAAACAAGTAGTGCTGAACTTAAAGCGTATGAATCAAGTGCGCGAGATTGATGCAAGCAATCAAACCATCAGCATGGAGGCTGGTTGTATTTTGCAAGCCGTGCAAGAGAGAGCTGCATCGGCAGGCTTTTTGTTTCCGCTCAGCTTGGGGGCTGAAGGCAGCTGCATGATTGGCGGCAATCTGGCTACCAACGCAGGCGGTACAAATGTACTGCGCTATGGTAATACTCGTGATTTGTGCTTAGGTCTAGAAGTAGTGACAGCCCAAGGTGAAATCTGGAATGGCCTCAAAGGTTTGCGCAAAGACAATACTGGCTATGACTTACGTGATTTATTTATTGGCTCTGAAGGTACGCTCGGAATTATTACCGCCGCCGTCATGAAGCTATACCCATTGCCGATTTCTCAATGGACCACCCTGGTCGCAACTGAAGATATCGCCTCAACTATTGCCCTTCTCAATTTATTTCAGAAGCGCGCCACATCACTGCTCACCGGTTTTGAAATGATGACGCAAGAATCTCTCGTCTTGAACGAGAAACACTTTCCGCAGATGACTAACCCACTGCAAAACAATCCACCGTTTACCGTGTTAATTGAATTGTCAGATCACGAGAGTGAAGAACACGTCCGTCAATTACTGGAATCCATTTTGGAAGAGGCTTTTGAGGCCGGCATGATCAGTGATGCCGTCATCGCTACCAACCTCACCCAAGCCAATGCGTTCTGGCATATGCGCGAGCACATTACCCTCGCTCAAGCGGCTGAAGGTGCCAACCTCAAACATGACATCACGATCCCCCTTTCTGCCCTAGAAAGCTTTATCCAGGAAACCGATCGCCTCATCCGGGCTAAATACCCTGGGGTGCGCATCATCAATTTTGGCCATCTGGGAGACGGTAATCTCCACTACAACATTGCCCCTCCAGAAGGGGTGGATGCCCAAGCCTTCAATCTGGCCAATGAAAAGCCTGTTCATGAACTGGTTTATGGTCAGGTTGAACGTTGTGGCGGCTCGATTTCTGCTGAACACGGGGTCGGACAGCTCAAACTGGAGGGTTTAAGAGCTCACAAAGGCGCGGTTGCCCATGACCTCATGAAGACACTCAAAAGGGCTTTAGACCCCCAAAATATCCTCAATCCTCATAAAGTGGTGTCGATTTAGAGCAAATTTAGTCATCTTTTGATAAATATTTTGTAATTCTTGTCATCTCGCCCTCTTTACCATGCGTTGTATGGGCATGGAGGTGACAAATATGTCAACAAGACTCAAGCGTTGGGCTCGTGCAATTCAACAGATCGACTTGTCAAAGAGAACAGATCCTGAAACTGCTATTGGCTACCTAGATAGCAAATACCGCGATATCGCGTGGCGTTATATCCGTATTTTGGGCTTTGAACGCACCATTAGCTTCATGGCCAGCAATAACTTCCACCCAGAGTAAAAACCCAAATCCAAACCCTAGATCAGCATGTATCTAGGGTTTTTGTTTTGATACTCAAGCGGTCTGATTCGGTGGAATAGGCCTAAAAACCCAAGTTGCCAGCAATATCAAGGCACATAGCGCACACGATCCTGAAAATAGGAAGGCGTAAGTCGGACTATAGGATTCGTAAAGCCAGCCAAAGATAAATGAAGCTGGAAACAACATCAATCCCGAAATCAAGTTAAACCACCCAAAGGCAGTCCCGGCCATTCCCGGTGGAGCTAAATCAGCCACTAGCGCTTTTTCAACGCCCTCTGTGGCTGCTTTAAATAATCCATAGAGCCCAAACAAGGCACAAATCATCCAAATAGAAATATTGGGCAAACTCATTGCCATGTAAAAGAACGCAAAGGCTAGCCAGGCAATCAAAATAAAGTACTTGCGACTAAAGTGATCTGACAAGGCAGAAAGTGGTGTTCCAAAGATGGTGGTGATCAAAGAAATAGCTGCCCAGAGCAAAGGGATTTGTTCTTGAGACACGCCTGCATCTCTCGCCCTTAATAAAAGAAACATGTCCGAAGAATTACCAAGGGCAAACAAACCGACCACAAAAATGTATCGCTTAAATTGCAGGGGTAGCCCTGCCATGCTCCATGTGAACTTCTTTAGAGTCGCAGAGGCCTCTCTTGCTGGCTCTTTGAGACAAAGCGCCAAACCAACCGTCATCAACCCCGGAATCACTGCCCATAGAAAGATATCCCGCAAGGGAACGTTTAAGGATAAAAGCAAAGCGGCCAGTAATGGGCCGACTACAGCACCGGCATTATCCATAGACCTATGCAGGCCAAAGGTAATGCCCCGTTGATTCTCAGGGACGCTCTCAGCCAGCAAAGCATCGCGGGGCGAGCTTCTTAATCCTTTGCCCAGTCGATCAGTAAACCGAATCAAGAGAACCCAAGCCCAAGAGCTTGCTAGAGCAATCAACGGTCGACCCATGCCCGCCAAAAAGTAACCAACCACAATCCAAGGCTTCGATCTTTTGGTTCGATCCACGATAACGCCAGAAACAAGCTTGAAGATACTCGAGGTAGCTTCCGCCACACCCTCAATAATGCCAAGCGCCTTCGGGCCTGCCATTAAGACGGATGCCAAATACAAAGGCATTAAGGGGTATAGCATTTCGCTCGCAGAGTCATTCACAAAGCTGATAAGGCCGATGAGCCAAACCGTTCTAGGAAGTGAGCGCAAGGTTTTCCACATACTTTTTAATGTAGCACTAAAAGTGAATACGAAAAAAACCGATAATTAATGTCATAAACGCTTGAAACTAAAGAGAATAAAACGTAGGATCAGGAGGTTGGAAATATGAACACAAAGAAAAACAATTCAATATAGGAATAATCATGAGCCAAAAGAAATTAGTGAAGCAGCTGTTAAAAAAGCTCGATAAGTTAGAGGCCGATAGAGAGAAGTTGATCGACAAGTTAGCAAAAGCTTTGGATAAGATGGATAAGAAAACGGCTCCTAAAAAGACTCCTGTGAAGAAAGCTACCGCTAAGAAAGTGCCGGTCAAGAAAGTTGCTGCGAAGAAAGCTCCAGCAAAGAAAGCTCCAGCAAAGAAAGCCGCAGTGAAAAAAGTTGCCGCTAAGAAAGCTCCAGCGAAGAAAGCAACTACAACAGCTCTAGCCACCTCAGCTTAAGTAAACTGCCTCATGACTAAATTTACCAAGGCTCTCGAGTCTGTTAAGGGTCATGAGGATGAATCACACCTTCTGCAGATTGAATTAGTAAGACTACAAAAAGAAATCATCCAAAAAGGCCAGCGACTCCTCGTCATCCTAGAGGGTCGTGACACTGCTGGTAAAGATGGCAGCATCAAACGCATTACCGAAAACTTAAGCCCCAGAGATACGCGGGTAGTAGCACTAAATAAGCCTTCACCGAAAGAGGAGGGCGAATGGTATTTTCAGCGTTATGTCGCTGAGTTGCCTAGCGCTGGTGAGTTCGTGATCTTTAATCGTAGTTGGTACAACCGCGCTGGGGTTGAAAAGGTAATGGGCTTTTGTACGGATGCACAGTACAAACAATTCATGGATACCGTGAATGACTTTGAGGCATTATTAGTAGGCTCAGGCATCCAACTCTTTAAGTATTACCTAGACATTACTAAAGATGAACAGGCTGCGCGTTTAAAGAGTCGAGAGACGGATCCACTCAAACAGTGGAAGACTAGTCCAATAGATCAACAGGCTCAGAAATATTGGAAGGCTTACAGTACTGCGCGTGATCTGATGCTCAAAAAGACCAATAGCGCAGATGCACCTTGGACGGTGATCCATGCAAACGATAAAAAACTCACTCATCTGAATCTCATAAAAGATCTACTCTCTAGACTAAGCTATGCCCAAAAAGACAAAAAGATCCTTAAAGTGGATTCTAAGATTGTTGCCTCTTGGCCAGCCAACTCCAGCAAGCTTCCTAAGCTAGCACCCTAGACAAAAAAAGTTTTGGCTTCTGCAATGAGTTCTTTGGGGCACTCTTCCGGAATGTAATGCCCACAAGGTACGTGAAGACCGGTCACTTCCTTGCTAGCTACCCTCTTCCAATCCTCGATCGGCGTAAAGCATTTATTGACTAAGCCGTGCTCACCCCAAAGTACTCGCACGGGCATTGATAATTTTTTATCTTCTGTGCGATCTGCACGATCATGAACTAAATCGATTGTGGCAGCAGCGCGATAGTCTTCACACATGGCATGCATGCTCTCTGGATTACTTGCACCAGCCAAATAATCAGCCCAGCATTTAGGATCAAAAATACTGGTACCGGCATGACGACCCATATGATTTTTGAGCCAATACTCTGGATCTGCACCAATCAGAGTTTCTGGCACAGGCTCTGGCTGAATTAAGAAGAACCAATGCCAATAGCCTCTAGCAAACTCCATAGTAGTGTTTTCATACATCGTTAATGTTGGAGAAATATCTAAGATCATCAACTTAAGCACACTTTTAGGAAAGTCCATTGCTAAACGATGTGATACTCGACCCCCACGATCATGACCCAGCAAGAAGAATTGCTCATGGCCAAGTGATTGCATGACAGCATGCTGATCAGCCGCCACGGATCTCTTGGAGTAGGTAGAGTGATCGAATTTGCCATGCGGCTTGGATGAAGCACCATAGCCCCGCAAATCTGCCAGGACAACAGAATACTGTTTAGCCAATTCAGGAGCAACACGATGCCAAATCGCTTTGGTCTGTGGAAAGCCATGCAGCAATAACAATGGCGGACCAGAACCACCAATCTGGCAGGCGATTTCTATTGGACCATCATCGGACTGAACGGTAATGACTGTATTTTGGAACCCTGGAATCTGAAATGTCATTAGCTACTTTACTTGTGAGAGGTTAACCATTTGGACAAGGCATGATGCTGCCCGTCTTGGTATTCATTTGAGGTTTACAAGGGGGCGCTGGAGACGCTGGTTGCACCCTTGGCGCTATAGGAGTGGCGGGTGCCTGACCAGTTGCGCTTACAGAATTCAATGTTGGCGAAACAGGTGTAGGACTACTTGCCTGAGAGCGCGCTAATAGCTCTGGCCCTGGGCAAGGCATGGTTGCACCTGTCTTGGGATTAACAATCTCTTTGCATTGAGGATTTGCCTCCAGCCTAGCCTCTATCTTCGCAATACTGCAGGCAGATAAGACGATAGTGGTAATCAGTAACGCACCAAAATATTGAAATGCGCGAAGTGCACTCAATTAATGCGCCAATATTTTGGATAAGAAATCTTTTGCTCTTGGAGAGCGCGCATCGGGATTGCCAAAGAATTCATCCTTGGAGCAATCCTCAATAATTTTTCCATGATCCATAAAAATCACGCGATTACCTACCTTCCGCGCAAAACCCATCTCATGCGTAACGCAGCACATGGTCATACCTTCATCAGCAAGTTTGACCATCACGTCCAAAACCTCGCCAACCATCTCTGGATCTAAGGCTGAAGTCGGCTCATCGAACAACATCACTATGGGATCCATGCTTAAAGCACGGGCAATGGCTACGCGCTGTTGCTGTCCGCCTGATAGCTGGCCGGGAAATTTATCCTTTTGCGCTATCAAGCCTACCCGCTCTAAATACTTCAGGCCATGAGCTTTAGCTTCATCGGCAGATCTACCCAAAACTTTCATTTGCGCTAGCGTCAGGTTTTCAGTGATGCTTAAATGCGGAAAAAGTTCAAAGTTTTGGAACACCATCCCTACCCGCGCTCTCAGCTTAGGCAAATTAGTCTTTGGATCATGTAACTGCACACCATCTACTGAAATCTCACCAGCCTGAAAAGGCTCCAGTGCATTCATAGTCTTAATCAATGTGGATTTACCAGAACCAGATGGTCCGCAAATCACGACTACCTCGCCTTTTTTAATCGAGGTAGTGCAGTCAGTTAGCACCTGAAAGGCGCCGTACCATTTTGAAACGTTTTTAAGTTCAATCATGATGATCTATGTAATGTTGACTATAAGGAGTTAACGGACGATGGCCACTTTGGCTTGAATCTTGCGAACAATTTTGGAAAGCGAGAAACAAATCACAAAATACGTAGCGGCAGCCAAGATATACGTTTCCATTGGACGTCCGTAGTTTTTGCCAGCAATCTCAAATCCTTTGAGTAAGTCATAAGCGCCAATGGCATATACCAAGGAGGTATCCTGAAACAAAATAATCGTTTGCGTCATGAATACTGGAATCATGTTTCTAAAGGCTTGCGGCAAAACGATAAAGCGCATGTTCTGCCCATAGGTCATGCCTAAAGCTTCTGCTGCATAGCCCTGACCTCTTGGCACCGACTGAATGCCAGCGCGCACAATCTCAGAGAAGAAAGCCGCCTCAAAAGCAATAAAGGTAATCGTGGCAGAAAGATCAGCACCAATCGGCTTACCAATCAGCATCGGAATCAGTAGGAAGAACCACAAAATCACCATGACCAGCGGTATGGATCGCATGGTATTGACGTAAAAAGTAGATGGATATACCAAAGCAGGTTTGCCAGATAAACGCATCAGCGCTAAAAAAGTGCCAAATACAATGCCGCCCACGGTAGCAAATACCGTTAACTGAATACTAAATAACAAACCCTTGAGAATGTAGTTAGTAAAGAGTTCCCAGTTATAAAAACTTAGATCTAAGCTCAACATATCAATAATCCTTAGTGAGCCAAGCTTGCATCATTGGACACAATAAAGCCAGGAATACGGGTTCTCTTTTCAATCTGTGCCATGACACGATTGACTGCGAATGCGGAGAGTGCATACAAGAGTGTTACCGCTAAATAAATTTCTACACCTCTGGAGGTTTCTTCTTGGGCTTGCATTGCGAATAAGGTCAACTCTGGAACGGAAACCGCAAAGGCTACAGAAGAATTTTTAATTAAATTCATACACTCTGATGTCAGCGGTGGAATCACAATGCGCAGGGCCATCGGGAGAATCACGTAGCGATAACTTTGTGCGGTCGTTAAGCCCAAGGCAGTTGCTGCAGCACGCTGTCCACTAGGCAAAGATTGAATGCCCGCCCTCACCTGCTCGGCAATACGCGCTGAAGTAAAGAAACCTAAAGCAATACTCACCAGCCAATAGGATGGTAGCGACTTTAAGGGCAAGACAAATGCAGGAATCACGTGGTACCAAATAAAAACCTGCACCAGAATCGGAATGTTCCTAAATAGCTCTACCCAAGCAGTCGAGATGCGAACTAGCCATCTACTCAGAGAACCATTATTGGGCAAGGTACGCAAGGTACCCATGACAGCACCCAGAATTAAAGCAATCGTTAAACTCAGGCCAGCGACAGCCAAGGTCCAACCCCAAGCTTTCAATAACCAGTCGAGGTAACTTGGATCGCTATTTTGGGCAAGTCCAAAAACTGCGGAGAAGCAGTGATCCACTGCCTCCCCGTCCAAAGTGTTCTTACAAAAAACACCTAAATCTAAAGCCATAAATTATTTCTTCTGTTGATAGTCTTCAGCAGGCTTGTCATTGAGGTTGGCCCAAGCATTTTTAGTGGCTGGAGACAACTCAAGACCAACAACGATATTTTTAGGCGGAATAGGTTTTAAGAACCACTTATCCCATAGTGCAGGCATTTTGCCATTCGCAACAATCTTAGCGATTGCAGCGTTTACAGCAGCCTTGAACTCTGGATCATTCTTAGGAACCATGATGGCAATTGGCTCTGTACTCAGAACCTCACCAACGATTTTGTAGTCTTTTGGATTCTTAGCATTAGCAATATTGCCAGCCAAGATTGAGCCATCCATCACGAAGGCGTCAGCACGACCAGATTCGAGCAACAAGAAGCTGTCAGCGTGATCCTTACCAAATACTTCGTCAAAGTTAACGCCATTGGCTTTTTCATGTTTGCGTAGCAACTGTACGGATGTTGTACCAGTGGTCGTTGCCACTTTTTTACCAGCCAATTGTGAAATGGAATTAATGCCTGAGTTTGCTTTAACAGCAATACGAACTTCTTCTACGTACAGAGTGTTAGCAAAGCCAACATCTTTAGCGCGGGATGAATTATTGGTAGTAGTACCGCATTCGATATCGACTGTACCGTTTTGAACCAATGGCACTCGATTTTGTGAGGTAACAGGCTGATAGTTAATGCGCAATGTACTCATACCCAGCTTATCTTTAATATCGCTCAGGATCATGCGGCAAACTTCAACATGGTAACCATCAAAGCGGCTATCACCAGTGGTGTAAGACATCGGAATGGATGATTCACGAACGCCCATAGTGATGGCACCAGAGGACTTAATCTTATCCATAGTCGGGCTTGCAGCATAAGCATCCACCGCGCCAATTAATAAAGCGGCGACGACCAAACAATTTCTACTGAGTTCTTTGCTTTTCACGAATATCTCCTATCGTCTATAAACACCAAAAATATCAGCCCCTAGTATATCTATAGATATAGAGAGCAATAAGCGGGAGTTCCCTAATGAGTGCATTAAAACCCCAATTGAGGTGTCAATAAGCCTAATTTGACATAAGAAGGCCGACTGTATAAATAAAAACAGGGTATGAGCGGGGTTTATGACTGATTTTTTACTCGCCCTCTTACGGATAAAGGCCCCTCATCTCTCTTGCCTTGAGAATCCGCTCACAACCCACTATAAAGGTGGCTGTTCGCAAGGAAACATGATGCATTTTGGCAATATTATCAATCCCCCTAAATGCATCAATCATGATTTTATCTAAGCGCTGATTAATCTCTTCCTCGGTCCAGAAAAAACTCGAAAAATCTTGTACCCACTCAAAATAACTAACCGTCACACCACCAGCATTCGCAATCACATCGGGAACAACTACGATGCCGCGCTCTTTTAAGATGTCATCCGCCTCAGTTGTAGTGGGGCCATTGGCACCCTCAACAATCAATTTAGCCTGAATGCATTGAGCGTTAGCTTTAGTAATCTGAGACTCCAAAGCCGCGGGAATCAAAATATCACAAGGTGTCAACCAAAAACTTTCAGCAGGAATGGATTCACCATCAAACCCTTTAATCTCATGGGCTATAGAAACATGCCTCAGCAAGTCGGGAACATTAAAACCGTTGGGGTTATATAAGGTATCTGAGTGATCTTGAATCGCTACAATTTTTGCGCCTGATTTGGCAAATAAGCGTGCAACTTCACCACCGACATTGCCGAGCCCCTGAATAGCCACTCTTGCCTGAGTCACATCACACCCCATATCGGCATAAGCTTCATTAGCAACTACAAAGACCCCTCTGCCGGTGGCATCCCTCCTACCCAAGCTTCCACCTAAAGCAATGGGCTTACCAGTAACTACACCTGTTGAGGTGTGCCCCTGATTAACGGAATAGGTATCCATCATCCAGGCCATGATTTGCTCATTAGTATTGACATCGGGCGCAGGAATATCTTTTTGTGGGCCGATCATCATATTGATCTCGCTTGTAAAGCGACGTGTCATTCGCTCTAACTCACCCATAGACAATAATTTTGGATCCACACGAATACCACCCTTAGCGCCACCAAAGGGAACATTTACTACAGCCGTTTTGATCGACATCCAGGCAGAGAGCGCCATCACTTCCGACAAGGTGACATTGGGGTGATATCGAATTCCACCCTTCCCAGGTCCGCGGGAGAGGTTATGGTGCACCCGATACCCCTCATAGTGGGCAATGGTGCCGTCATCTAACTCAATTGGGACATCAACAATTAAGGCTCTCTTTGGTCTTTTGAGGGTCTCAACCCAACGCGATAATGGCCCTAGATAAGGGGTTACGCGATCGACCTGATCTAAATAAGTGCCCCATGCACCCAGGTCATCAGATTGAAGATAAGAGGCTACTGGATGATTCATTGCGCTTCCCCAATATGGTTGATCAATTAAGCCATCTCCATGCTACACCCTATGCCATATTGGATTTAAAGCAATATAAAGCGAGGGGTTTTAGTCTGCTCATAACGATTCAAAGGTGCGACCAACGCCTTACTCGATGAGGTGTTCAGCGTGCATCAAAATCACCAGAACCTATGGGGCCAGCTGAAACTTTAATGATATTTTTACCACTCTCCTTAGCCGCATACATAGCCATATCAGCGCAATTCATAATATCCACTTCAGTCTCACCATGCAGTGGATACAGAGCAATACCTATGCTAGCGCTAGTTGAAAGACTCAAAGCATCAAACTCTACAGGGACCATAATCATCTTGCGGATATTCTCAGCAATCGTAGTGGCGTAGATTTCAGAATCAACATCCATTAATAAAACGATAAACTCATCGCCACCAAGTCTTGCCACAGTATCCGAATTACGAACACCCCCCCCTTAATCTTCTAGCCACCTCTTTGAGAGTCGCATCACCTGCGTGATGACCATAGAGATCATTAATTTGCTTTAGGTTGTCAAGGTCAATAAACAAAATAGCCAGTTTGGATTGGTTCCGTTTCGAAAGTGCTATCCCTTGGCGCAAACGATCCAGAAATAAAGCTCTATTAGGCAGCCCTGTTAAAGCATCATGATTTGCGCGATATTGAATTTCAGCATTCCTGCGATAGGTATAGTATAAAAAATACGCGCACACAAATAAAGCCAGCAAACTGAGCGTGGTCGACAAAACCACTCCAGTAGAATTTTTGTACCAATTCTCAAGGTAGACACTCTCGGGTACTGAGGCACCAACAACGAATGGATAACTTTTGACCTTTCTATAGGAAATCATTCTCTCCAAGGGCGCTGTATTGAGCCGAGTAAATCCAGTTGCACTTGAAAAAATAACTCCGCCATTGATATCACCTTTAGCCAGTGAGGCCTCTATCAAGTTATTTGTATTGACTGCGCCAATTAAGTCATCTGCAAATGGCCAGCGTGTCATTAAAGTTTTATCTTCGCGATATAAAGTAATGGCAACACCATCACCCAGACTGCTGCCAATCCTCTCATATAGAGAGGAAAATATTTCTACTGAAACGCCAACAAGAACGACACCAAGAAATTGATTATTCTTTCCGCTGACGCGTTGAGCCAAATAAAAAACCCATTTACCATTACCTTTATTTTTTACGGGGATACTATAAAAAATCGATGGATCAATATGGGTACTGAGGTACTTGAAATAATCCCTACTACTCAAATCAATATCAGGCGCTGGGTAGGATCTCGAAAAATTCAATACTTTTCCATCGCTGGCAACAAAAGTTGCAACATCCAAAATAGGATTAGATTTGGTTTGGTTTGATAAGAATTCGAACTGCGATTTTTTTAATGCAAAATTTTGATAGGCCTTTTCATCCTCGATCTTGCTTAACTCAATTAAATTACGAATACTGTTTAGCGCGGTGTTTGCAGAAAAAATGATTTGCCCAGTATGTTCAGCCAAAACAATCGTTAAATTAGACAATTGATTAGATCGATCCTGAATACTATTCTTGCGCAAAATATAAATCGAAACAAGTGCATTTATTATCAAAACTAATGCAAGAAAAATAGAGGCCACAACAATTATTTTCAGGTTGCGACTAACATTTGAGGAGGGATTAAACTTGAGCATCAGCTGTCATCTCGAAATCTTATAGAAATATCTATAAAATGATCAGACTCCATCATAAATGCCTCAACTACAAGAGGATCGAAGCGGGCACCGTTGAGCCTCAGAATTTCGGCGTAAGCATCTTCATGTGACCAAGCATCTTTATAAACTCTCTTGCTAACCAATGCATCAAACATATCAGCTAAAGACATAATTCGAGCCGCAAGTGGAATTTCTATTCCACTTAAACCTCTGGGATAACCAGAGCCATCCCAACACTCATGGTGACAGCCAGCAATCTTGATTGCCACATCTAGCACCTGAGTATGTCGAGCATCCTTCACCATGGCCGCCTGCAGAACATCCTCACCTATTGAAGTGTGTGTTTTCATCACGGCCCATTCATCTGGCGTCAATGGGCCTGGTTTTTTTAGAATACTGTCCAAAATGCCAACTTTGCCGATGTCATGCAAAGGTGCGGCTTTAACCATATTCGCAATGGCACTTTCCGATAACTCATCTTGATACATTCCCATAGAATTCAATCGATGAGCGATGGCTTGCACATAATTTTTTGTTCGAATGATATGGTTGCCCGTTGCATTGTCTCGAGCCATTGAAAGGGCATTTAAGCTGTGCAACATACCCTCTTCAATCGCTAGCGCATTATTTTGATGTTCTTTCATCAAAGTTTCAAGATAGTAATTGGTGATCAAAATGCAAATCATTACATTAGACATAAACGAGAGTATGTGGAGATAAAATCCAAAAATATTCTCCTGATACCAGCTTGTAACGAGAGTATCGGGTTGAGAAATTAACAGCGCAGAGCGCAGAATTTTCGAGCCAAACTGAAAAAGTAGAACCGCAATTAATAATTTAATTTGGTAAGCGTGATCTTTTTTTTGCCACCCGAAATAGCGTTGCCAACTGCCACAATGAAATCAGCGCCAAGGCTCCATTGATGAGGTGCATGCGATCTTTTATCGAACCTACCCCCATCAAGTAAATGTAGGCAGCCCCTATGGCAATAAACCAAAAAACAGCAAACAACTTTTTAGAGCTTGTGATGGACTGGTCCCAAGTATTGAATAACATGGAGATGTATAACGCTCCAGCGACCAAGGCAAGATTTGCAACAGGTAAACCAAATCCTTCAGCCCGTGAGTCCACAAAGAAAGCTAGCGATGAAATGGCAAAGCAGCCTATCGCAAGAGGCTTATAAACAACCTTATATTGACTTTTCTGAGCACCAATTCCCCAAAAGAATGGGGCCAATAAACCCAAAAGAGTACAGAATGTTGCTAAAAAGAAGATTTGGTTAGCTAACTGCATTTTGATTCTTTTATGTGGTTGGTAGCTCTTATTCTGAAGCTAGAAATGAAAGGTCGTCAGATTGATCCATAAAACGTAGCGACACGCATTCATATGATCCGTTTGAGCTTCCCCTGATATTTCTCCTTCGTTAATTATGGTATTACATTGCTTGTGATTTGGGAAAAAAGACACAAAAACAACAGGGACCCTCGAATTTAAGCTGTTAGACATGAAGTGCAGCATTTCAGGGGCTCTTGATGAGATAGCGGCTAAAGTACTACCCATTTCAAGCTGGACGGTTTTTTCACGACACCAGTTTATGAGGAATGACTGCCCCATATTGGCTTAAATTAGGTCTTTTTGATATCCGCAATTACAGGAGCATGATCAGATGGTTGCTCCCAAGTACGCGGCTCTTTATCGATGATGCTGGCACTGCATTTTTCTTTGAGTGCTTCGCTCAATAGAATGTGGTCAATGCGCATACCAGCATTACGCCTAAAACCCATCATGCGGTAATCCCACCAACTAAAAGCTTTAGGGACTTGCTCGAACATCCGGAAAGAGTCTCGTAGGCCTAGGTTTAGTAAATCCTGAAAAGCACCCCTCTCTTGAGGTGAAACGAGATTCTGACCTTCCCACGCTTTAGGATCATGCACATCAGAATCTTGGGGGGCAATATTGAAATCGCCCAAGAGCGCTAGACGAGGATACTGCTTCAGCTCAGCGCCTAGCCAAGTCTGTAATGCCTTTAGCCAGTTAAGTTTGTAAGCAAACTTCTCGCTATCGGGTGATTGTCCATTTGGAAAATAGGCTGATACGAGGCGTATTGGTTGCATTCCCTTAAAACATACTGTGGCAGCCAAGATGCGTTGCTGCTCATCAATATGCTCAGGAATATTTCTAACAGGTTTGAGAAAGGTAGTCTCTAGATCGCATGCAATTGGAGCTAAGGCTGCGCGCCTAACAATGATCGCTACGCCGTTATAAGTCTTTTGGCCGGCAGCTAGACTAAGGTAACCAGCGTCTGCAAGCTCCTTGTGGGGATACTTGTCATCGGTGAGCTTGAGCTCTTGCAAACACAAAGCATCAATAGGCTTGCGGGCCTTTTCTTGCTCACTTAACCAGCGGAGAACGTGTGGCAACCGAACTTTTAAGGAATTCACATTCCATGCCGCTATCCGAACTGAATCAGTCATCTATACCCAATTCCTGCAATTTTCGAGTAATCGTATTACGACCAATACCAAGCCGTTGCGCTGCCTCGACCCTTCTACCGCGAGTGACTTCCAGGGCCGCTTGTAAAACAGCTTTTTCAAACTTAGAGCACAGGGCATCATAAACATTCTTATCGCCATCTTGCAACATCTTTGCGGCTAGGCGGCTAAGACCACCTTCCCAATCCAAAGCACCACCTCGTGCGACGGATGCTCCCACTTGAGAAACATCTCCCTGAGGAGTAATCAGCTGATCATTGACCTCGGCCAAGATATCACCAGGTAGGTCGCTCACGCCAATCACATTCGAAGGTGTCATCACTGTGAGCCAATGACACAGGTTTTCTAATTGACGCACATTGCCGGGGAAAGACATTAGTCCAATATCTTTAAGAACCTCATCAGAAAGCTTCTTGGGTTCAACTCCTAAAGATTTGGCACAGGTAAGCATAAAGTGACGGGCCAACAAAGGAATATCTTCTGCACGATCGCGCAACGGTGGCATGCGCAAACGAATGAGATTCAGACGGTGCAATAGATCTTCCCTGAAGAAGCCAGCAGCAACACGGGATTCTAAATTTTGATGGGTAGATGCAATGATTCTCACATTTACCTTAATGGGGTCTTGACCGCCAACTCGGTAGAAATGGCCATCCGTTAATGCTCGCAACAGGCGGGTCTGTAAGTCAAATGGTAAGTCACCAATTTCATCTAGGAATAAGGTGCCGCCATCGGCCTGCTCAAAGCGTCCACGACGCAGAGTTTGCGCCCCTGGAAATGCACCACGTTCATGGCCAAACAACTCAGATTCCAAAAGATCTTTGGGGACAGCTGCGGTGCTCAGTGATACAAATGGGCCTCTAGCACGCGGGCTATGTTTGTGGAGTGCCAAGCCGACTAACTCTTTACCAGTGCCAGATTCGCCGGTGATCAATACCGTGGCATGCGACTGCGCTAAGCGACCAATTGCACGAAATACTTCTTGCATCGCTGGGGCTTGTCCAATAATTTCACTGGCATCCTGAACAAAAGCACTTAAATCTTTAGTGCCAGACTGATTGCGATCGCTTTGTTCAATGGCCCGATGAATCAGTTCAATCACTTTTTCTAAATCAAATGGTTTGGTGAGGTATTCAAAAGCACCACCTTGAAAAGAAGAGACTGCAGAATCTAAGTCCGAATAGGCGGTCATGATGATGACCGGTAATTGCGGATGGCTTTGCTTTACATGCTGCAATAGCTCCAAGCCATTACCACGTGGCATCCGTATGTCTGAGATCAATACTTGAGGTGACTCTTTCTCAAGCGCATTCAGGACATCATTTGGATTTGAAAAACTTTTATGGGGAATATTTTCACGTGTGAGAGCCTTCTCTAATACCCAACGAATAGACTGATCATCATCGACGATCCAAATTGGTTTCATGATTATTTCTCCCGCTTACGATATGGAATCTGAATATGGAAATCTGTGCGTCCAGGACGGCTATCACAAGCGATAGAGCCTTGATGCTGCTGTACAAAAGTTTGTGCCAAGGTGAGGCCAAGCCCACTGCCCCCCTCCCTTCCTGAAACCAAAGGAAAAAAGATGCGCTCTCTAATGTCTTCCGGAATGCCGGGCCCGTTATCAGTCACATGTAAATCCATCGCCAATTTATAACGCTGTTTAGCAATCGTGACTGAACGAGCAACCCGAGTCTTTAGCTCAATCTGTGCTGTGCCATTTTTAATTTCATCTGAAAGTGCTTGCGCTGCGTTATGCGCAATATTGAGCACTGCCTGAATGAGTTGCTCGCGATCCCCAAGTACATCAGGTAGGCTAGTGTCGTAGTTACGAATAATCCGAAGCCCTTTTGGGAACTCTGCCAGGACCAAGCTACGCACACGCTCTAAGGCTTCATGCACATTGAAGCACTCCAAGATGTGGGCTTTACGATGTGGCGCTAGCAAGCGATCAACCAAGGTCTGCAGCCGATCGGATTCTTTAATAATGACTTGGGTATATTCCCTCAAGCCCTTTTCTGGAAGTTCAAACTCTAGAAGCTGTGCCGCTCCCCGAATACCACCTAAGGGGTTTTTAATTTCATGCGCTAAGTTCCGCATGAGTTCTTTATTTGCTTCCACTTGTTGGGTAACGCGTTCATCACGTTCACTACGAAGCTGCTGATCAATCGGAAACCACTCCATCATCAAAAAACTTGGATCATCAAACATCGCAACGACCACATGAGCAGGCATCGATTCGTGATGAATGCTACCCGGCATAGAATGCAAAATCATTTCCTGGCGCTGTGCTATTACTTGACCGCTCCGCACTTCTTCAATCATCAAATTTAAAGGTACATTATCCCCAAATAAATCGTGGACAGACTGCCCCTCAAGTGATTTACGCGAAACATCCAGCGCTGCTTCAGCAGCCGGATTGACATAAACTAATTGTTGGTTCTCAGCCTCAAATACCACGATGGCATTGGGCATCTGATCAAGCAATGTCGGAAAAAAAGGAGCAGCCGAAGCTGCTCCCTTGAACGAATTGCGCAACAGTCCTGCGCTCAAGTTCTCTCCTTCGCTTACAGGGAGTAGTACATATCAAATTCGAT
>Ga0194037_1000861_pt1 | contig 23420 bp, 28 predicted proteins | sample JunL306m_MetaG_FD_148653 | JGI IMG/M metagenome (GOLD analysis project Ga0194037, IMG submission 148653) | Anoxic zone freshwater microbial communities from boreal shield lake in IISD Experimental Lakes Area, Ontario, Canada - Jun2016-L304-6m | ecosystem: Environmental > Aquatic > Freshwater >...
TGGCAGAGGATTTTTTTGCAAGGATGATCGGGGAGTAGAAGGAATCTATCAAACCGAAATAGCCGCCGAAAGGAAAAATGCATGACTACCCAGCTCGATACCGCAGCGTATGTTGCCAGTCTTATGAAAATTGATACATCAACACTCCCTGCCGACGGAGGGGAGCGCTTTAACCGGCTGATCTTCGCCCGCAGCCCCTACCTGCTGCAGCACGCCGAAAACCCGGTGGCCTGGTACCAATGGGGCCCTGAAGCATTTGAAGCAGCTCGAAAAGAGAACCGCCCGATTCTGCTCTCGATCGGCTACGCCACCTGCCATTGGTGCCATGTCATGGCCCATGAATCTTTTGAAGATCGTGATGTGGCAACAGTGCTGAATCGCCATTTTATCTGCATCAAGGTTGATCGTGAAGAGCGTCCTGATATCGATGACTTTTATATGACCGTTTCGCAAACCATGAATGGCAATGGCGGCTGGCCGCTGAATATTTTCATAACCCCCGACAAGCGTCCTTTCATGGCGGTCACCTATCTACCCAAGCGCAATCGTGGCACTATGTGCGGACTGATGGAACTGCTAGAAAATATCGCCACCATCTGGCAGGAAAAACCTGAAATGATTGAAAATAACTGTAAAGCGATCATGGAGGCTCTCAGCACGGAACACCAATCGACGACAGAACCGGTCTCCCCAGATCTGCTGGTACTTGAAACGAAAGCCTTGCAGCAGCTGCAGCGTATCTATGACCGGCACCACGGCGGTTTCGGGCGCGCACCCAAATTCCCGATGCCGATCTATCTTAGCTGGCTGATCGGGCAGAACCGGCTCCATTCACCGGAGAATCCTGATAACGCTGTCGTCTCACCATTACAGATGGCACTGCACACTATTCGGAAGATGCGAGCCGGCGGCATCTGGGATCAGCTAGCGGGTGGGCTGCACCGCTATTCCGTTGATCAGATCTGGCTGGCACCGCACTTTGAAAAAATGCTCTACGATCAGGCCATGCTCTCCTGGGTCGCTCTGGAAGCATTTCAGGCTTCACGAGACACATTATTCATCGATCTGGCAGCGGAAATTATCTCGTTTGTCGAGCAGGAGCTGCAATCGCCGGAAGGTGCCTTCTGTTCAGCGTTGGATGCAGATTCAGAAGGAGCCGAAGGTAAATTCTACGTCTGGAGCATGCCGGAAATTCAGGAGTGCCTTGGTGCTGATGCGGAGCTGTTCTGCCACTATTATGATATTTCAACTGAGGGCAACTTTGAAGGTCAGACAATCCTGGCGGAACCTCAGGGACTTGATGAATTCTGCCAGGGGGAAGGTGTTGATGTCGCAGCGACGGCAGAACAGCTCCGGCGCTGCCGCTCGAAGCTGCTGACACGTCGGGCCGGGCGCATCAGACCGCTCAGGGATGACAAAATCATTACCTCCTGGAACGGCTTGATGATTGCCGCGCTGGCCAAAGCCGGCATTCTGAGTGGCCGTCCGGAATATCTCACCAGTGCCGCCCGGGCAGCGGCTTTCATCTTCGACAACCTGCGCCGCCCCGACGGGCGCCTGCTGCGCAGTTATCTGAACGGAGCATCCAACACCCCTGCATTTCTTGAAGATTACGCCTTCCTGGGCATCGGTCTTCTGGAGCTGTACGAAGCGACCCTGAACCGGGATTGGCTGGACAAAGCTGCCACCCTGGGCGACGATCTGCTGCGGCTTTTCCGCGATCCGGCCAGCGGAGCATTCACACTGACCGGTTGCGATGCCGAACAGATGCCGCTGCGTGTATCATCCGACCACGACGGCGTAACTCCATCGGCACTGGCGTACAGCGCCCGCCTTCTGCTGCGGTTGGGATGGACACTCGATCGGACGGAACTGCTGGACGCTGCTCATGGGGCGCTGGCCGGCTGCATGGCGGATCTCAAACACAATCCGCTCGGACATCTCGGCGCGCTGCAGGTTGCGAGGATGCTGGATCTTGATCCGGTTGTAGCATCGCTGAGCGGAACAGCCGGGACCCAGGCAATGAATGAACTCTTGCAAACTCTCGCAACATCTGCTATTGCGGGACTTGTTATCAGGCATGAAGCGTCACAGGAAGCAGCATCACTTGCGATCTGCGCCAATCACACCTGCTACCCGGCAGTTACGAGCACTACACAGCTTACCGATCTACTCAGACAGATGGGAGTTTTTCATGAAACCGGATCTTAACCGGATACGATCTGCGCAGTTTGTGTACTGTAGCCTGTTTGCAATCCTGCTCTGCGCTCTGCCATTGCCCGCATCAGCTGTCCAATGGCGTGCCGTAGCCACGTCAACACGCAACCAGGTCGCCTACGATGAGGATTCAGTTCGACTGACTCAACTGGGACGTCTGACGGTCTGGCTCCGTTTTGTTCCTCGCGGGGAAACCCAGCGCAAGGCGGCAGCAGCTGAATACGAGGATAAACGGTATCGCTTTCATCTTGAATTTTTTGAAATCGATTGCAGCCAGCAGAACGCCATATTGGGTATGATTGATATTTACGGTGCGTCACGGGAACGCTTAAAAAGAATGAAGGGTAGTGATCAGCTGGAAATGATTCTACCCGGATCAGTACTGGATCTGACCTCGCAGCAGGTCTGTCCCACGATGGAGGATATGGTCGGAGAGGAAGAAGTTGAGGCACCCGATTCGGATGATACCGTATTTGATGGGTCAGATTCCGGCTCGGAAGCAGATACACAGGCCAAACTTCAGCTGCAGAAAAAACTGCGCGATTTGAAGCAGGCTGCAACCGATAAACCAACTGATCCGGAAAAATGGCGCAGTCTCGGCAACGCGTGCTTTGACGCCGATCTGCCCGAAGAGGCAATCAGTGCTTACAGCCGGGCACTGAAACTACTTCCTCAAGATGCCGATATGCTTAATGATCAGGGGGCCATGTACCGTCAGACCCGTAACTTTTCAAAAGCACTTGAGAATTTTGAAAAAGCCTTCAAGCTTGATCCCCGCAACCTCGAAAGTCTGTATAACAGCGCCTACGTCTACGCATTTGATCTGAATAACATTCCCAAGGCTCTTGAACAGTGGCGACTCTATCTGCAAAGGGACAATCAGAGCGAGAGCGCCCGTCAGGTTCTCTCCTTCGTAGAACGTTTTCAGAAAGACGGTGATTCATCGCTTTTACTCATGAACACTCTAAAGTGACTATTGTTTACAAATATATTTATTATCGAGGCATTCTGTGGTAGGTATGTCATCAACTCACGCGCCCGTAGCTCAGCTGGATAGAGTCCCTGGCTTCGAACCAGGTGGTCGGCCGTTCGAATCGGTCCGGGCGTACCAATAAATCAAAGAGGTTATAGCTTATGCTGTAGCCTCTTTTTAATTCAACTATGATCATTTCTGGCAGAGCGGAGCAGCGCATTATATCTGACAAGGGGTCTGGATCACGGATCATTGTGGTTGAAAATGAACCGGTGCTGCTTGATAATCTCATTATAGGCCTGACTGCCTGCGGTTTTCAGGTTAGTGGTGTTGCCGACGGCACGTCGTTGGACGGTGCCATGGCTGAGCAACTGGCTGATGTCGTGGTTCTTGACCTGGGATTGAACGGCGAGGATGGAGTCGAGATAGCAAAGCGCTGAAGGGTCGACCGGAGTTGGGACTGATCATGGTTACCGCCCGAAGCTCGGCTGACGACAGGTTCTTGGTTTGGAAAGCGGTGCGGACTGCTACTTTGTCAAGCCGGTGAATATCACCAAACCTGTGGATGTCCGCCAGCTTAAGGAGGCGTGCGTAAGCGCCATCCGATCCTTGCTGTTAATCCGTTCATAGCTATGAGATTACGAATTTTCCTCCTGGCTCCCACAGGCAAAAGTTGACATAGCGACATATATTGCACAAATAATAACCATGAAATATTAAGTGGTTAACGCAATTACCCGCCAAGCGTCAACTAATGTCGCTTTTGCACCGTACTCCCCTCCTTCTGCTAAAACAATATAACCATATATAATTTAACGGTTTTTTAGATAATCAGGTGGGCATGGATATTGTAAAACCATATCTGGTTGTGATGCACCCATCATCCTGACACTGTCCATTAGCCCACCTAAAAATGGATACCTGACTGATGTGCAGATTTCCTACGGACTGCAACCGCAGAATTACCGTGGCAAGGTTTTTGTGCCTGGTTTGCCCGCCGGATTCTGGTGGAATAGAAAAACAGGCACGATCCCGGCACCGTTTTTAAATCCGGAAAATTTTCAAGCACCACGGTTGAATACGCTTTTCGGAGCATTGTATATAACGAAAAACAATCAGACCGGGCATTGAAACTGCGTTCCGATTTTTATTAGATTATTACATTGGTACTTCGTGAAACGATGCGATGCCCGGAGATGGTTTCCTAATGAAGAGACTTCTACTTTTATTTATCATAGCAACAGCATTTGTCATTGCGTGGCGGATTGTGGATGAAATCCCGCTGCTGGTGATTGGCCAACCCTCCGCCGCCGGTCTGCTGCAGAAGGACAGGGAAGTGCCGTTCTTTAACAGTCTGCGTGAAGCGAGCAACGTGCCGCTCAAGGTAACCTACAGACCGCTTGAGTCGGTCGGCTTTAAGGATACCCATCAACTGCAGATGATCAAGGAAGGCATATTTGATCTGGTATCCCTGCGCTTCATGCAAAACAGCGAGGCAGAACCGGGTCTGCTGGGAATCGACCTGGTCGGGCTGAATTCTGATTATGAAACCGCCCGGAAAGTTATTCAGGCATATTCGCCGACGGTCGATCGTTATCTGCAGGAACGCTTTAACGCAAAGCTTCTTGGCATCTGGACATTCGGCCCGCAGGAATTCTTCTGCCGCAAACCGGTAAAGAGACTTGAAGATATTAAGGGGATGAGAGTACGGGTGGGCAGCGCTTCGCTCTCCGGTTTTATCACTGAACTCGGAGGATCACCTGTTGTCATCCCGTTTGACGAGACAAAAAACGCTCTGGCCGCAGGCTTGATAGACTGCGCTATCAGCAGTGCTCCTTCTGCCAATCATGCCGGATGGCCCGAGCATGCAACCTACTACTTTCCGCTGGCGGTTCACTTCGGGCTGAATGGTTACGTCATTTCGTTGAAAAAGTGGAATAAACTTTCGCATCGGGAACAGGAAAGATTACAGGAAACATTCAACGCCTACCATGCCGATCTCTGGAAGTTTACGCAGGACATTAACCATGATGCGTTCCTCTGTAACACCGGCGGTGACTGCAGATACGGCAAGCGATACCGGATGGAACTGCTAAAACCGTCCGCGCATGACGTACAGCTTCTGCGCGAGATCACCAAAAACACGATTCTTCCGGAGTGGGGCACGAAATGCCAGAAGGTCCACCCGGGCTGTAAGGAAGAATGGCAGAACAAACTCTCCGCGTTATTCTATCAGTCACAAGGACAAAGTACCTCACAATGATATCCAAAGAGCCTGAAATAGTCGCAAAAGCCACTCCCGAACCTACTCACACTTCGACCGGGAGTGACACTCTAGTCTACCAATCACTTCAGTCGGCAGGCGTTTTGTCCGTTCTGATTTTTGTGGTAAGATATACCTTTGAGGTGTTTTACATCCACAGCCTGTATGAATCACAGCATTTTTTAATGGCACTGCTGAATTTTACACTTTCGATCTGGGCGATTATCGAAATAGTTCTTGCAGAACGGCAACGGACTTCAGTTCCGCTAAGAAGCATCCTGATTGCCATGATAGCGCAGTTGACGGTAGGGGTGATCCACTTTTATCTTGATTTGTATGGGTTTGCTCATAAAAGTCCGGTTGATACCGTTCACGGAATAATCCGTTTTGAGCTTACAAGTTTCTTTGTACCGCTGTACGCTATCCTGCTTCTGGTGATCTCTAAACTGATCATCAACGCCTTTTCCTACACCGAGCGCCTTCGCGCAGACCAGATGAAAATCCTGATGCAAATCAATGAAGGGGCCAGACAGGCTGCTGACTCTGCCAACCGAGCCAAGAGTGAATTCCTTTCCAACATGAGCCACGAAATCCGCACCCCGATGAACGGGGTTATGGGAATGACCCAACTCCTTGAATTAACCGACCTGTCGGCAGAGCAACAGGAGTATGTCGATTCACTCAGAGTCTCCGGAAACAATTTACTCTCTCTGGTTAATGATATCCTTGACCTGTCAAAGATTGAAGCGGGAAAAATTACCATAGAACCGGAGGAATTTAATCTGCGTCGCGCCATTAATGAAGTCTATTTAATGCAAAAATCGGCCATATTCGAGAAGAGGCTTTCTTTTAATACCACCGTTGCTGAAGATCTGCCCGACGTGATTATAGGAGACCAACTTCGGGTCAAACAGATACTCCTCAACCTGCTTGGCAATGCGGCGAAATTTACAAAGGCCGGGAGTATCACCATAGCGGCACAACTGCTTGAGCGCCATTATGGCAGTTGTACCGTTCAGATCTCGGTTGCCGATACCGGCATCGGCATTTCGCCTGAGGCGCTCGACAACATCTTCAAAGCGTTTATTCAGGAGGATGGTTCAACTACCCGCCGGTTTGGCGGCACCGGACTTGGCCTGACTATCAGTCGTCGCCTGGCTGAGCTTATGGGTGGCGATATATCCGTAGAGAGCATCCAGGGTATTGGTAGCAGCTTCATACTGAAACTTCCTTTCACTATTCCGACCGCTGTACAGTATACAGCCGACAACAAATCTCAGGCAGCCATACCCGCCTGGGACGGCCCTTCTTTGCGGGTTCTGTTAGTGGAAGATAACCCTGTCAATCTGAAATTCGGCACCATATTGCTTGGCAAGCATGGCCACCATGTAGTAACGGCCGAGAATGGCAGAGAGAGCCTGGAAGCACTTGATCAGGGAGAATTTGATCTTGTCCTTATGGATGTGCAGATGCCTGTCATGACCGGCGAGGAGGCACTCCGGGCTATCCGCGCGAAAGAAGACGGTACATCTTGCCACCAAAAAGTGATTGCTCTCACTGCCCATGCCTTACGCGGCGAAAAGGAACGTTTACTGAGCGAAGGCTTTGACGGTTATCTGTCAAAACCGATGGGGCAAAAGGAGTTGATCGTTGAAATGAAAAGGGTTCTGAATTTTGCTTGAATTTAGGAGGGAGCTGTGATGAATGATAAACCCCGTATATTGATCGTAGACGACGATCCGATTAACATTCAATTGCTGGCGAAGGCACTGCAGGCAACATACGATATTTGCATAGCGACCAATGGCTTTGATGCGATCGATCAGGTCAAAGAGACCTCGCCTGATTTGCTTATTCTGGATGTGATGATGCCGGACCTGAGTGGCTTTGATGTCTGTAAAATCATCAAGTCAGAAGAAGCGTATGCCGATATCCCGATTCTTTTTCTGACCGCGATGGGTACCATCGAATCTGAAATAACCGGGTTGAAGCTGGGTGGAATCGATTACCTTACCAAACCGGTGAAGATTGATCTACTCGAACTCCGGGTACGCAACCATATCGAATTAAAACGACGAAATGATCTTGTAATAGAGCAGAGAGATCAACTTGAAGCTGCACTCAAACGAATCAAGCAGCTTGAGGGGATAATTCCTATTTGTTCATACTGCAAGAAGGTTCGTGATGACAAGAGCACTTGGACTCAACTGGAATGGTATATTGCTGATCATACGGACGCTTTGTTCAGTCACGGGATGTGTCCAGAATGTTTTGAAGTACAGATGGAAGTAGTCAGGAACCTCCTGCAGGCGAAGTGATGCAGGGTCTGTTTAGCTAATCCGTCAAGGAGCGACCGGGACGTTGCTTACTTATTGACTGACTGCCGAAACAAAACGCCCTGCTGGCATAAGCCGATGCAGGGCATTATTGAATTGGGATCACAGACAAAAAAGACTTTTTAACCTTTAATATTGGTAAACGTGCTTGAGGTTGAAATTTGATCTTCTAATTTGGCGGCTGCTTCGGAAGGCATCTGATAGACAACATTGTTACGACTATCCTCAAACTTGGTACGCATTTTACCTTGCTGATTATAAGACACGACGACATGGTTAACTACTCCTGAAGGTTCACTATTATTTTTATTCGGAGCTGCAGACAACGTTAATGTATCGGAAGATACTTTGCTACTGTCATTTGAATCAAAACCACGTGGCTTTAGCGTTTGATTTGATGGAGTATCTTTTATCGATAAAATGCCCTTGCCCTGCTTATTAGCAGCGCCAGCGGTAATCAATGTCTGCAGCTGATGAGAAGCCGTACTTCCTGTCGCTATGGAGTTTACGGTCATGGTCGTCTCTCACTATTCAATCTAAAGTTTTTAGTCTGGCAAAAACGTTCGTCAAGCTTTCCCTCTTGATGTTTCGGATGCTTTATTGGCGCCACTTTCTCTGACTTCCTGTGCCTTGGTATCTCCATCTGTTGCAAGCTGCTGGGCTTGTTTTGAAATGGAGACCATGTCAGCTGTCAGAGACTTTTGTGGGGCCTTAGCCTGTGGTGACGCAACAGATGGCGGCGTATATGCGGCAGATACTCTGCCTGATGCGATACCTGAGACTTCCATAAGAATACCCTCCTGATTCTTCAAATATCTTCTTTAAATCCCTTATCGGCAGACACCTCTTAATATAAAGGATTGATTCTATCCGGTTGTGTTGTTATGTCTGTTATATATCAAGCAGAGCTCTCTCATAACACTCCGGACAAACACCGTGACTGAAAGTGGCTTCGGAATGACCCGTAATGTATTGTTCCATCTGTTGCCAACTTTCTTTATCGTCACGAATTTTGTTACAGTACGAGCAAATTGGAATTATCCCTTCGAGCTGACGCACCGCTGAAAGAGCTGTTTCAAGCTGCACTACTTTATCAGAGATCTCTTCCTGCAAATTTTTCAGATCGGTAATGTCTCTGGCTACGGCAAAAATCGATTCCACCTCTCCCTTGCAATCAAATATCGGGCCTTTTGTCACAAGCATGTTTCGTGGCGGATCCGGTGCAGAATAAAGTTTTTCATAGGTTATGGTGCTAGCGCTGGATAGTACCGTGCTATCAGTATCCACCATTGATTGAGCAACCTCCGGCGGAAAAAGGTCAGAAGCGAGTTTACCGATAATTTCTTCGGCCGGTTTGCCGAATATTCTGGCCGCCTGCGGGTTGACAAATATGTAATGCCCCTGCTTGTCCTTTATGAAGACGGCATCAGGATTAGCTTCGATCATGGTATTTACGAGTTCAAGCTTTTGTTTAGCCTCGTTAAGGATATCATATTTTATTCTGCGCTGTTTGATTCCCTGACTAAGATAGATAATCAACACTAAAGCAGAGAAAGACGTAAGTCCCAGAACAATCGTAACCCAGTGCTGCCTAACTGCCTCACGCAGAGTAATTTTGCCATATTCTTCAAACGGTTTCACTCGCCATTCCTGCAAGAGATTTCGAACATTATCGTAGTTATCCGGGACGGACCAGCTTATGAGGTTCGGATAACGGTTATCAGATTTCATCTGTGACATCAGTAACAGTTGAGCCGCAACATTGTTAGCAAGCTGCATATCGGTATGCTTCAGGCGTGCAAAAGCAAAATTAGGATACAGTTCAGAACTGAGCAGAAATGGGAACCCATCAACATGCTTCTGGTTGAGAATACGAAAATCCGTAAGGACAATTTTCCCTTCTTGCTCCATTTTTTCAAGAATTTGCGTGAGCACTGCACCTGCATCTGCCTCACCATTCTTTACTGCCAACACCACCTTGTCGGCAGATCCGGTAAATTTAACAGAGGCAAGATTTTCGGTCAAAACGCCTTGACGCTTCATTTCGTCTCGGGTGACGAACCATGAAGCAAATGCATTTTTACTGGCCGATACGAGAGATTTCCCCCTGAGATCAGAAAGTGATGTGATGTCGGTTCGGTTTCCCTTTGTAAAAATAACGGACCCCACATATGGAGTGCCTGCCTTACCGACGTAACTAACCTGCGTTGCAATTCGGGAGACTCCGTACTTAACTGAAAATTCTATATACTGCGAAGGATTGGCGACCACAAATTCCAACTGGTCATGAGCAACCGCCTGTTCCAACTCATCATAGTTATGGGGAACTATGATGAAATTTTGTGCTGATATCTTGTTACTTAAGTGATCTGCAATTTGCTGCCATGACTTATTAGCATCCTCCCCTGCCCCACGGATGTTCAAAACACCTATTCTTATGTCTTTGGCTGAAGCAGGGCCAATTACTAAAAATAAAAGACAGACAGCCAGAATTGAAATTAATGCAAATAATTTTGACATATTTTTTTCTTGGCCCCCACAAAATAAAGAGAAGAAAGCTCTTGTGACATGTTGCGGCTGAGAAATACAATTAAAAATTAACGTACCCTTGAACAAATGTCTCGTTGTATGAGACGGCCGGTCATGTCAAACACCCTACACGTAATGACATCGATTCATGTCGACCTGAAAAAATGAGACACAAACTTAATCCGACAACAGAACCAATAAGAGGCAGGCTTTTGGATGGACACTCATGAGACTTTGTGATACAAAGAGCCAGAATTTATTTATATTGCGCTCTTAGCTCAGCTGGATAGAGCAATAGCCTTCTAAGCTATAGGCCGCTGGTTCGAGTCCAGCAGGGCGCACCAATAAAGTGGGCACTTACAGTGAAATGTAGGTGCCTATTACTTTAAGATACAGGCTTTGTTATGTTTTCAAAATTAGGGAGGGGAAAATGGATATCAACCACTTCTGTAGCCGTTGCGGGAGCGCTGTTCTAAAATCAGCGAATCACTGTGACCACTGTTCAGCAGAATTCACCGGCAAACTGCGCTGCGCTGCATGCGATTACATCGGGACTGAAGATGATTATACGTTGGATCGTTGCCCGAAATGCGGATGCAGCCGGTTGATCGCTCTGGAGCTGAAAGCTCCGTAGCGCTTAAAACTCAAATTCAGGTTGGTGCTGTTCCGGCATCCTGAACACCTTCTTCATTCATGGCTCCGGTACGATACCCCTGCAGGTCAAGCGCCACATAGGTAAAACCGGCCGCTTTGACCGCCTGCGTAACCTGATCCCGCAGAGCTCCGGTTGCCAGCTCAAACTCCTGCGGCCCCAACTCGATGCGAGCGACACTGCCGTGATAGCGGACACGCAGGACCCGAAACCCCAGCAGGCGAAGTGACTCTTCTGCCTGACCAACCTGACCGACACGCTCTGCAGTTATGGCGGTGCCATACGGAAAACGGCTGGAAAGGCAGGCAAACGCCGGCTTGTCCCAGGTAGGCAGCCCCAATTGAAGCGAAAGATCACGAATATCCTGTTTGCTGAAACCGGCCTCTTCCAGTGGACTACGCACCCCTATTTCAGCAGCTGCTACACGCCCCGGGCGGTGGTCACCGGCATCATCGCAATTGGTCCCGTCCAGAACATACTTTAGCCCTTCCTGATCCGCAATTACGCGCAACTTCCCGAACAGCTCATGTTTGCAGTAATAGCAGCGATCGCGCGGGTTCTCGCGAAATTCGGGTATATCCAGTTCTTCGGATTCAATTTCCAGGTGACGGCCACCGATCTGCCGGGCCAATGAGCGGGCTTCCTGCAGCTCGCGCTGCGGATACGTCTGGGATGTGGCCGTAACCGCCAGCGCGCGGTCACCGAGGACATCAACTGCAACAGCGAACAGCAGCGTCGAATCAACGCCGCCGGAAAAACCGATCACGCAGCTTTCCATTTCAAAAAGTATCGTCCTGAGACGGGCAGTTTTATCGTGCAATTCAGAATTCATCTATTCAGCTACCAACTGGCTCTTGGTAAAAAGCGCCTTCAGCCAGTACCCTTCTGCCTCGATATTCTCGCGACCACCCTCTTCACGGTCTACCAACGTGACGATACCGAGCACCTTCAACCCCTCCTCCTCTGCCCGCCGTACCGCCTTCATTGAAGAACCGCCGGTGGTGACAACATCTTCCACAATCACAACTCTGGTCCCGGCAGGAAGGTTTTTACGCCCTTCCAGCCACTGACCGGTGCCGTGTCCTTTGGGCTCTTTGCGAATAATAAAGGCGTGCATGCTTGTGCCATCCAGATGGGCGGCAATCGAGGTTGCTGTAGCGATTGGATCAGCACCCAACGTGATACCGCCGACCGCCTGAACTCCCTCAACGCCTTTGATGGCTTCGTAGAAGAGTTTGCCGACTAGAAAGCCACCTTCGGCGTGCAGTGTGGTCTGTTTGCCATCAAAATAGAAATCGCTCTGACGACCGGATGCCAGCGTCACCAAGCGTTTTTCGTATGACAATTCCAGGATGATTTTTTTCAGCTGTTCACGATCACTCATACTCAAAAGTCTCCTCTTCAAATAGTCCCATCTGCGGCTTCTCGACAGGTTTGGGGAATGCCACCGGATACGTTCCGGCAAAACAGGCTTTACAATAATGGGTGTTACCATGCCCGATTGAGGAGATCAGCCCTTCTTCAGACAGATACCCGAGTGTATCGGCAGTAACATAGCGGCAGATTTCATCAACCGTGTGTGATGAAGAAATCAGCTCTTTGCGGTTGGGTGTATCGATACCGTAGTAACAGGGATAACTGGTCGGTGGCGAAGAAATCCGCAGATGTACCTCTTTGGCACCCGCCTGCCGCACCATTTTAACAATCTTGCGCGATGTAGTGCCCCGTACGATCGAGTCATCAATAACAACCACCCGTTTGCCCTTGAGCAGCTCGCGCACAGGGTTGAGCTTGATCTTGACTCCGAAGTGACGGATGGACTGGGCCGGTTCGATAAAAGTACGACCGACATAATGGTTACGGATCAGACCCAGTTCGAACGGGATACCCGCCTCCTCAGCATACCCCATGGCAGCTGGCACGCCGGAATCAGGCACGGCAATGACTACGTCGGCATCTACAGGATATTCTCGCGCCAGTTGCCGTCCCAGCTCTTTGCGGGCCAGATAAACATTCCTGCCGAATATGTACGAATCGGGACGCGCAAAATAGACAAACTCAAATATACAGGGGGTCGGCTCGATTTTTTTGAAGGGAAAGAGTGATTTGATATTGCCGTCTTTCGTACAGATGACCATTTCACCCGGCTCAATTTCGCGTACAAAATCGGCTTCGATCAAATCCAGCGCACAGCTTTCAGACGCGACCACCCAGGCATCACCAAGCTTGCCAAGACATAATGGCCGAAAACCGTTGGGGTCGCGTACCGCTATCATACGGGATTCTGTAAGGAAAAGCAGACAGTAGGCACCCTGGATGCGCTTCAAGCCGTCTACGATACGATCCACCAGCGAATTCGTTTTGGACGCCGCGATCAGGTGAATGATGATTTCGGTATCCATAGTTGTCTGGAAAATTGAGCCATAAGCCTCCAGTTCTGCCTTCAGAATCTGGGCATTGACCAGATTGCCATTGTGCGCCACAGCTATTGATCCGCGCGAATAATCAACCATGATCGGCTGCACGTTCTTTTCCACCGATGCTCCAGCGGTCGAATAGCGCACGTGCCCGATAGCAGCCTTTCCAGGCAGCTTTTTGAAGACATCCTGATTGCCAAAAACATCAGCCACCAACCCCATACGCTTATGGGCATACAGGCAATCACCGTCTGAAGACACGATGCCGCAGCTCTCCTGGCCACGGTGCTGCAGGGCATACAGACCGAGATAGGTCAGATTGGATGCCTCTGAATGATTGTAAATACCGAAAACACCACATTCTTCCTGGGGACGGGATAACTTCATAAGTAATGGCTCCATACTCTTTTGGCTCAGATCAGATTCTTTCTAACATACTCGGCGGCATTTTTGTAGAGAATCAGTCCATCGCCCTCTTCCGGTAACTGTTCACGCGTCCAGCGCGGATGCTGGGTGTAATGAACAAACGCCTCGGGATGCGGCATCAACCCCATCAGGCGACCGGTCGAATCGCACAGGGCCGCGATTGCGTGTGTGGAGCCATTCGGGTTGGCCGGGAATTCCATCGTCGCTGCGGCGTAATCAGCAGTGGTGTATTTCAGCACCGCTAAGTGTTCCCTCTCAATCCGCTGCAGGGAGGCGTCCGAATCGGTAAGAAATTTCCCCTCGCCATGGCGTACCGGCAGATAGATACCTTCCGTAATCCCACCGGTAAACACGCTGGGTGAGGCGGGATCGACCTTCAGGTAGGTCCAGCGATCCTGAAAACGTCCGCAATCGTTGTGCGTCAGTGTGACCGTCTGCTTGAGGTAGTCGCCGTCAAAACCGGGCAGCATCCCCATTTTAACCATCAGCTGAAAACCGTTGCAGACGCCGAGAATCAATTTACCGTCGGCGATGAAGCGGGTGAACTGCTCAACAAGCTTCTCACCGGAACCGCTGACAGCGGCATGTTTCAGGCGATTGGCTTGTGCCTTGGCGCTTCCCAGATCATCGCCATCCAGAAATCCACCGGTCAAATTGAGAAAATGAAAATCATCCAGCCGGATTTCGCCAGACAGAATCTCGGCGATATGGGCAATGACAACATCATCAAAGCCCCCCAGACGGCAGGCATGCGCCGCCTCCATCTCGCAGTTGGTACCGTTTCCGGTTATGACAATAGCGCGTGTCGGTTTCATGGTGTGCAGTTCTCCTTGATTCGATTTTTGAGTGCGTACAAATTTTCAAGTAGCAGAGGCAGTTCATCAACAGCAATGTTCCATACGATCTCGACGTCAACGCCAAAATAGTTATGTATCAGTCTGTCACGTAACCCTGCCATTCCTCTCCAGGCAATTTCAGGAGATTGAGATTTGAGCGCCTCCGAGATATTTTTAGTCGCCTCGCCTATTACCTCAAGATTTCTGATAACGGCATCCACTGTTTTACTGTCGTCGCAGAATTCATCAAAGGTCATTGCGCGTACATAGCGAGTTATTTTATCAGCCGACTCCTCAATATCAGCCAAAAAGTCAGCATCTTTTCTACGATCAGACATAGACAAGATCCCTCTCAACATTTTCTGCAATGTTCCTGAACCGAGTATTTTTCTTGCTCTCCTCCATCTGACGAAACGTTATCAGATCGATCTTTCTTCCGAGACCGCTCTCCAGGTAGTCGGAAAGTTCAAAGAACTTGAAGCCAAGTGCCTGAGATGATTCTATAAGCAGATCAACATCGCTTTTTTCTGTTTGAGTTCCTAGAGCGAATGACCCAAAAAGAGCAATTTTGGTAATGCCATATTCTTGCTGCAATTTAGACCGCTCCGCCTGCAGAAACAAAACCACGTCTTCTTTTGTGTTTGCATGTGACATACTGAGCACCTCAAACAAAGTTTATATCTCGTAAGGAACGTTAACGTAAAAAGCTACGTACAAAAACAAAACTTTACCGCTTCAACTCACCGTTCCAGGCACCCCGCACCAGGCGGATATCCTCATAACTGACATCATCCGGCAAAGCTTCTCTCAACTCGCTCAGTCCTAATCCCCCCAGTTTTTCGAGCTGTGCCCGAATCAGGGGGACCTTTTCTTGCGCGACAAAACGCAGCAGATCAACATCCGCACCCAGACCGTGCAACTCTTCCAGATGTGCTGCAATAGTTGAACTTTTCAATCCACGCCGCGCGGAGAGCTCTTCCAGATCAAGCCCTTCGCGGTAGAGCCGCAAGGTTTCTTTCTGGGTATCACTGGTGGTCAGGGCCAGATCTTTGTCCGTCAAACTGGAGACACTGAATCCGACATTCTCTCTGGTATACGTAGCAATAACATCCAGAAATACCCGACCGTACTGACGCAGCTTGTGTTCACCAACACCGCTGACCTGCAGCAGTTCACGTGCGTCTGCCGGTCTGCTGCGCGCCATTTCTGCCAGCGTAGCATCTGAGAATAACACAAAGGGGGGCACATTGGCAGCATCGGCAATTTTCTTACGCGTCGCGCGCAGTGCGTCAAACAGCGCCTGATCGTAATCACGTCGGCCCCCGGCCCGTTTTTTACCCTTCTCAACCGTTTGCACCGCATCACGCGGCCTGCCGAGAATAACGGCTGTTTCTCCCTTGAGTACCGGGCGCGCCACCGGAGTCAGCTTCAGAGCGCCAAAGCGGGTAAAATCCTGCGCCAGATAGCCCAGATGAATCAACTGCCGAATAATATTTTCCCAATCGACTGCCGAGGTATCGCTGCCGATACCGTAGGTGGAGAGCTGATCATGCTTCAACTCGCGCACGCGCTGATTTTTGCTGCCGCGCAGCACCTCGATAACATGCATCATGCCAAAACGCTCGCCGACACGATAGACGCAGGAGAGCGCTTTTTTGGCCTGTTCCGAAGCATCAAAGCGCTGCGGCGGATCGGTGCAGATATCGCAATTACCGCAATCGTGCTGACGCTGGTCGCCAAAATATGCCAACAGTGCTCGGCGGCGACAGGTCAACGCCTCGGCATACCCGACCATGGCATTCAACTTCTGCAGTTCGATCTTGACCCGCTCGGCATTGTCGCTGTTCTCGATCAGCATGCGGGCGGTCATGACGTCGCCCATACCAAACAGCATCAGCGCTTCAGACGGCAAGCCGTCCCGCCCGGCCCTGCCGGTTTCCTGATAATAACTCTCGACACTTTTGGGCATATCGTAATGCACCACAAAACGCACGTTCGGCTTGTCGATGCCCATGCCAAAGGCAACCGTAGCCACCACGATACGGATATCATCCTTGCGGAACGCATCCTGCACCCGCATGCGCTCATCATCCGGCAACCCGGCATGATAGGCAGCGGCAGAAAATCCGGCCTCTCGCAACCGTTCGGCAACCTGCTCAACCCGCTTGCGGCTCAAAGCGTAGATGATCCCGGCTTCATCACGCCGACCGGAAAGAAAGGAGCCCAGTTGAACCAGCGGCTTCTGCTTGGGGATAACCGTATAGGTGATGTTGGGACGATCAAAACCGGCCACAAAAACCGTGGCGTTATTGATACCCAACTGATTGATGATGTCCTGGCGGGTCTCGGGATCAGCCGTGGCGGTCATGGCGACGATCGGCACCGCCGGGAAGTTGGTCCGCAAGCGGCCAAGCTTGACATAATCGGGACGGAAATCATGGCCCCACTGCGAAATACAGTGCGCCTCATCGATGGCAAACAGTGCAAGCTTCAGCGTGCCGAGCCGTTCCAGAAATTCGGGCATCATCAGCCGTTCCGGGGCGACGTACAGCAGGTCGAGCGTACCGGCATCCATCTGCTGAAAGACCCGCCCGACCTCGGCAGAGGTGAGCGACGAATTCAGGCAGGCCGCCCGGGCGCCATTGGCAATCAGCGCATCCACCTGATCCTTCATCAACGCAATCAAAGGCGAGACTACAATCGCCACACCATCCCGGTGCAGCGCCGGTATCTGGTAGCAGAGAGATTTCCCGCCACCGGTCGGCATGACCAGAAAGACATCCTCACCAGCCACAACACGTTCAATAACATCCTGCTGCGGAGAGCGGAACTCATGAAAGCCGAAGACGGTTTTGAGGGTATGGTGAATGGTGGTGGTCATAGGTGCTATTTGTCCTTGTTGAGCAGCTCTTCCGGCCACTTGTCTCTGATACCCTCTTCGCCTGCGTAGTAGCGGACTTTCGAGGCTTCCTTAAATATGTCCATTGCCGGTAAAATGCTTATTTTCCCCGAATCGGGATATTCGCAGACATCAATATTGGCTTTGGTGCGTACATCCAGGTAAACACATGGTTCATCGCTGTGATTATACAGTTGATGGGTACCGGTCGGCCCTTCCTCAAAGAAAATAATATCCCCTTTTGATACTGTCTGAAATCCATCAGGCGAACGTAATGTGGCCTCTCCTTCTAAGATTACGAATAGTTCTTCCGCATTCCGATGGCAATGGTACGGATATGAAAACGTGCCCGGAAACAGCGACTTGATATCAAAATGTACATACTTTGATTTGGATAGATCACCAAGCGGCGAGCTCTCTTTCCAGGAAAAATGCGGGATTGAGGATCTGTTGTTTGTCAGTTCAATTTCAGAAGAGTTGAATATTTTTGGCATTCATTGAGCTCCCGTTTACACTATGCAGGCAACACTAAAATGCTACGTTGATGAAACTAATGCAATCTAACGACTGAGACGCGATACTTTACGACCTTATCCGACCTTATCGATGTGCTGTTTCCAGTTTGCGATTCTTTTCAGGAAAAACACTAATAAGCATCCGTAATGCATTGTTCACAGCTTCAGTCGTGGAAAAGTATTTCCTCACATCCGGTTCCAACATTATCGCACCATCTTCCTGTGTAAAATACTGTACCGTTGCAGTCCCGTCGTTATTATGAACCGTTACTGTATGCCCCTTGCGGTAAGCTTTATGGTACTTGCCACGCACTCCTGCAACGCCGGTAAAATCATATTCCTTTTTCATAGTGTCTTTAGTTCCAGAATCAGTAGGTTTCATAAATTTTTCTCTCCTTGGCAGTCGCTTTGCGAGAACTGATTAACCGAATCTTGCCTTTTCTGTCCGTAAAAACAACCAGCAGTATTCTTGCATGTGAAGATGCACCGATGTTTATGGAGCGGTGTTCTTGCTCCGAGTGCTCCAGGTCTGGAAAATTCAACAATAACGGATCATTGAATACGGTTTTGGCTTCTTCAAAGCTGATTCGATGATTTTTTAAGTTTTCTAAAGCCTTACGTGCGTCCCATTCAAACTCCAATATCATGGAACTTCCTCTCTGATTTTATCGATTGATCGCTGCCGCCTTAAACCTTTGATCAAAAACAAAATGATAATCGCTTTGAGCCTTGTTAAGCCATTCCTGCGTAATTTTCCTATACGCCTCGTTCATAAAAAACCTTGCCACGTTCAATGATATCAAGAATAAAAAAATCGTTCATTTCGATTCGAGCAGCCATCTCTTCCGGGGTATAAACCAGCAGGTCAATCGGTGCTGTATGCTCAAAAAGACCACTGACTTCTCGTGTTCGCTGCCACGGATTTTTGTCAGTTTTTTTTATAACCAGCACATCAATATCACGGGCATCGGCAATATTTCCGTATGCCAAAGATCCAAAAAGAATAATTTTTTCAGGCGAATAGTTATCTGATATCTGAGTAACTATGCGTTGCATCTCTTTGATTGGCTCAATCATGAATGATAGTTCTCCTTTCTTGCGATGCGGGTAACACCAAAATGTTGCGTTGATGAAACTAGCACAACCTACCAACAGCTTCAGCTTATTAATTTTCCTTGCCGCATAGAAATAGTTTCTATACATTCTCTCCATGACAACAAAATATCGCTTCTCAAATTTCAGAATAACGCTGAGGTAAAAAGACCATAATCCTCCTCACGTTCACCTCATGGGACCTGATTTTGAAGCGGTGATACATCTCGTAACGCTTGACATTATGGATGGCACTGCACCGCCAAAAGTTTTACGTCATGCCCTGAAATGGATCGCAGACAACAGAGAGGAGTTGATTACACAATGGCATATGCTACACGGGTAACCCGCCCAAGATTAATTTCTGTAACTCCATCCGCTAATTATTGCCTCAATGTCAGTTTTGTTGACGGCTCTTGCGGTACTGTCAACATGAAGGACTATGTTTTTTCGTTGCCTGCTCTTATTCCTCTTCGTGATCCCGTTGCGTTCTCGTGTGCTGTTTTAGGTGAATACGGCTGGGAAGCCGACTGGCCTCAGCTTGATATACAGATCGGGGCAGACACCCTTTTTGCTGATATGCTCGATCAGCGTTCGGAAACGCCCGCAGACCGTTTCACTGTGTGGCGAATTAGAAACAATCTTTCTCTTTCGGCTGCAAGTCGCGAACTTGGGGTTACCGTACGCACTCTCAGTGCCTATGGTTCCGGTGCGCGTCCGATACCGCGCACCGTTCAGCTTGCTTGTCTCGGCTGGGAAGAAGAACAACGCAGGCGAACCGCCTAAGATTGAATCGGGAGCTGGTTTTTAACGGCTCTTTATTTTTCATTGCAGATTTTTACGCCAGCACTCTGGCCATCTGTATGTCGCTACGGATAAGATCATTTACAATCTTTGACATATCTGCCCGCTTCTTTTTTGCAAGTTTTTCCACAAAAACAAGATTTTCAGGCTCAAGATAGATCGGAATATTCAACGTTACATTGGGGCGATAAAATTTTCCCCGCTCAGCTTTTGAAAAATTATATTCTTCTTTCATGTCATAACTCCCTATATTGTGTGGATTCTTTTGAAGTTGCTTTCCGGACCGAGAATATCCGTATCATCACGGTCAATTCAGATTCAGACTTAAAAGTATGGCATACAGTCAAAAGAGTTCCTCGACGATCAATACCGACTGTAACCCAACGCTCCTCATCCGCGCTATGTTCATCGTCATACTGGACAAGCATATTTGGATCGAGAAAAACAGTCGCCGCACGCTCAAAACTTACTCGATGTTTTTGATGATTGGATTTTGCTTTTTGGTGATCCCATTCAAAATTGTAATGCATGGAACGCCTCAGATAGTTGCAATTATTATCACCATATCTGCTTCTGGATCTACAATTGTTGTGTAATCATGGTTTCATTCCCATTTCCAACCGTCTTGTCAGTTCTTGCATTGCTCCGCGTGGGCATAGCGAAGATATGCCCACCACGGCTTGTTTTGTCAAAAGTGTAGGTTTGACACCATTGTCTCCTTATTCCTCTTCGTGATCCCGGTACGTTCTCGTGTGCTGTTTTAGGTGAATACGGTTGGGAAGCCGATTGGCCTCAGCTTGATATTCAGATCGGGGCAGACACCCTGTTTGCTGATATGCTCGATCAGCGTTCGGAAACGCCCGCAGACCGTTTCGCTGTGTGGCGAATCAGAAACAATCTTTCTCTTTCTGCCGCAAGTCGCGAACTTGGGGTCACCGTACGTACTCTCAGCGCCTATGGTTCCGGTGCGCGTCCGATACCGCGTACCGTTCAGCTTGCTTGTCTCGGTTGATTTTTCCTTCAGTGTTACGACGCGACACTTTGTTTTCATTGTCTTTGTTCTCTTTATTTATAGTTAGTCAACTAATCAACAACGTCCCCTTTGCCCCTTAATTTCATTTCAACTCATTTTTAAATTTCTGTATTGCCTCTGAAGGATTACTCTTATTCTCGCTGTAATAAATAAAGTTACTATTTGAAAAGATACCAATGCTAATGGTGTTTGAAGTAGTATTTATGGCTATAATGCCTTCTTCACTACCACACAAATGCGGAGCACATCCTCTTATAATCACTTCAGTACCATTTCTTTCAGCACATCCAGACACCTGCATATTCTTTAACAACTTTTTATAATCTTTACTTGCAAGGTTTTTTATTCTTTTAGAAAACCGCTTCATCAAATCATCGCCACATAATTCACTATCGCTAATGGATGTTGTTTCACTAGTTATTTTTTTATAAATGCCGGCCATGCTTCCTTTTGCTGTTTCGCCACAAAAGTTATCACAAGCCTCACTTGTCGAAACTATCAGTTTATTATTCTTAAAATTAAACTCAATTAAGCAGTCTTCATACTCGCTACTACCGATGAATTTTGCGATACTTTTTGACAGCACTGCCTTACCGCTGATTTCCCCACATGTTCTTCCACCCCATTCACTACCTATAGTAAATCCCAAAGAATTGTTTGATTCTTGGCGGATTTCAACTTTACCTTCGCCTTTTTTATCATTCCACTTATAAGTTCCAGCAAGCTGGCTTGCCGCATAAGAGTTGGCAGTAATTGCAAGCACCAAAATTATTGTTAGTAACGGCATAACATTCCTCCTTTTTAATTTTAATGTATGGTGTGATCTTTCATTTCCACTTACCTACTTGATTCACAAAAGAACTATGAAGCTACGACTTCATAGTCACAGCATTGGTAAAATTTTACAAAACTCTTTTTCAAGCCGTTTTGTAAAGTGTAAACAGTAATATTTTGTTCATTTTGCAGTTCTCCTCGCAAAAAGGTTGTATGGCTTGGATATTATTCACTCATGTTGAATGGCTCAAATGAAGCTTTGATAGATGTGACTTTATCGAGCAGTGATATGTCCGCTTCAAATTCAACTTTAAAATTAATGCTTTTGTTTATAGCAAGCAAAATGTGCTCATATCGACCAGTCCCAACTGTATAGCCATATGATGAGTGCAATATCAACGGAGCATTAGAGCTAATAAACGGGGGGAAAGAACTGTTTTGCTTATAGTTTTCTAGCTGGTCTTGCAATTGTATCCCGATTACATCTAATACATTATTTGTTTCATCACATAATTTGATCAATACTTTTGGACTAATTGAATTAAACTGCCTCGTTAGATGATGTAAAATTCGCTGATTATCGTTCAGCAAGTTCATCCCGACACTTACAATGTAGGCTCTATTCACAACACTTCTTGAGAGTAAGTTGCTGTTTGTAAACATAAATACAAAATCATTATTTTCAACTTTACTGCTGATGCTATTTTCGCTATACCCCCATTTTGATATATCCAGATTTGCAAGCTGCTTATATGATACGGCTTTTAATATAGCTTCAAACTCACTAATAAAATCATTATCAAAGTTCAGCTTTAAATTGATTTTTACTTTTGCTTGATTAGTGTCATGATTCACAGACAGGATTTCTGGCTTTCCTATTTCAGTATGGTAAGCCGCTTGTGGGTATTTTGATAAAATTTTCAATAGCTGTTCATTACCTGATTTTGCAGTTGTTGCTTTACTAAATGCTTCACCAAATAAGCTGTTGCCATCAACTTTTTTAACAGTAATATTTAATGCCTGTATTTTCCTTTTTAGTTTTGTTGTAACTACAAGTGCTTCCAGCTTGATTTTTATTAAATAATCGTCCTTATCAGTTGATATTATGCGACTTTCTTTTACATAACCACTACTGTAACTCAGAATCTCATCACTTATGAGAGCGCTATCTTTTACCATTGTATCAGAACTTATATATGTACCAACAACTTGCTCTACAGCATTACGAATAGCGTTTTGACGAGCTTTGTCGGCATCAACACCAATGCCAGTAACAACAACCTTCTCTGTTTTTTCTAGTTCATCTGCTGAGGAGATCGAAATATTGTAAATGGCGGTTTGAGCCAACAGTAATATCGAAACAATCATAATTTTACGCAGCATATTTTCTCCTTCCGTACTTATTTCTGATGGTCATTTTCATATCTCCTTTCTCGCCCCAGAGGGATGCCGTCAAACTCCAACAAGATGAGGTCTTTCTCTTGTCGTTCAATGGGCATGAAGTTGACCCGCCAGCATATTAGTAACTAACTCAACTTTCGCAGTTGCATAAAACATCATAACACACTGATATTATTATTAGTATAGCGTCTCAAAGTATAGTAAAGTAGGTTTGTTCCCCAACAAATAAACCTTACTCACAAGGAGACGCTAT
>Ga0194037_1000862_pt1 | contig 23417 bp, 12 predicted proteins | sample JunL306m_MetaG_FD_148653 | JGI IMG/M metagenome (GOLD analysis project Ga0194037, IMG submission 148653) | Anoxic zone freshwater microbial communities from boreal shield lake in IISD Experimental Lakes Area, Ontario, Canada - Jun2016-L304-6m | ecosystem: Environmental > Aquatic > Freshwater >...
GTGGGCGGTGGAATCGCTGGCGCGCTCGGGCGTCGGCCACCTCACGCTGGTGGATTTGGATGAGATCTGTGTGACCAACGTCAACCGCCAGTTGCACGCGATGGACGGCCAGATCGGCCGCCAGAAGACCGAGGCGATGGCGGAGCGGGTGCTGGCGATCCATCCGGGCTGTGAGGTCCACATCGTGCCGAGGTTTTTCAACGAGAAATCCGCCGCCGAGATCCTCGATGCCGGCTTCGACGCGGTGATCGACGCGATCGATTACGCCCGCCACAAAGCGTTATTGGCCGCCGAGTGCCACCGCCGCGGAATCTACGCCATCACCTGCGGCGGGGCCGGCGGACGGCGCGATCCGACGCGCATCCGGGTGACCGATCTGGCCTACAGCGGGATGGACCCGCTGCTGCTGCAACTGCGCCGCGGCCTGCGCAACGACTTCGGCTTTCCCAAAAACACTCGCGGCCAGGAACCGATCTTGTTCGGCATCGACGCAGTCTATTCCGACGAAGCGCCGTATTACGCCCACTGCGACGGCACGGTGACCAAGGACAAACCGGAGGAAATCGCGCTGCGCCTCAATTGCGCGTCGGGCTTCGGCACCGCCGCCCACCTGATCGCCAGTTTCGGCCTGATCGCGGCCGGGCGGGTGCTGGAGCGGCTCGCCGCCCGGACGTGAAAAAAGCGGCCAACAAGCCGCTTTTTCATTCGGAGGATGCGCGCACAGTCGGTCGACCGTAGCGGCTTAGAGGCCTTTCTTCGACAGGCGGGTGCCGGCAGTGGCGCCTTGGCGGGCCTTGAATTTGGGATTCGATTTGCAGATGACGTAAACCGTTCCTTTGCGTTTCACAACTTGGCAATCAGCGTGACGGCGCTTGGCGGAGGCGAGGGATGAAAGAACTTTCATGGCGTAAAGGGGTAGGAGCGGATCCGGTCGCAGGTGCCAACCGGGGGCGCGAAAACTACCGATCCACCCCGGCTTGTAAAGCCATTTCTCGCCCCCTTTGAAGATTTTCTTCGACCTCGGGCGGAATCCGGCCCAAGCTCACGACCTATCATTTTTGCGCCGGAATCACCCCGCCGAGCGCGAAGGCAGCAGCCAGCAAGGCCGGATCCACTCGATCACCTGCGAGGTGGCGGACCCGGCGGGCAACCGCAGTTCCACCAGTTGCGTGGTGGTGGTGCCCCATGACCCAGGCAAGAAATAAGATCCTCCACTGAGGCGATCTCCCGTCCCTACAGCCAACCCGGAGGGACGGGCATGAAAATGGCAAGGGCACCTTCGACGGGCCGCTGCACGCCGGTTGATCTCCCACTTCCCCAGCTCACTCGGACGGCCACCACCAGTGGAACCGTGCTCTGTGTGGCGTCGCAACTGCCGGCCGACTAGTTAGAGTCGGCGCTGAAACAACAGGTGCCGTAACCCGGCGCCTCACCCTCATTCGCGCGGGCATGTGGCGTCACGTTCCACCGTCGCTCGCACGTCCTGGATGTTGAGCTGCAAGGTGGTGCGGCCGCGAAACGTGTTGCGGTCGATGGTGAAGGCGATGTCCCACGGCGGATCAGGCAACGGGTATTCGCCGCCACCGAAGAACACGGCGTCCTGTTCATGATAGCCCTGGCGCAGCATGAGCCGCAGATGGTGGTTTTTCATGTGCTGCGGGGACCGGCTCAGGCTGATCCCGCGGGAAATGAACACCGGTTGCGGGTTGCTGTTGCCGAACGGCTGCAGCAGGTCGTAGCTGGCCAGAAATTCCAACGACAACTGGTCGAACGCGATCTCCGCGTCATATGTCAGCTTCGGCTGGCGCTGCTCCTCGCTGGTGTGGGCCAGCACATACGCGGCCAGGTTTTTCCGGAAAGGATCCAGGTTGGCCTCCTGAATCGACAGTCCCGCGGCCATCGCGTGACCACCGCCCGCGATCAAATCGCTATCACAGGCGCGGATCGCCTCAACCAGCGACACCCCGGCAATGCTGCGCCCTGACCCCTTACCCAGCCCGTGCTCGTCGATCGCCACGATGAAGGTGGGCTTATAATACTGGCGCATCAGCCGCGAGGCGACGATGCCCACCACCCCGTGGTGCCACGCGCGCGATCCGAGCACGATGACGGGATCCTGGGCCGGATCGAAATCCCCGAGCATCTCCACCGCTTCGCGCCGGATCAGGCCCTCGTGGGTTTGCCGCTCCTTGTTATAGACATCCAGCTTGTGGGCGAGGTCGTGGGCCGACCGCCGGCAGTCGGTGGTGAGGATGGCCAGCGCGTCCTCCGGCGCGTCCATCCGCCCGGCGGCATTGAGACGCGGGCCGATCCGGAACCCGACATCCATCGCGGTCGCCACGCCATTCATGCCGGTGACTTCCTGCAACGCGCGCAGGCCGGGGTTGAGCGTGTTGGACAGTTGCTTGAGGCCATGGCGCACGATCAGGCGGTTCTCGCCAATCATCGGCACGATGTCCGAGATGGTTGCCACCGCCACCAGATCGATCATTTCCTTGAGGTCGAGTTCCGTCTTGCGGGTCTTCATCAGGGCATGGCCCAGCTTGAAGACCACCCCCGCCGCGCACAGATAAGTGAATTCCGTCCCACATTTCGGGTTCACCAGCGCGCAACAATCCGGCCGTTCGCCGGGTGTCGGTTCATGGTGATCGACGATCAGGACCTCGATCCCGTCCGCACGCAAAGCCGCGACTTCCGGCATCGACACCGTGCCGCAATCCACCGTGATCAGCAGGTCCGGCTTGGGCCCCTCCTGCATGCAACGCGCCAGCGCGGCCGCGCTCAAGCCATAGCCCTCCGGGCCCCGCCGCGGAATGAAATAACGCGGCTCCAACCCATAGGCCATCAGGATTTTGCGCATCAACGCGATCGACGCCACGCCATCGACGTCATAGTCGCCGAAAATACAGACTTTTTGCCCCAGATCGATGGCCTGCAGGATCCGCTCCACCGCCGGCCGCATGTCGGGAATGAGAAACGGATCCGAGAGATCTTTCAGGCGCGGGCGCAGATAGCTCTCCAGATCCATGCCTTCGGGCAAGCCCCGTTGGCGGATCAGGTGTTCCAGAATCGGCGGAAACTCACCCGGCAGACCGCTTCCAAGTTGCTGGAACGGTTCACCGCGCGGGATCCATCTGAACGGCTGGGCTCGCATGTTTGTCCCGGACCCTAGCCGCGGATGCCAGCTTGGTTCAAGGTCGGAAAGCAAAACCTGTCATTTCCGCTCGCTGCGACAGATTGACACGGCCAAACCGCGTCATTTTGTCCAAACGACCTGAGACCACGCCCCGTGGCAGCCTCATGAATCTATCCTACCCATTCTTTTTCAGTAAGTTGGACATTATCCTGCGGGGCTTGGCATGTCACCTGCGAAAGACCAGTCCGCAACTCAACGCCGCTTCAGGCAACACTGAAAGGAACCAACTCTATGTCCAAAATTCTCGGAATCGACCTCGGCACCACCAACTCCTGCATGGCCGTCATGGAAGGTGGCGAGCCCACCGTGCTGGAAAACTCGGAAGGTGCCCGCACCACGCCCTCAGTTGTCGCCTTCGCCAAAAACGGCGAACGCCTCGTCGGCCAGGCCGCCAAACGCCAAGCCGTCACCAACCCGAAAAACACGGTTTTTTCATCGAAACGCTTGATCGGCCGCAAGTTCGCCGAACTCACGGAGGCCGACAAGCACCTGCCGTACACGGTGGTCGCGGCCTCGAATGGCGACGCCCACATCCAGGTGGAAGTCGCGGGGGAAAAGAAAACGTTCTCGCCCCAGGAAATTGCGGCGATGGTGCTGGGCAAATTGAAGGCGGACGCCGAAGCCAAGCTGGGTGAGAAAATCACCAAGGCGGTCATCACGGTGCCCGCCTATTTCAATGACTCGCAGCGCAATGCCACCAAAGCCGCGGGCGAAATCGCCGGCCTTGAAGTCCTGCGCATCATCAACGAGCCCACGGCCGCGGCGCTGGCCTACGGCTTGGACAAGAAAGCCGACGAAAAGATCGCCGTCTATGACCTCGGCGGCGGCACCTTTGACATCTCGGTGCTGGAAATCGGCGACGGCGTGTTCGAAGTGCTCGCCACCGATGGCGACACCCGCCTCGGCGGCGACGACTGGGACAACACCCTGATCCAATGGATCGTGGGCGAATTCAAAAAGGATCAAAGCATCGACCTCTCCGGCCAACCCGACGCCCTGCAACGGATCAAGGAAGAAGCCGAGAAAGCCAAGATCGCCCTGTCCTCGACCCAATCCTACGACATCAGCCTGCCCTTCATCACCGCCGACGCCACCGGACCGAAGCACATCCAGCTCACCCTCACCCGCTCCAAGCTCGAACAACTCACCGACTCGCTGTTCGAGCGCACCAAGAAACCGGTGCGCGACTGCCTCAAAGCCTCCGGCGTCAGCGCCGCCCAGATCGACGAGTTGGTATTGGTGGGCGGCATGACCCGCATGCCCAAGGTCGTGGACGTCGCCCGCGAACTCGCCGGCCAGACCCCGCACCAAGGGGTCAACCCGGACGAAGTCGTCGCCATCGGCGCCTCGATCCAAGGCGGCGTGCTGCGCGGCGACGTCAAAGACGTGCTGCTGCTCGACGTCACCCCGCTCACGCTCTCGATTGAAACCGAAGGCTCGCGGGCCACCTCGATGATCGAGCGCAACACGACCATCCCGGCCAAGAAATCCCAGATTTTCTCCACCGCCTCGGACAACCAGCCCGCCGTGGACATCCGCATCTGCCAAGGCGAGCGCCCGATGTTCGTCGACAACAAGTTGCTGGGCAACTTCAAGCTCGACGGAATCTCCTCCGCCCGCCGCGGCGAGCCTCAGATCGAAGTGACCTTCGACATCGACGCCAACGGCATCCTGCACGTCTCCGCCAAGGACAAACAATCCGGCAAGGAACAAAAAATCTCGATCCAGGGGTCGTCCGGCCTGTCCAAGGATGAGATCGAACAAGCCAAGCGCGACGCCGAAAGCCACGCCGAAGAAGACAAAAAACGCGTCGAAAAAGTCGATGCCAAAAACAAGGCCGACAACCTGGTATTTTCGGTCGAAAAACAACTCACCGAACTCGGCGACAAGGCCCCGGCCGAACTCAAGAGCATGCTCGAAGGCAAGATCAAGGCGGTCAAGGACGCGATCAGCAGCGACGACGTCGATACCATCAACAAGGCCGTCGCCGACCTCGAAGGGTCGCTCCAAGCCCTCGCCCAGGCCGCCCAAGCGGCCGGCACCCCGCAACCCGACGCCGAACAAGCCGAACCCGAGTCCAACGAACCGAAACAAGCCAAGGGCAAGGTCGTGGACGCCGAAGTGGTGGATTAACCAACCGGAAGACAGGCGTCCCGCCTGTCTTGGCCAACCGCCGTCCCGGCGGTTGCACAACTGCCCATGACCCTCCCCACCAAACACCAACGCCTTGCCGCGCTGCGCCCGCTCTCTCCAGAGTCGGTCGCCAGTCTGGCGGCGGCATGGGATGTTCGGATGGTGTATGAATCCAACTCGATCGAGGGCAATAGCCTGACCTTGCGCGAAACCGAGCTGGTTCTATCCAAGGGCGTCACGGTTTCAGGCAAGCCGCTCAAGGACCATCTGGAAGCCGTCAACCTCGCCCAAGCATGGGAGCAGGTCAAAACGCTGGCCCAACCGGACGCGGTGCTCACCGAGCGCGACCTGCTCGATCTGCACCGCATCGTGCTCACCCGCGTGGAAGATCGTTGCGCCGGGTCCTATCGCACCGGCGCGGTGCGCATCGCCGGCTCCAACCACATCCCGCCCAATCCGGTCAAAGTGCCGGAGTTGATGGACGAGTTGTTCTCCCAAATCGCAGGCATCTCCGATCCGGTCGAGCGCGCCGCACGCCTTCATCACGGCATCGCCCGCATCCATCCGTTTGTCGATGGCAACGGCCGCGCCGCGCGCCTGGCGATGAACTTCGTGCTGCTGGCCGCCGCTTATCCGCCGATTTCCATTCCCACCGAGCTCCGACAGGCCTATTACACCGCCCTCGAAGCCGCCGACGCCGGCGATTTCAAAGCTTGGCTTGATTTTCTCACCGAACAACTCGACCACGAACTCAGCGCCTGGCTCGATGCCCTGGGCGAGACGCAAGACCCAGGACTTGAAGATTCAAGCAAAGCGCCCGCTTTTCCTGCTCCTCCCAGCCACCAATAACCACCCTCCACTTCCCCCGCTCTTCTCTTGCGTCTTGTGTCTTCAAGTCTTGAATCTTTCTCCCAAACACTTTCCATGCCGTTTCCGCGGCGTGGCTTCTCACAGCAAACCAACAACCAAACACACCAACAACATGGCTAATATCAAACCACTCGGACAACGCGTCCTCGTCAAACGTCTCGAAGCCGAGGCCATCAGCGCCGGCGGCATCGTCCTTCCGGACACCGCCAAGGAAAAACCCCAGGAAGCCCAGGTGCTGAGCCTCGGCACCGGCGGCAAGGACGACAAGGGCGTGCTCATCGAGTTCACCGTCAAGGTCGGCGACAAGGTGCTCATCTCCAAATACGGCGGCACCGAAGTCAAGGTCGACGGCGAGGAAGTCCTCATCATCAACGAAGCCGACATCCTCGGGATCGTCGGCTGATCCCCATGGATCGGCCGGATCCGACGGATCGGACCGATCGCACTTATCTAACACAAAATTACATTCACCTAACAATACAATGGCCAAACAACTGCAATTCGACGAAACCGCCCGCCAAGCCCTGCTGCGCGGCGTGGAAAAACTTGCCCGCGCCGTCAAGGCGACCCTCGGACCAGCCGGTCGCAATGTCATCATCGACAAGAAATACGGCTCGCCGACCATCACCAAGGACGGCGTGACCGTCGCCAAGGAGATTGAACTCGAGTGTCCGTATGAAAACATGGGCGCGCAGCTGATCCGCGAGGTTTCCAGCCGCACCTCGGACATCGCCGGCGACGGCACCACCACCGCCACCGTGCTGGCCGAAGCCATCTACAAGGAAGGCCTTCGCAACGTCACCGCCGGTGCCAATCCGATCTCGCTGCAACGCGGCATCATGAAGGCCACCGAAGCCATCGTCGCCCAACTCAAGATCCTTTCCAAGCCCGTCTCCGACGCCAAGGAAATCGCCCAGGTTGCCTCGATCTCGGCCAACTCGGACCAGGAAATCGGCGGCATCATCGCCGAAGCCATGGACAAGGTCGGCAAGGACGGCACCATCACCGTGGAAGAAGCCAAGGGCATTGAAACCACCCTCGAAGTGGTCGAAGGCATGCAGTTCGACAAAGGCTACCTCAGCCCGTATTTCGTGACCAATCCCGAGAGCATGGAAGTGTTCCTGGAAAGCGCCTACATCCTGATCAACGAGAAGAAGATTTCGTCCCTCAAGGACATGCTTCCGCTCCTTGAAAAGGTTGCCAAGACCGGCCGCCCGCTGCTCATCATTGCTGAAGACGTCGAAGGCGAAGCGCTGGCCACCCTGGTGGTCAACAAGCTGCGCGGCATCCTCAACATCGCTGCCGTCAAGGCACCGGGATTCGGCGACCGCCGCAAGGCCATGCTCGAAGACCTCGCCATCCTCACCGGCGGCCGCGTGATCACCGAAGACCTCGGCATCAAGCTCGAAGGCGTGGAACTCAGCGACCTCGGCGAAGCCAAGCGCATCACCATCACCAAGGAAAACACCACCATCGTTGAAGGCGGCGGCACTTCCGAGGCCATCACCGGCCGCGTCAACCAAATCCGTCGCCAGATCGAAGACACCACCAGCGATTACGACCGCGAGAAGCTCCAGGAGCGCCTTGCCAAGCTCGCTGGCGGCGTGGCCGTCATCAACGTCGGTGCCGCCACCGAAACCGAGATGAAGGAAAAGAAAGCCCGCGTCGAAGACGCCCTCCATGCGACCCGTGCGGCCGTTGAAGAAGGCATCGTTCCCGGCGGTGGCACGGCCCTCATCCGCGCCCTCAAGGCCGCTTGCGATGCCAAGTGCTGCAGCACCGCCGCCAACGAAGACGAGAAGACCGGCATGGGCATCGTCGCCCGCGCCGTGGAAGCTCCGCTTCGCCAGCTGGTGGCCAATGCCGGCCGCGAAGCCGCTCTCATCGTTGAGCGCGTCAAGAACGACAAGGACGGCTTCGGCTACAACGTGGCCACCGACACCTTCGAAGACCTCATCGCCTCCGGCGTTGTCGATCCGACCAAGGTCACCCGTACCGCGCTGCAAAACGCAGCGTCCATCTCGGGCCTGCTGCTCACCACCGAGTGCGTCATCACCGACCTCCCGTCCAAGGAAGCTCCGGCTGCCGGCGGCGGTGGTCACGACCACGGCATGGGCGGAATGGGCGGCATGATGTAATCCATCGTGGCGGCGGGTTCCTGCCGCCGTGCCCTATCTATCAAAAAGCCGGGCGGGGAAACCTGTCCGGCTTTTTCGTGCCTGGGTCCCGCGGTGGCGCTAATCTGACATCCGCTCCCCCGACCGTAGGCGCGTTCGTGAGAACGCGTCCCCATTGGCACGGACAACCGTGGCGCTGCTCAAGCGATCGCGTGCAGTTTCATTTCCTCAACAAACGCCAGCACATGGGGCGGTGGAGCATGGCTGGCAACCACCCCGGCGGAGATGGCCAGGGGCTCGGGCGCGGGCGTCAGCGAGCGGGACAACACGCGCTTGTCGTCGTCGCGGACCAAGCGGGAGGAAGCGGCGATGATCGCGCAGCCAAGGTTGGCCTCGACCGCCGCGGTTAGACTGGCGATACCGTCGAATTCACCCGCCACCTTGGCCTGGATTTTGTGGTCCTTGAAATAACCCGTCACCCGCACCCAGTAATCCGGATACTGCTCGCGATCATACAACAACAGCCGCTCGTCATTCAGATCGGCCGGGGTGACCGTGGCCGCCGCGGCCAGCCGGTGGCGCGGACTCACCGCCAGCCGCCACCCGCACTCGCGGATCGTCGTCCAGTGGATCGCGTCCGCCGAAGCGCACGGCACCGTCACAATCAGGTCCAACTTGCCGACGAACAGCAGCCGCTGCATTTCGAGCGAGGAAATTTCATGCAGACTGACTCTAACGCCCGGGTGCAACTGGTTGAAATTCTCGATGGCGATCGGCAAAAAATCCGCGGCCAGCGAGGGCGAGTAGCCGATGCGCAGCGGCAGCCCGGTGGCCGCGGCCCGCACCCGCTGGGTCATGCCCGCGCAATATTCCAACAGTTTGCGGGCGTCCACCACCAAGGCCTCGGCCGCCGGGGTCAGCGCGAACGAGCGCGCCCCGCGATCCAGCAGGGTGACGCCCAGATCCTCCTCCAACGCCTTGATTTGGCGGCTCAGGGCGGGCTGGGCCAGCCCGAGCCGGCGCGCCGCGGCGCTGATGCTGCCGTCTTCCGCCACCGCCACGAAGTGCTTCAAGTGTTTCAACTCCACGGGCCGGAGCCTGATGCTTGGCGGCGGCAAGCGCCAGCCAGAATGCAAGGCGAACACGCCGTCTTCCCCGCGGCACATGCCCTGGTCATGGGGGGGCGCGGGCTTTTGGAGGGGGGACATTCTTGTCCCCCTCTGCGCATCAAGCCGCGACAAGAATGTTGAGATCCGGGAGGGGGGACATTCTTGTCCCCCTCTGCGCATCAAGCCGCGACAAGAATGTTGAGATCCGGGAGGGGGGACATTCTTGTCCCCCTCTGCGCATCAAGCCGCGACAAGAATGTCGCGGCTCCTGGGTTAATCGCATAATCATGAGGAGGGCGTCGACCGGTTAACGACCACAAGCCTGCTTGAATTCCTCCAAACTCAGGCCATTGACCAACCCGGAGTGGAATCGACGGCCCTTTTCCGCCTTCCGCCTTCCGCCTTCCGGCTTGGCCGCAGCGCCCTACCGCAGCCCATGCGATTCCGGCATGGCATGCCTGCGATCTTGGCATTATGCGGGTCCCGCAACCCGGCCTAGGGTTGCGGCGTAATGAACACGCCGACCACGAAACTCTCCACCCTGCGCGTCCGCCGCGCCGCCGAGCGCGGCCACGCCAACCACGGCTGGCTGGACAGCCGCCACACGTTCTCGTTTGCCGATTACTACGATCCGGCGCACATGGGATTCCGCTCGTTGCGCGTGATCAATGACGACCGGGTGGCACCGCAAGGCGGCTTCCCGACCCACCCGCACCGCGACATGGAGATCTTCTCGTATGTGCTGGCCGGGCGCCTCGCCCACCGCGATTCGATGGGCAACCAGCGCGAACTCAAACCCGGCGAAATCCAACTCATGCGGGCCGGCAGCGGCGTCAGCCATTCGGAGTTCAATCCCAGCGCCACCGAGGAGGCGCGCTTCCTGCAAATCTGGATCACACCCTCCGAGCGCGGCCTGGAGCCCGCCTACACCGAGTGGACTCCGCCCGCCGCGGCCGCCGCCTCCCCCAAGCAACTGGTGATCTCCGCCGATGGCCGCGACGGCTCGGCGCGCATCGCCCAGGATGCGGCGGTCTATCTGATTCGTGCCGACGGCGCCACCACCGTCCGGCACGATCTGGCCGCCGGCCGCGGCCTCTGGCTCCACGTCGTCCGCGGCACCGCCACCCTGGCGGGAACCGTCCTGCATCCGGGCGACGCCGCCTCGCTCGAACAACCGGCGCAGGTCGAAATCCACGCCGGTCCTGACGGCCTTGAGGCCCTGCTCTTTGATCTCATCTGAATAACACAACAACACACACTAACAACACCATGAAAGCCAAATCCCTGATCCTTGTTTCCGCCGGTTCACTGCTGTTCGCCGCCTGCGACAACCCCGCCGACAAAACCACCAAGGCCACCGTCGGTGAGGCCGTCGCCGTTGCCGCCCCCGCCACCGCCGTAGCAGGCACGAAATACGTCCTCACCGCCAACTCCGAAATCCTGTTCGTCGGCTCCAAGGTTACCGGCAGCCACCATGGCGGTTTCAAGACCTTCACCGGCTCCTTCACCGTGGCCGACAACGCCCTGGTCGGCACCGGCCAGAAGATCGTCATCGACATGAACTCGCTGTGGACCGACACCGACAAGCTCACCGGCCACCTCAAGAGCGAGGACTTCTTCAATGTGGCGAAGTATCCCCAATCCTCGTTCGAGCTGACCGCGCTCAAGCCCGCCACCGCGGGCAGCTTCGAGGTCTCGGGCAATCTAACAATCAACGCCGCCAGCAAGAACATCACCTTCCCCGCCAGCGTCAGCGTGGCCGAAGGCAAGTCGAAGATTGACGCCAAGTTCAACATCAACCGCAAGGACTTCGGCATCGTCTATGCCGGCAAGGCCGACGACCTGATTCGCAACGAAGTGGTCATCGAGCTCAAACTCGAGGCCGCCCCCGAACACTGATCCCCGACGCAAAAATCAACATCACTGTCATCGAACCGCAGGTCACCATCCCCATGGCCCACGAAATCATCCGCCCGGATGGATCGTTTGCCGACGAGAACGTCTGGGGGACTCGCTTTCCGAGTCCGCATGGTGCCACCTGATGCGGGGTGTCCAAATGGGGGGTGGCCACGAGCGCGGCCGGAAGTGTTGCGCTGCGCGGCGAAATTCCGGGTGGAAACTCCTTGGCAAGGCGGGCCGGGATGCTAGGTTAGCGCGCCCCGTCTCCGTCGGCGGGTTCCCCGAGGAACCATCCCCCATGACCCCAGCCCCCCACACCATCCAATGAGCGCCGCGTCGGTCAGTCCGAATGCGGCAATCCTGCGCACGGTCTGGGAGGTTTGTCCGGCCGCCATCGTGGTGACGGATCCCTGCGGTTGCATCGAGTATGTCAACCCCGCCTTCGAGAAGGACAGCGGCTACAGCGCCGCCGAGGTCACGGGAGCCAACCCGCGCATTCTGAACGCCGGGACGCAGGCCCCGGAAGTATACGCCGCGCTCTGGCAAACGATCGCGTCGGGCAAGACCTGGAGCGGGCGGCTGCACAACCGCCGCAAGGACGGCACTCTGTATTGGGAACGCTCGACCATTTCCCCGCTCTGCGACCCTCAGGGCAACATCCTCCGCTATGTGGCCGTGAAGGAAAATGTGGCGGGCGAGCAGTTGCTCGAACTCAGCGAGTCGCGCTTCCGCAGCTACTTTGAGCTGCCGCTGCATGGCCGCTGTGTCACCTCGCCCGAAAAAGGCTGGCTGGAGGTCAATGAACGACTCTGCTCGATGCTCGGCTATACCCGGGCAGAAATTGTCCGCCTGACCTGGGCGGAAATGACCCACCCGGATGACCTGGCGGCCGACGTCGCGCAATTTGATCGCATGATCGCCGGTGAAATCGAGCAGTACAAGCTGGAAAAACGCTTCTTCCGGAAGGACGGCACGACGATCTGGACCGCAATCTCGGTGGGCTGCGTCCGCGCGACTGATGGCAGCGTGGACCATCTGGTTTGCGTGCTCGACGACATTACCGAGTTCAAGCAATTGGATGAGGATCTGCGCGAGCGGGAGCGGTTGTTGCGCGAAAGCTGCACTCGATACGATGACCTGGTGCGGCGCCTGCCGGTCGGGATCTCCACCATGCGCGTGCACGTCAACGGGACGACCAGCTTCGAGTATGTCAACGACACGTTCTCTGAGATGCTCGGCCTGGACCCGCGGCAGGCACCGCACACCGCCGCGGCCGTTTACGGTGCCGTTCATCCCGAGGATCTCGCCGTGCTGGTTGACGCCCGGCGGCGCGCCCTGCACACCTTCAGCCCGTTTGCTTGGGAAGGTCGCACCCTGGGAGCAACGCGCTGGCTGCGCCTCGAATCCGCGCCGGTGGCCCAGCCGAGTGGCGACATCCTGTGGCACGGGGTGCTCATCGAAATCACCCGCCGCAAAGTGGACCAGGAGCGCATCGTGCGCTTGTCGATGCTTTATGCGGCGCTGAGCAAGTGCAGCCAGGCGGTGATGCACTCCACGAACGCGGTCGAATTGCTGCAGGCCGTATGTCGGATTGTGGTGGAGCATGGCGGCATGAAGCTGGCATGGATCGGAATGGTGGATGCGGCGAGCGGCAAGGTTCGATCGGTGGTCGATTACGGCCCAGGCCGCGGGTATTTGTCGGGGCTTGAGGTTTTGGTGGATGCGTCCGACCCGCTGGGGCGCGGGCCGACGGGCACGGCGATCCGCGAGGGAATCCCCTGCTGGTGCCATGACTTTCCCAACGATCCGCGCACCGCGCACTGCCATGAGCGTGGGGCACGCTATGGCTGGCAATGCACCGCCGCGATTCCCTTGCGTTCCAGTGGCAAAATCACCGGGGCGCTGACCCTCTACAGCGATATCGCCGACGTGTTTGACGAGGAGGTCCGTGAGTTGATGGTCGAAATGGGCGACACGATCAACTTTGCCTTGGACCACTTCGCGGATGAAGACCAGCGCAAAAAGGTCGAGGCGGAACTGAGAATTCTGCGCATTGCCGTCGAGCAAACCGCCAACAGCATTGTCATCACCGACCCCGAGGGGAACATCGAATATGCCAATCCCGCCTTTGAAAAATCCACCGGCTATTTGCGCGCCGAGGTGCTTGGCCGGAATCCCAGATTTCTTCATTCCGGCGAGCAAAGCGCCTCGCATTACCAGCAACTCTGGTCGAGCATCACCTCCGGCGAGATCTGGCGGGGGCAGTTTCACAACCAGCGCAAGGACGGCTCGCTCTATTGGGAATCTGCGATCATCTCGCCGGTCAGCAACAAGCAGGGGCGGATTGTTCATTTTGTTGCCATCAAGGATGACATCACCGAGCGCAAAGCCTTGGAAGCCAGCCTCAACCAAGCGCTCATAGCCGCGGAATCCGGGGCGCGCGTGAAGAGCGAGTTTCTGGCGGTGATGAGCCACGAACTGCGCACCCCGCTCAACGGCGTGCTCGGTTTTGCGGAGTTACTCTCCTACACCCCACTCGACGAGGAACAAGCCGAGCACGTGGAGACCATCCGCCACAGCGGCAACCACCTCCTGAGCATCGTCGATGACATCCTCGATTTCTCCAGCCTTGAAAAAGACGCGCTGGCAATCCACGCAGAACCGTTTCCCGTCTCTCAACTGGTGAAGTTTTCCGAGGACACCATCTGCAACTCCATCACGCTCAAAGGGCTGGAGTTCCGCTGCCAAGTTGCCGACAGCGTCCCGGAGCAGATCCTCGGCGACGAACGCCGGATCGGACAAATCCTCATCAATCTGCTCGGTAACGCCGTCAAATTCACCGCCAGCGGCTTGGTCACCTTACGCATTGCGACCATCACCGATGACGACCGGCAGTTCCTGGATTTTTCCATTGAAGACACCGGCTTTGGGATTTCTCCCGAAACGCTCCAACGACTCTTCAAGCCGTTCACCCAGGCGGACTCGACGCATAGCCGGGCGTTCGGAGGCACAGGTCTTGGCCTGGCAATCTCCAAGCGCCTGGCCGAAGCCATGGGCGGCCAAATCACGGTGGCCTCCACTCCGGGAACCGGCAGCACCTTCAGCTTTCGCTTGCCGCTGCCAGGAACGCGCCCGGCTTCTGTGCAAACCCACGCGCCAGCCCCCGGAATTCCCGAACTCATCGCGCCCGCGGGTGATCTGGTGCTCGTGGTCGAAGATGACCCGGTCAACCGCAACCTGGCCGGAAAAATGCTACAGAGCCTCGGCTACCGCGTCGAGTTCGCCGCCAATGGTGCCGAGGCGGTCGAAACCTTCGCCCCGGAAAAATATTCCGCCATTTTAATGGACATTCAGATGCCGGTGATGAACGGACTGGAAGCCGCCCGCAACATCCGCGAGCGCGAATCCGCTTCCCACGTGCAGATCATTGCGCTCACTGCCAACGTGATGCCCGGCGACCGCGAGCGCTACCTGGCTGGCGACATGGATGAGTTTCTCTCCAAGCCCTTCAAACGCGATGAACTCGCGGCCATACTCAAGCGGTTGATCGGCAGGGAACCCACGGACGGGTGCGGGAAGGCCAGTAACTGAATGAAGACAACACCGCCAAGGAAGATCAAGTTTTTCGTTAGTAAATCCACCTTGGTGACAACCGGGCGATTTTGGCGGTTCATCACCCTGTTGCGTGGGAGAGTCACTGCGGTTGGCAGATGACCAGCTAGGTTTTCCCAACCTGGCGGGCGCCCCGCAAAATCAAGGGCTTCCGCCGCGCGTCCGCCTGCCACGCCCGCAAATCCTCATACTCCGTTCGTTTCATGGCTGAAACATGAAATAAACGGGTTGTTTTGCAAGCGATATCAGAATAAGAACAGGTTGTTTTTTCAGCGCGCAGGCATTGTCGGCGAGAGGCCGAATGGGTCAGGATTCACGCGACTTCATATGAAATATCCGCACCGACTCGCGGGGCGCTCCTCTGCAATGTGTTTGGGATCGCTCCCAGGACATTTGACTCGTGTGGAAAGTGGATGCGTAAGCTCGGGGGGCACTTTTGCGCTGGCGGCCACGGTGTATTGCTGCTCCTTATGTTCCATTGAGCTGATTTGACGCCATGGATATTCCAGAACCGCCGCATTCATCCACGGTTGCCACCGCGCCGGAGGAGTTGTTGGTCATGGTCTATGACGAACTGCGCCGGGTGGCCGCCAGCCAGATGGCGCGCGGCGGCGCGGGGGGGCATACCTTGCAGCCCACGGCGCTGGTCCACGAGGCCTGGATGCGTCTGACCACGAAAAACGCGGACTATTGGAACGACCGCGCGCATTTCTTCCGCACCGCCGCGGTGGCCATGCGGCGCATTCTGGTGGACCGGGCACGCGAAAAAAACAGCCTCAAGCGTGGCGGCTCCGGGATGGATCCGCAAGTGCCCGGCGATAGCCTGGACGGCTTCGACCCCGAGTCGCGCATCCTGCTGATGGATGAGTGCCTGGCGCAGATGGAACAGGACCACCCGGACTGCGCCAAGGTCATCCAGCTGAAGTTTTTCGCCGGCCTCAGCAACCAGGAGACGGCGGCCCTGCTCGGCTCCAGCCTGCGCACCGTCGAGCGCCAGTGGGCCTTCGCGCGGTCCAAGCTCTATCAGATGATCCGCGCCCGCGAACAGGGCACCGCCCCCGAGCCATGAGTCTGCCCGCCGACATCGAGATCACGGTGTTCGACGCCGCGCGCCAGATCGAAGACCCGGTCTTGCGCCGCGCCTTCCTCGACTGGACCTTCCGCGACTCCCCTGACGAGGGCGCGCGGATGAAGGACTTGCTCGCCGCAGAATCCGAGGCCTGCTCATTTTTTAATGAGGCCGCCGCCACCCGCACCAGTCTCGCCGGGGAGATCCTCGAACTCGGCCGCGTGACCTTAACCCCGGACGATTCCGCAATGCCTGGCACCCTGGAGTTTCCGGAGTTAATCGCCGGGCGCTTCCGGATCCTCGGTCGGCTCGGGGAGGGCGGTGGCGGGCTGGTCTTGCGCGCCGAGCAGACCGAACCGGTCCGGCGCAAGGTCGCCATCAAGTTGCTGCGCGCCGACATGGACACCGGAGCCTTCGTGGCCGCCTTCCAACGCGAGCGCCAGGCCCTGGCGATGATGAACCACCCGAACATCGCTGGCATCATCGACGCCGGGTCAACCGACAGCGGCACGCCGTATTTGGTCATGGAACTGGTGGAAGGCCAGCGCATCACCCGCTTCTGCGACGAGCGGCGGGCCTCGTTGCGGGAGCGGATCGGGTTGTTCCAGCAGGTCTGCTCGGCGATCCAACATGCCCACCAGAAAGGCCTGATCCACCGCGATATCAAGCCGTCTAACATCCTGGTCTCGACCGCCGACTCGCCGCCGCGCCCTCAAGTCATCGACTTCGGCATCGCTGCGGCAATCGCGGAGGGCAACGCCACCAGCCCGCTTCCCGCCGGCACCCCGCCCTACATGAGCCCGGAACAGCGCAACTCCAGCGAGACCGATGTGGACACGCGCGCCGACATTTTCAGCCTGGGCGTCCTGCTTTATGAACTTCTGGTCGGCGAGTTGCCGTGGAGCCCGGGCTCGATGCCCGCCGCCATCCGCCCGCCGTCCGAACACCTCGCCACCCTCGACCCCGCGCGCCTCGCTGAGCTCGCCCGGTGCCGCCAGATCTCCGCCGCCAGCTTGGTGGCGGCCTTGCGCGGCGACCTCGACGCCATCATCCGCAAGGCCACCGCAGCCGATCGCCAGCACCGCTACGACAGCGTCGCCGGCCTGGCGATGGACCTCCAGCGCCACCTCGACATCCAGCCGGTGCTCGCCCACCCGCCGGGAAAATCCTACTTCCTGAGGAAATTCGCACGCCGCAACCGCCTCGCCGGCCTGTCCGGCGCGGCGGTTCTCACCGCCATCGTCGTCGGGGCCGTGCTGGTGATCAGCTCGCTCATCCGCGAGCGCAAGGCCCTGCGGGTTGCCGAGACCGCCCGCGCCGCGGCCGCCAGAATGCTCGTGCAATCCGCAGCGCGTGAAGTCGTCGCGCAAGTGGCCATCCTCCTCAGCCAGAACCGGATCGAGGACGCCGATGCCCTACTGCTGCGCAACCCGCTGGCTGGTGTCGAGCCGTCGTTGGAAGCCACGCACGTGTTCCGCTTTCTCGGCGAGCGCAATGCCCTGCTCGGGCGCTGGCCGCAGGCCGCTGAATGTTTTGTCCGGCTGATGCAGGCGAACCGTTTGGTTCCCGCGCAGGAGGTTGCCGAGGGCATGGACCTGCTGTTTGCCGCGCCCGCCACCCTCGAGGCCGGCGACGCGGCGGCCTACGACGCGCTGCGCCAGGAAATGCTCGCCCGCCTGCCCGCGACCGACCATCTGCCCTCCGCCGAGCACCTGGTGAAGATGTCCCTGCTCACTCCTGCCAGCCCGGCCACCTTCAGTTCGCTCCGGCCGCTGGCCCGGCTGTTGCGCGAGAACATCGACAGCGAGGCCAAGGTGGTCGCAGGCTTCCGCCCGTGGATCGCGCTGGCGCTGGCCCTGTTTGACTACCGCGCCCGCAACTACGATGGGGCCTTGGAATGGTGCCGGAAAGCCGAGGCCATGCCGGTCAAGTTGGATTCCCGCAACGCCAGTCTCAAGCTCATCGCCGCGATGGCCCATCATCGCCTCGGGCGGGTGAATGAAGCGCGCCGCGAGTTCGGGGATGCCTCGCGGATGATCCAGAACGTGTCATCCCGGGTCATCGTCCTTACCGTGGAGGACTACAATTCCACCCAAGGCTCGTGGTATGCTTGGTCCGTGGCAAGGATCCTGGAGCGTGAGGCGAGATCCCTGCTGGTAAAGCCCTGATGCCGCATCGAATATGGCTCAACGGTCATGGAGGGGGCTCATCCCCCCCCAGAACGCCGCTTCCAGCGTAGGTAAAGACCGCCTGAAGGCGGTACTACATACCTCCCCGAGCACGTCGCTTCCAGCGTAGGTAGTCCCGCCTTCCGCCGGACTCTGAATCCACCCAGCCCGGCCCAAAGCCGCTCGTGGTCAACGCCATGCAGGCCAGCCCCTCAATTTGTGCCGCGCCCGAAAAAAGTTGGCGGGTTTTGCGGGTGGCATCCCGTTATTAGGTTGAAACGTCGAATTGTGCCCGCTTCGCGGCTCGTCCGAACTCCGCATCCGCAGCCCATGTCATAGCCCTTTCACCACCCTGCCTGCGACCCGCTCACGTGCAACCTCCCGCGTTTTTCCACCCATCGTCCCAGACTTTCACTCTTTCAACTGGCCATCAAATAATCCCGCAGTAGTTATTGGCAACCTCTCGACCTACCATGAAACCCAAAACTCCATTCCGACTTCATTCGGCTCGCGCCGCATCCCTCGTCTGCGGCGCGCTGTTCACTCATTTCGCCGCGCCCGCCGCGGTCGCTGTGACTTCTTCTTATTACTGGGATAACGACGGGATCACCGCCGGTTTCGGCACTGCGGCCGGAACCTGGGCGGCAACGACTACCGGCGACTCCACTCAGGGCTGGAGCACGAGCACCACCGGCGGAGCGATCCCGAGTAGCGTCACCACCGCTACTGGCGACGCGCTCAACTTCGGCAATGGCGCTACCGGCTTGGCCGCAGGCACCGTCGCGGTCGGCACGGTCTCTGCCGGCAATATTACTTTTGCGTCAGGCTCGGGTGCCATCGCGCTTTCAGGGGGCACCATCACCCTGGCGGCGGCCGAAACCATCACCGTCAACAACGCCGCCGACAGCATCAGTGCCGCCCTCGCCGGCGCGGCCACCAGCCTGACCAAGGCGGGCGCTGGCACGCTGAACCTTTCCGGGTCTAACATCTACAGCGGGCCGACCACCGTGACCGGCGGAACCTTAACCGCCACTGCGCCGGGCGCCCTGCCGAACTACAGTTCCGCCGCCAAGGTGATCTTCAGCGGCGGCACCGTCGGCCTGCAGGTCGGCGGCAGTGGCTGGACCACGACGCAGGTGGACACCCTCCTGGCCAACGCCACCAAGACCAGCGGCGCCTTGGGGATCGACACGACCAACGGCGACCTCACCCAATGGACCGCCTTCACCACCGGCAACCTGGGTCCCCTGGGACTGACCAAGCTCGGAGCCGGCACCCTCACACTCAACCAGGCCAACACCTACACCGGCACCACCACGATCAACCAGGGCACGCTCGACCTGGGCGGATTCAGTCCGACAACGGGCGGCCTTGCGATGTCGGGTGCCACCGGCACTGCCACGGGCAGCGTCACCAACGGCTCGCTCACGGTGACTGGCGGAAATCTGCTAGTGCAGCCCGTGGGCGGTGCCGCGGTGACGTCCACCCTCGATCTGGCGGGGCTTGCCAGCTTCACTTATAACAACTCTAGCGGGAATATCCAGTTGGGTGGCACCGCGGTCAACGCGATCCAAGGTGGCAACCTGAAGCTGTCCACCACCACCAATGCGATCACCGCCAACTCGGTGGTCGTCGGCTATCAGGCGGCCACTTCCCCCTCGGTTCACACGGCAACCCTGACCCTGGGCGCGTCCAACACGATCTATACCACGACCCTCAGCGTCGGGGGCGTTCAGCGAGCCAATGGCAGCGTCGCCTTTGCCACCGGGCTGAGCGTGCCAGGCGGGCCGACCCTTACCTTGAGGGGAATCGCAGGTGGCCTGACCCCGGCGACGATCAACATTACCAACAATACTGCGGGCCTCAACGCCGCCTCCTCTTCTATGGACCTCCGCGGGGGCACCGTCGATATTCTGGCCGACAACCTGACCCTCGGCAGTTATACGCCCTCCTCGGGCAGCGCCAACACCACGGGCAGTCTGCTGTTTACTCCAGGCACCATCAATGTCGCCACGGCCATCGTGCTGTCCAAGCGCAGTGGCGCATCCGCTGGCGGCACCACGACGGGAAGGATCACCCAAGGTGGCGGCACGATGAAAGTGCCGACCCTGACTCTGGGTGACAACGCCGCCACGCTCACATCAGGCACGGCCACCACCACGGCGGAGTATATCCTTGGTGGCGGGTCGTTGTATGCCACCACGATCCAGGCCGGCACCAACACCATCGATGGCGCGGCTTCGGCGCGAACCATCACATTCAACGCCGGCACAATCCACAACTACGACGCCACCACCGATCTGACTATCAACGGCGTGGCGAGTGGCAACGGCCCGCTTGGAATCGTCCTGGCCAGCACCGGCACCCACACCTTCTCCGTCGATACACTCCGCACCATCACCGTGTACCCGAATGTCGTCATCTCCGGCGCGGGCGGCACGCTGGTGAAAGCGGGAACCGGCACACTGGTCCTTGCCACTCCCGGCAACAGCTATGACGGCGGCACCACCCTCTCCGGCGGAATCCTACAGGCGAATGCTTCCGGCACCCTGGGCAGCGGGGCGGTCGCCCTCACCGGCGGTGGCGTGCGCCTCGGCCTGGGCGATGGCGTCACGCTCGCCAATAACATCACCATCAGCTCCGCCACCGGAACCGCCGGACAGGGATTGATTGAAGGCCCGGCCGGCGCGGCCGGCTCGGCCACCCTAACTGGACCTATCGCCATCAGCAGCGCGTTGACCGGCGGCGGTCACTTTGCCAATCGCAGCACATCGGGCACCGGCACCTTCAACATCCAGGGCGCCATCACCTCGTCCGTGGCCGTCGTCCACCGCACCGGAACCGTCACCTACTCGGGCGGTGGCTCGTATGCGGATTTCCAGGTGACCGGCACCGCGGCTTTGGGTGCCGCCAATGGCCTCGCCGCCAATGCGGTGGTCACCCTGGGTGCCAGCGCCGCAGGCACCCTCGACCTCGCCGGCTACAGTCAAACCCTGGCAGGAATCGCCAAGGGTGCCAACGCCGCCACCATTGGCAACAGCTCGACCACCGCGGACGCGCTGCTCACCACCACCGGCACCTCAACCTATGCGGGCGTCATTAAGGACGCGCTGGGCGCCGGGACCAGGAAACTGGCCCTAACCGTCAGCGGCGGCACGCTGACCCTCGCCGGCGCGAACACCTACACCGGCGCGACGATTGTTAGCGCAGGCACGCTCGCGCTTGCCGCCGGCAGCGAGGCGTCGCCGGTCACTGTTCACAGCGCGGCAGCACTCGGCTTCACGGTCGGGTCACCTGTCACTTCAACCAGCTCTCTCACCCTGGATACAGGGGCGAAAATCAACATCACAGGCGCGCCCTCGTCACCTGCCAGTTACACCTTGATGACGGCGGCGGGCGGCATTGCCGGCACACCCGTGCTGGAGGCCGCCATCAGCGGCTACACCCTCGCGCTGGAAAGCGGCAACACGGTGCTCAAACTCAACTACACGGGCGGCGCGGCCGACTACGCCTCCTGGGCCAGCGCTCACAGCATAGCCGGGGAACCCGCCGCCGGGGACTTCGACCACGATGGGCTGGGCAACGCCGCGGAAAACGTTCTAGGCTCCAATCCCGCGCTGGCCAACACCGGCCTCACCGCCGTCTCCGCCACCGCCGGCGTCTTCAAATTCCGCCACAGTCAATCCAACACCATCGCGCCCGATGTGACCAAATCCTATCAATGGTCGACCGATCTCGCGGAATGGAAAGCCAGCGGCCTGAGCAATGCCGGCGGCACCAGCGCCACCATCACCGAGGCCACCCTCATCGACAACGCCGCGCCTGACAACGACCTGATCGAGGTCACCATCACCGTCACCGGCGGCCCCGCCACCAAGGTCTTCGGCCGGCTCATCGCCACCCAGGCCCCCTGACTCTAACATTATCGAATCCGTCTTTTTTCCCACATCATGAAAAACTCCCGTTGTCACCTTTTCTCCGGATTCGCTCTGGCGGCGATCGCGCTGGCACCCGCGGCCGACGCTGCCAACCGCATCTGGGCCGCCTCGACCAACACCACCTGGAACACCAGCACCGCCAACTGGAGCGGGACGGCCTTTGCCAATGGTGACACCGCGATTTTCAGCGCCGCCACTGGCAACAGCGCCCTGACCCTGGGATCCAGCGTCACCGCGCTCAATCTCCGCTCCAACGGCGCGACCACGCCGGCCACCACCACCCTCACCGGCGCGGCGGGGTTCACCCTGTCGCTCGGCAGCGCCACCGCCGGCTCCGGCAATCTCACCGCCCTCAATGGCACCAGTGCTTATGAACAGAACCTGACCTACAACATGGTGGGTGCCGGCAGCGGCTTCGCGCTGGTGGCGGGCAGCGGCACCACCGCCACCCCGACGATCTGGAACATCGCCAGCGGCAAAACCTTTGCCGTCAATGCCGGCAGCGCCGGGCAAATCGCCGATCTCAATGGCAACACCGTCAACCTAACAGGCACGGGCACGGTGAACTTCAACAGCGGCACCACGCTGAAAAGCACCGGCGCCACCGGCACATTCAATGTGAATGCGGGCACCTTGTCTCTCACCGGCGGAACAAACCGTGTCACCACCATCGACAGCAGCATCACGGTCAACGTGGCGGCGAGCGGCACACTCACTCTGGCGGTGAATAGCGGCGCGGGATCGACTTTTTCCCAGGCTACGAATCTGAACGGGGGCACTCTAACGAACTCGAATGTGCAGGACCTTGTTCTTGCCGGCACGGTCACCCTGGGCGCAGGCACCACCAGCACCTTGACCTTTCAGACCACCGGCAACAACACGATCAATGCCCTTGCGGGTTCCGGCAATGCCACCCTCACGCAGGGCGTGCTGGTTCTCACTAACGCCAACTCCCTGTCCGGCGGGACCATCACGAACACAGGAGGCACCTTGCAGCTCGGCAATGCCACCGCACTCGGCACCGATAGTTTGGCTCTCAATGGCGGCACCCTGTCATCCAGCAGCACCACCGGCTACTCCCTGGGCAATGCCCTGAGCCTCGGTGGCGACGTCACCTTGGGAAGTGCCACCAACACCGGCAAGATCACTTTTTCCAGCACGACCAACCTCGGCGGTGCGACCCGCACCCTGACGGTGGCTTCGACAGTGGAATTGTCAGGGGTTGTGTCCAACGGCTCCATCACCAAAGCCGGCGCCGGCAGCCTGATTCTGTCCAATGTCGGCAACAGCATGACTGGCGGTACCT
>Ga0194037_1000864_pt1 | contig 23404 bp, 25 predicted proteins | sample JunL306m_MetaG_FD_148653 | JGI IMG/M metagenome (GOLD analysis project Ga0194037, IMG submission 148653) | Anoxic zone freshwater microbial communities from boreal shield lake in IISD Experimental Lakes Area, Ontario, Canada - Jun2016-L304-6m | ecosystem: Environmental > Aquatic > Freshwater >...
TGTTTCTTTATATGTACTTGCCGGTTTCAATCGTAATAACCTCAAGTCAAACGAAGCCGGTCTCAAGTACTTCCTGCTGGGTGCCTTTTCAACAGGCTTTCTGCTCTACGGTATGGCGCTTATTTATGGTGCAACCGGTACAACACGTATTTCCAAGATCGCTACTATTGTCGGTCAGATGACACTGCCATCCGCTAATATCATGTTGGTTGTCGGTATGTTGCTGATGTTTACCGGTTTTGCGTTCAAAGTTGCAGCAGCTCCTTTCCATATGTGGACGCCGGATGTATATGAAGGCGCACCGACACCTATGACCGCTTTTATGTCAACAGGTGCCAAAGCCGCAGCTTTTGCAGCTTCGCTTCGGATATTTCTCGTGGCTCTGCCTACGCTGCAGGTTGAGTGGGGTCAACTGCTATGGGTATTAGCCGTTATGACCATGACGGTTGGTAACATTACTGCTCTGCGTCAGGACAATATCAAACGTATGCTGGCGTATTCATCTATTGCGCACGCCGGTTATTGTCTGGTAGGTTTTGCTGCCGGTAACGGTACCGGTACTGCTGGTATACTCTTCTACATGCTGTCGTATGCTTTCATGAATATTGGTGCGTTTGCCATTATTATTCTGGTTGCCAAGAAGGGTGAACCAAACGGCACCGTTATGGATCTGGCCGGGTTTGGTTTCAAGCATCCCGTACTTGCCCTGGCTATGACGATATTTATGTTTTCACTGGCCGGTGTTCCGCCTACTGCCGGTTTCATCGGAAAATTCTATCTCTTTTCGGGCGCTATCCAGAAAGGCTATATCTGGCTTGCTATTCTCGGTGTTCTTAATAGTGCCGCCTCTGTCTACTACTATCTGCGCGTGATTGTTTATATGTATATGAAAGAGCCTACTGAAGAATTCGAATGGACGGTTGTAACTGCACCAGTTGCACTTGCGCTACTTATCGCAGTCGCCGGTACTTTAATTCCTGGTGTTGTTCCTTCACTGTTACTGGAGTTGGCACAGAACGCCATCAAACTCATTTAGTCAGTATCTGCTTATATTCAACTCATTATCACTCCGGGGCGGCCTCTTTTGAGACCGCCCTTTTGACATCTATAGAGGCATACGTTCAATGATACTTCAGGAAGTTTGGACAACGGTGAAAATATTGTCCTGGACGAAGGATTATCTCACTTCCAAAGGGGTAGAAAATGCTCGCTTAGAGGCGGAGTGGCTCTTATGTGCTGTCACCGGACTCGATCGCGTCGGTCTTTATCTTAATTATGATAAACCGCTCAACGCAGCAGAGCTTAGTCACTATCGTACAATGGTTTCCCGCAGGGCCAAGCGGGAACCACTCCAGCATATAATCGGTACGCAGGAATTTTATGGTTTGGAGTTTATCGTTTCGCCTGCGGTTCTGATACCTCGCCATGATACAGAACTGCTTGTTACTGAAGCGATGCAACGTACATGTGCAACTGCTTCGATTCTTGATATAGGCACCGGCAGTGGTTGCGTTGCTATTGCTCTTGCTAAACAGTTTCCTACTGCTACAGTAACAGCGACGGACATATCGTCCGAAGCCCTGGAAGTTGCCGGGCAGAATGCACTACGTAATCACGTTAATGCGGAATTTATTCAGAGTTCTCTGCTCACCTGTCTGGGCGGGCGTATGTTTGATCTGATAATTTCAAATCCGCCATATATTCCTACCCTGCATATTGCTGGACTTGAACCGGAAGTCCGTGATCATGATCCACGCTTAGCTTTGGACGGTGGTCCTGACGGGCTTGCTATATATCGACAACTGATACCTTCAGCTGTTGAGCATCTGCACTGTGAGGGATGGTTGCTACTTGAGATTGGAGTAGGACAGGCCGCTGCTGTTACGGAACTATTTATGTCATCCGGTAGTTATGTTCATTTGTTCGTTTCACAAGATCATCAGGGTATTGAACGTGTAATCGGTGCACAGAAAAAGGGGAATATATGACACATCTCGAAGCGCTAAAAGTTATGGCAGAGGCCGATCTCCTGATTTCAGAGTCAGCTGTAATAAAGTCGATTGAACGGCTTGCACGAGAAATTACCGCACAACTCAGAGAAACGAATCCGGTGGTCGTAAGCGTCATGAACGGTGGGCTTATCTTTGGTGGTCAGCTGCTTACAAAGCTTGTTTTTCCACTGGAGATTGATTACGTACATGCTACCCGTTATGGGGATAGCGTTAATGGCTCCGGTCTGAACTGGATTGTTAAACCTCAGCGTGATCTTAAAGGAAGAACAGTGCTGTTGCTGGATGATATTCTGGATGAAGGTGTCACGCTTGCAGCAATTGCCGGGTATTGCAGGCAGATGGGAGCCGCCGACATACTTATGGCTGTACTGATAGAAAAACTCCATCTGCGCAAGGTTACCCCGGGAATGCGGGCTGACTTTACCGGTATTGAAATCGGTGATCGCTTTCTGTTTGGCTACGGCCTTGATTATAAAGGCTACTGGCGTAATGCTCCCGGGATTTATGCAGTCAAGGGATTGTAGCCGATTTGTTATCCTTCAGTCAGCACCTTCTCATCGTAGATTGCCTCAAGTCGACGACGGTGTCCCAGTTCGACGTCGGCAAAATTCATCAGTAGTTTCTGAAGCTTCGGATCATCTGTCATACCGGCGGCAGCTTTATAGAGCTGATAGGCGTTTTCTTCGGTTTTAAGAGCGCTGGCTATGATCATGCTATAACTCATATCCGGCAGAAACGGGACATCAGCCAGATACTTTGCAATGCTTGATTCCGGCAACGTACAGAGCTTATGGCTTTCGGCTTTGTCTTCATCGATTTTGACAAAAACATCCTTATGGGTTGCTTCTTCCAGGGCCAACTCTTCAAACATTTTTTTCGACGCTATGCTTGTTGACAGTTCGGCGGCCCGCTTATAAAGCTTGTAGGCCGTCTCTTCGCGTTCAACAGCAAATTTTATGACTTCTTCGAGTGTAACAAATTCCATGTAGATGCTCCTGAATAAAATTAGGGGGCTAACCCCGCAGATATGCCAGCACCTGTTCCGGGTGCTGTTCAGCCTTGGCCACTTTGGGCCACTGTTTTTTGACAATACCGTCCGGTCCGATAATGACGGTTGAACGGATCGTTCCCATGCACTTTTTACCGCACATGATCTTTTCTCCAAATGCTTCATAGTCCAGCATGGTATTTGTATCAGGATCACTCAACAATACAAACGGCAACGAGTAACTCTCTTTGAACTTGCTATGAGCTGCTATGCTATCCTTGCTGACTCCTAGTATGACAATCCCTCGCTCAGTCAGTTCCTGGTAACTATCGCGAAAACCACAGGCTTCTTTCGTGCAACCGGGGGTATTATCCTTGGGGTAAAAATAGAGAATCACTGTTTTCCCGGTATACCCACTCAGTGTATGCTGTTCTCCGTCACTGCCCTGCAGAGAAAAATCAGGAGCTTTTTTACCTTCCAATGACATGCCATTCTCCTTGTGTTTAAATAAGACAATTTATGTCCACTTTAGCACTGCCAGCCAAAAGGTCAACCCAAAAGTAGCTTATATTCGATTAAATGAATAAATTTATTTTTGACTTTGGTCAAAGATTTTTATGCAGTTTTTCGCGATATTTCCACACACGTTGTACGGACTATGCTGAAACATGTTAGTAATCAGAGTGATACTTGCAAAGCTCGTTTTGGCTGGTACCCTTTGATCAACAGTTTGTTCGATTATCAGCCATAAAAGGAGTTTACATGCCGGTATCGGGGGTCGTTATACGCTGTCTCGACGGTTGTGCCGACGCTGTTTCAGGACGTGTCGCCGCATTTAAAGGTCTGGAGGTACATGGAGTGCTGACCGATGGTCAGATTGTTGCTGTTATTGAATCCGAAACCGTACAGGGTGAAGTCGATCTTGTTTCTGTACTACACGAGGTCGAGGGGGTCGCTACTGTTCGACTGGCATATCATAATTTTGAAGATGTAGCGTAGGCGGCAGTCTGCCCGCCTGTCAGGTCATGGACGCCCGGGCGCGTTCCTACTTTCGTTTCAGGGAGGTTTCAATTATGGAATTATCCAGGCGTGATTTTTTGAAGGCCAGTGCGGCTGCAGCGGCATTTGCAGCAGCCGGCGCACCGCTTATGCTGACAGGCGAGGTTGACGCTGCCGAGGCCGGTATCAAATGGGGCAAGGCGCCCTGCCGTTTCTGCGGTACCGGCTGCGGCGTTCTTGTCGGAGTCAAGGACAATAAAATCGTTGCCACGAAAGGGGACCCGGCTGCCCCGGTCAATCGGGGGCTCAACTGTATCAAAGGCTATTTTCTCTCCAAGATCCTGTATGGTAAGGATCGTCTGACAAAGCCGTTGATCCGCAAGGGGAACAAAATGGTCGAGGCCTCCTGGGATGAGGCTATGACGCTGATCGCCGGTAAATTCAAAGAATCTATCGACAAATACGGTCCCGACTCCGTTGCTATCTACGGCTCCGGCCAATGGACGGTCTTTGAAGGGTATGCAGCCAGTAAGCTCTTCAAGGGGGGCATCGGCACCAATAATATTGAGCCAAACGCTCGACTCTGCATGGCTTCTGCCGTTACCGGTTTTATGACCACCTTTGCCAGCGATGAGCCGATGGGGTGTTATGACGATCTGGATCTGGGAGACACCTACTTCCTGTGGGGCGCCAACATGGCTGAGTGTCACCCGGTACTCTTCTCGCGTCTGATTGATAATCGCCTGAAAAATCCCAAGGTCAAGATTATTGATTTTGGCACCCGCCATACGCGGACGTCCCAGATGGCAGATAAATACATCAAGTTCAACCCCCAAACCGACTTGGCGCTGCTTAACGCCATCGCCCACGTGATCGTCAAAGAAAAGCTGTATGACGAAACCTTTATCAAGAATCATGTCGTCTTTAAAAAGGGGAAAACAAATATCGGTTACGGTCTGGAGGATAAATTCAAATTTACCGATGACCCCAAGCCGATGACTTTTGATGAATATAAGGAATTCTTGAAAGAGTATACCCCGGAGTACGTTGCCAAACTATCCGGCGTACCGGCAGCAACTATCGTCGAGATGGCGCATCTCTACGCCGACAAAAGCCGTAAAGTCAACTCGCTCTGGACGATGGGATTCAACCAGCATACGCGTGGCACCTGGGTCAACAACCTGGCCTACAATGTTCACCTGCTGACCGGAAAAATCTGCAAGCCGGGAGAAAACCCGATGTCGCTAACCGGTCAGCCTTCAGCCTGCGGGACAGCCCGCGAAGTCGGAACATTTACGCATCGTTTGCCAGCTGACATGGTTGTTACCAATCCCGATCACCGCGCCAAGGCTGAAAAGATTTGGGGTATCCCGGCCGGTAAAGTCCCGGCCAAGCCGACCTACAACGCGACCGAGATGTTTCGGGCGCTTGACCGTGGCGACATCAAGGTGGTCTGGACGCAGGTCACCAATCCGTTTCAATCGCTGCCCAATCTGAATCGCTATAGAAAAGGTGCCCGCAAGGGAGATGGACGATTCGTGATCGTATCCGATATGTACCCTACCAAGAGCACTGAAGTAGCTGATGTCATACTGCCATCCGCTTCCTGGGTGGAAAAGGAAGGTGTCTTTGGTAATGCCGAACGTCGCACCCAGCAGTGGTTTAAGCAGGTTGACCCACCGGGAGAAGCCCGTAATGATCTGTGGCAGACGATCGAGCTGGCCAAGCGTTTAGGCCATGGTAATCTGTTCCCCTATAAATACGTTGAAAAAGAAATCTGGGAAGAGTATCGCAAATTCAATGAGGGTGAAGGGAAAGACCTAGCTCCTTATGAAGCGTATACAAAGGCGCGTGGACTGCGCTGGCCGGTCATTAACGGCAAGGAAACCCTGTACCGTTACGCAGAGGGATATGATCCTTACGTCAAAGCTGGTGAGGGGATAAAATTCTATAAAAACAAGAAAGATGGCGGTAAGGCGGTCATCTGGGCCCGTCCTTACGAGCCGGCCCCGGAAGTTCCGGATAAAGCATATCCCTTCTGGCTCTGTACCGGCCGCGTGCTGGAGCATTGGCATACCGGTACCATGACCGGTCGTGTGCCGGAGCTGAAACGGGCCTATCCGGCTGCGGTTTGTGAAATGAATCCGGAGGATGCCAAAAAGCTCGGTATCAAACATCTTCAGAAGGTTAAGATCAGTTCGCGGCGCGGTACCATCATCCTGCCGGTTGATCTGAATGGGCGTGGTAAAGCGGAGAAGGGCAATGTTTTCGTAGCATTTTTCGATGAAAACAAGTTGATCAACGAACTCTGTATCGATGCCTACTGCCCGATCTCGGGTGAGCCTGATTACAAAAAGTGCGCGGTAAAGGTTGAAAAAGCATAGCGTGCCACAGACCGGCGTCACACGCCGCCGCTTTCTCAAAGACGGTGTGCTGATGCCGCTGGCACTGGCGCTTGCCGGGGGGAGTATTTCTGCCCTCTTTCTGCGTAGTGCCGATGCTCGTGGTTTTTATCTGCGCCCACCGGGTGCCGTTGAAGAAGGTCGCTTTCTGGGAGCGTGCATCAAGTGCGGAAAATGCGCCCAGGCCTGCCCATACAACTCAATCAGGATGGCTGGCGCTGATGCTGGAATCGGCATCGGTACGCCCCACATTATCGCCCGCCAGGAACCATGCCGCCTCTGCCCGGATATCCCCTGTGCCAAAGTCTGCCCGTCGGGGGCTCTTGACGCGAAGTTGGAAAACGTAGAAAAAATCCGTATGGGAACAGCGGTGATTGTCGATCGTGAAAACTGTCTTTCCCTGCGCGGTCTGCGCTGTGAAGTCTGTTATCGCCAGTGTCCGCTGATCGATAAGGCCATTACCATAGAAGCGCGCCATAACCCGCGCACCGGGGTGCATTCCATCATGGAACCGGTGGTTCATCGAGATAAATGTGTCGGCTGCGGCATCTGTGAAAATGCCTGTGTACGGGACAAACCGGTGATTGTGGTGATGAAATCGCCGCCGCTGCAGAAGGACTACTATGAATTTTAAATGGTGGCCGATACGAAGATTCGTACAGCTGTCGGCCGTAGTCCTGATCGCATCACCTCTTATGGGTCTGAATATCTTCAGAGGCAACCTGGCTGGCGGTGAGCTGTTCGGTTTCAGTCTGATCGATCCGCTGGCATTCCTGCAGGCAACTGTGGCATCGCGAATTTTTGTCGCTCCATTTCTGGGGGCAGCCCTTGTTGTGGCGGCTTTTTACTTTCTGCTTGGTGGCCGTACGTTTTGTGCCTGGGTCTGCCCGGTCGGCCTCATAACGGAATTGAATGACAGGCTCCGCCGCAGTCTGGCAACGGGTGAGCGCAGGCTGCCATTATCGGCCAGTCGCTGGTCTTTGGTGGTCGTTATAGTTGTCTCGTTTCTGGCCGGTGTGCCGCTCTTTGAAATCATTTCACCAATCGGCATGACCACCCGGGCACTCATGTTTCGGGATTGGCTGACGCTCCTGATGCTGGTGTCAATCTGTGCCGTAGAAGTTGCGATAGCCCGTCGTGTCTGGTGCCGTTCGCTCTGCCCGCTGGGTGGATTTTACTCGCTTCTGGGCAGGTTCAGCCCGCTGCGGATACATTTTTCTGAGCAGCTGTGTACTCACTGCGGCGAATGTACGCGCATTTGTCCACATGAAGAGGTGCTGCTCCCGTCGCTGGATCATGACTGTAGTCATATTTATTCCGGTGATTGTACGCGTTGCTGCGATTGTATCGATATCTGCCCGACCAAGGCTCTGTCTGTCCATGTCATTTACAAATAACCAGATTATATTCAAGGAGGTTTCCCCATGAAAAGACTGCTTCGTTGTTGCGCAATTGTAGTGCTTGCCGTCGCATTGGAGTTGCCGGGTATCGTGAGCGCCGATGATCATGAAAACTATGAAAAGGATGCCCAGGATGCAGAAAACACCCCTCCGACCATTCCGCACCGTTTCAAGGATACCGCTGACGGTGAATACTGCCTCGGCTGTCATAGAACCGGACTCAAAGGAGCACCTGAAACGCCGCATCCAGAGCGCCTTTCCTGCACCGGATGCCATGGCCAGGGAGAAATTCGGGAACACAAACATGAAAAAAAGGGTAAACACAAAAAATGAACATAAGTCGTAAAGATTTTTTCAGGGAAAGCCTGTCTTCAATCGGCAAGGCGGTTTTCTCTGTGAAGGACGCCTTGACGGCTCAGGCTGAGGTTCCGCTCGTGATCGCTGACGCGGCTGATTATACCCCGACGCCGCAGGAGGATCAGCTGGCAGTTGCCTATAACGAATTCTGTCTGGCGAAGAACTGCGGCTGTTTTGCCTGCGTCGAGCGTTGCCAGTCACAGGCGATCAAGCTGATACCGGGGATTGGTATCAGGATTAACCCTCAGCTCTGTATCGGCTGTGGAAGCTGTGAATACGTCTGCCCGGTCACCCCCAAGGCGGTCAGGATGCAGCCTCGTGCGACCAGAATTACTTCACCCTCTGCGCTGTCGGCAGAACTACAACCGAAAGGAGAAACATCATGCTGAAAAAGAAACAGGCCCTTGTGGCCGCTGTGGTAGCGGCATCCGCTCTGCTGCTTTCCCTGCCGGCCATCACCACGGCGGTCAACAAACCGGCGACAAAAGTCGCTAACGACGGGCGGGCGACCTGCTACGAGTGCCACGATCAGATCAAGGCTATGAAGGAGGGTTCCAAACATGCCAAGCTCTCCTGTAAAAGCTGTCACGACAAGCTGGATGCCCACATCAGCGATCCGGAGAAAAATAAGCCGGTGACACTGATCGATCAGGCTCTGTGCGGAAAGTGCCACAAGGAACAGTATGAGAGCTTCTATAAAACCAGCTACGAAGCGGCTGCCCGCAAAGAGAAGGGCATACCGACCGGTCGTTCGCCGATGCAGGACAAACTGCTGGAGCCGTATGGTTTCACCTTTGAGCACAATGAACCGCGCGGCCATGCTTTTATGGTTATCGACCAGTTTGTGGTTGATCGGTTTCAGGGGGGTAGATTCCAGTTCAAGGATGGCTGGAAGGGTGTTGATAAATCCGGCAAGACCTGGGATGTTCTGGTAGACAAGGGTAAGGATTTCAAACTGAAGGAATCAGCCATGGCCGGTAACCCGACCTGTATCCAGTGCAAAACCTCCGACCATATCCTCAAATGGAAATTCATGGGCGATAAAGATCCCAAAGCAAAATGGGACCGTACCTCCAATATCGTGGACGTTGCTAAAGATACCAATAATGCGGTCGGCTGTATTCATTGCCACGACCCGCATGGTACGCAGCCGCGCGTTGTGCGAGACGGTCTGATTCAGGCCATCGAGAAGGATCCTGCAGGCAATATCTTTTCAAAAAATGGCAAGACGGATCTGAAGGTTGTCGACTTCCGGGGCTTCCGCAAGATCGGTGTCATGCAGAAGACCGACTCCCGCATGATGTGCGCCCAGTGCCATGTCGAGTATGCCTGCGGAGCCGGCACCCAGTGGAGCGATGGAAAGGCGATCAAGTACGATGATCAGCGCACCAACCACTTCCCGCTCAAAAATGCCACGCAGTTGCTGGCGCACTACAAACAGCTCGATTTCTTCGATTTCAAGCATACTGTTACCGGTGCCCGCCTGGTTAAATTTCAGCATCCGGAAGCCGAAACTTATGCCGGCAGTGTTCATGACAAGGCCGGTGTCCAGTGCCACCAGTGCCATATGCCGAAACAGAAAGCCAAAAACGGCAAAACATTCTCAACGCATGGTGTGATTCGCCCCAAAAACCACATCAAGGAATCCTGTCTCGGCTGCCACCCGAAATCAACAGTGGAGCAGAAATTGTATGAGATCGAGGCTGTTCAGAACTACAGCAAGGGTAAGATGCGCAAGGCCGAATACTGGCTGGGTGAATTGATCGATGCGTATGCCGCTGCCAAGCGTCAGGGCGTGGTGGAGAGCGTATTGACCCAGGCTCGTGAAAAACATGAAGAAGCGCATGTCCTGTGGGAGTACTGGACAGCAGAAAATTCGGACGGTTTCCATAATCCCGAGTTGGCTCGTGAGAGTCTGACCGGTTCGATCAGTGCTTCCAAGGCGGGTGTCAAAATCCTGCGGGATGCCATGGCGGTTGTGAAACAGGCTGAAGCCAAGTAAAAAACACATACGATGAAAACAGAACGGCCCCGCACCATTTCGATGCGGGGCCTTTCTGTTAATTCATGAAATTTCACATCACATCATTATTTGTAGGTACCGGCGCCAACGTACATATCGGTCCACCCGACCCGCTTGATAAAGGTAAATTTATCGGATGGAGTCTTCTTGCCCGGCTTCGGCCATTTGTAATCTACCCACCCTTCACCGTTTTTAAAGGCCACATCATCAAACTCGACGAAGATTTTTTTTGGTTTTGTCCGGTTATAGTCAGTGTCACCCATCAGGTTGGCTTTCTTGAGCAGCTCGGGATTAAAGGGGTGCGCCAGCATCTTGCCGCTTTTGTCCATCAAAAAAACATACGAGTCTTTCCAAACGAACTTGCCTTTGGGGTTGCCGATTTCCTTGATACCGGCCGCACTGTTTTCTTCAACCAATTTTGCTGCTGCTTTGGTCATGGCAACGCATTCTTCGCGACTGGCCCGATCTTCTGCAAAAACAGAGCTTGCCAAACATAAACCTAACAATAATGCCGCCACTACCAGTGATCGTTTTTGCATGGTGTATCCTCCTGTTTCGTAGTCAGCTTTATGGCCACCCTGTAGAATATCACAGGTGTGTAAAAGCAGCTTTTCGATAGCACATTTTTTTACCTATTGAAATACATAAAGTGGTGTGCCGTTACGGTACAAGAGCCCCGCTGCAGCTGGAGCCCTCGCCGGCGGTACAGCAATAACAGTGCTGAGCCAGCTCGATCGGTCTCCCATTCATACCGGTATCATCCAGTTCTGAAATCGTTATTGCCGAGTCGTCAGCCGCAGTAATCGGCATATTAAGCGCCTGGTTGAAATCGCAGTTATACAGTTTCCCGCGCCAATCAACGCTGATCAGGGTGCGGCACATGAGAGCGCCGGCAGCTTCGGGGTTGAATCGTCCAGCCAGCATACGCAGATAGTCAGTGTATGTCCCGCTGGCTTCAAGCTGTTCCCGGAAGCGCCCGATCGGGGCATTTGTAATTGTGAACAGATGGTTGAAGGTGATTCCGTGCCGTACTGCCAGCTCTTCTTTATACGCCGCTTCTAATCCGCTCTGAGAGCCGGGGACAAAATCACCCCCTGGATTATAGACCAGATCCAGTTCCAGCTCAGTTCCATACCCTAATTCATTGAGTCGCTTCAACGTCTGAATGCTCTTCTGATAGACGCCGCTGCCTCTCTGTTGGTCAACGTTTTTCTGCAGGTAACAGGGCAGTGAGCCAATAACAATCAATCCATGGTTTCGGCAATATTCCGGCAGCCACTGCCACTCCTGTTCGGCCATGATCGCCAGATTGCTGCGCAGCATCCTGCGGAGTGCCAATCCACCGGTCTTCTCAATTACATAGCGAAAGTTCGGATTCATTTCCGGACAGCCACCGGTTATATCCAGCGTGAGATCGGGATGTCGCTGCAGAAAATTGGCGATCTGATCGATAACATCCGCCCCCATGATTTCAGTTCCACGGCTGGAGGCGTCGACATGGCAGTGATTGCAATGCAGATTGCAGAGGTTGCCCAGGTTGATCTGCAATGTCTGCAGCTTCTCAAATGTTTCGTATTCCGGATTTATCGCCTGCAGGCGATCCTGAAAAGATACTACCATGATTCGTAAGAGCTCCTTTTAGGGTTGCTTTTCCAGATACAGCTGAAACAGCTCGCGTGTTACGGCATTGGATTGGGCAACCAGAACGCCGCCGGAATAATAGCGGATATAGGGGATCTGGTCGTTGCCCAATATGGTCTCTTTGAACTCCCGAAAGGCATCAAAGTAATCAACCTGATCATATTCCAGCAGCCAGACGTCCGCTGCGAGAACATCGCCGACAAATTGCTGCATGGCGTGCCACTGTGGACACCAACTCTGAGTCAGGATTACTGCAACCTTCTCAGCCGAGCGTATGATGTCTTCGCCGAATTCACCGTTGCGTATGGCAGTCAGTGCCTGATCTTGATTGATCTGTTTCATGACAGTTTCTCCAGGAGATTAAATACACGGTTGCCAGACGGGTATCATCCATACCGCGTATATTTGACTACGTCAACTGCGTAAACCGCTGCGCGGTAATTTAAAACCAAACCAAAAGCACCAAACCAGAGCATCTCCCCGGAGGTGTTTTTTTCGTCTCTTCAATCAGCATTATCTTTGTTTTACCTTCTCCATGGCCTCTGGCCGCATTCCAATGAAGAGGAGAAAGATCATGACCGAATTGGGACGAAGGATGCTGGAAGATTTACAACTTGCAGGGTTCGCACTGAAAACCCAGAAGAGCTATGTTGATGCTGTACAGAGATTGGCCAGGTATTACAAACGATTTTCCGATCAACTGACCGAAGAGGAAATTCGGCGTTTCTTTCTGCACCTTGGGCCAACCGGAGTCAGTCTGGCCTCAAGGCGTGGCGAAAAGATAGTGAAGTCTGATCCAATGATGTTGAAGGAAATCAGTGGTGCAATAGATACATAGATAACAACGTACCCACTCTTCTCAACTTACATGGAAACAGACCTTGACAGTACATACTATTGTACATACAATTAAACCATGAAGACGACTTGGGATTCTAAAAAAGCAGCAGCCAATCCGAAAAACCACGATGGCGTGACCTTCGAGGAGCCACAGCACGTACTGCTTGATCCATTTGCATTGACACGAGAGGATAGTGATTCAGAAAACGAACAATAGATTCGTCACATTGGGAATGGGTGCTAAAAGACGGATTCTGATGGTTGTCTACACTTACAGAGATGAAACAATTCGGCTCATATCTGCCTGGAAAGCAAATGAGCCGCAACGGAGGCGCTATGAAAACCAGTTCTGACAAAATATTTGAAAAATACAAAGACATTGATTTTGCAGAGGTAAAACCAGTACGTGAAACACCTCATCTTGCAAAACGTCAGGCTGAAGCCGGAGGAAAATCACGAATTACGATGCGAGTGGACAACGACGTGCTGGCAACCTTCAAGGTACGAGCAGAGATGGTCGGAGGCAATTACCAGACACTGATGAATGAGGCATTAAAACAGTTCAGTCAAGGGTTGAAACTTACCGACATAGTACGCGAAGCTATCCATGAAACCCTTGAAACCTGCCTAACTTCAAGATCAAGCGGACGCACCAAAAAAATACGCGTCGGTTAGTGCCACAGGTTCCTGTCCCATCGTGCCTCATTTTTACGAGGAGAAAACAAACGACGGTGAAAAACGAATATAAACATGGGGTAAATTGCATGACAGGGCACTCTTTTTCTAAACGCCGCATTTTTTTCGGGGCAGTGGTTCTGATGGTGGTCGCCGCAGCTTTTGTGGTGAAGCTGAAGGGAAAAAAAGTAGTGGGCATCCCGGTAGAGCGTCGGGACCTGCTGCAGACCGTTGTTACCACCGGACGGGTTACGTCGCTGGCACGGGTTGAGGTTGGCAGTCAGATCATCGGCTCAGTTGCGGTGGTGCATGTTGAAGCCGGAGACCGGGTGAAGGCAGGACAGGTTCTGCTGCAGCTGCGTGACGACGAAGCGCGGGCGGCGCTTGATCAGTCATTGGCCGTTGTTCGCGAACTTGAAGAGCGTCTGAAGCAGATCGGCTCGATAGACGGACCGGTCAGTCAACAACGGGTGGTGGAAGCTGAAGCTACGCTGCGTCAGGCGGTCAGTACGTATGAACGTGTCCGGAAATTGTATGATAGCGGTATCTCCAGTCGTGCCGAACTCGATGATGCGGTGCGGGCACGTGATGTGGCTGCCGGTCTGGTTGAGCGGGAAAAGCTACAGCGGAGTAACAGTCGCCCGCAGGGGAGCGATATCAAGCTTGCTGAAGCGAGGCTGGCTCAGGCGCGTGCTGCGGTTGTGGTTGCCCGGGAACGTCTCTCCCGTATGGTCATTACTGCTCCGGGAGATGGAACGGTAATCATTCGGAAAGTTGAAGTTGGTGATGTTGCTCAGCCGGGGGTACCGTTACTGGTACTTTCCCGGAACGGGCGTACGCAGATCACCGCCCAGATTGACGAGAAAAACCTTGCACTTTTGCGGGTAGGGCAGGCCGCAGTTGGTTCTGCTGATGCCTATCCAGAGAAGTCGTTTCCGGCCCGGCTCTCTACCGTCGTGCCGGCCGTTGATCCGCAACGGGGTACGGTTGAGGCGCGCTGCGACGTTGCCGAACCTCCCTCCTACCTTGTGCCCGATATGACCGTTTCCCTGGAAATAGAAGTCGCCCGGCACGCACACGTTCTGACGGTACCGTCGGAAGCGGTGCGGGACGCCTCGACAACCCCCTGGGTGCTGGCGGTCCGTGACGGGCGGGCGGTACGCCAGAATATAACACTCGGCATCCGTGGCAGCGGTGACAGTGAAGTTACCAGCGGCCTTAAAGAGGGAGAAATCATACTTTCCGGAGCCGAGAAAATCTCTGTCGGCAGCAGGATTCGTCCGCAGGTCACGGTGGCCGAAAAAACATCCGGTGAAAAAAACAATGCGCATTGAATGGCTGCTGGCACTCCGCTTTCTGAAAGAGGGGAGGGCACAGACCTTTTTCATGCTCGGTGGAGTCACGATGGGGGTCGGTGTGATAGTGTTTCTGACCGCGCTGATTACCGGACTACAGCGTAGTATTATTGACAAAACCCTGGGAACCCAGGCTCATATAGTTATGAGAGCGCCCGATGACGAAGCCCGGCGCATAATCAAACCGGATACTACGCTGGCCGTGTCCGCCAGTGTCGAGCGTCGCGCCCAGCGGCTCAGTTCCATCCTGCAGTGGCAGCAGGTTATGCGGGAGCTGGAGAAGCGCCCCGAAGTGACCGCCGTGTCACCGTTGGTAGCCGGTCCTTCGTTCGCCATTCGGGGGAATGCCACCAAATCGGTCGCCCTGATGGGGATTGATCAGGAAAAATACACCAGAATAGTGCCGATGGCGTCATTCATGAAAGAGGGAGAGTTTCGCATTTCCGCCAATGATGCCGCCGTCGGCACTGATCTTGCGCGTGAACTTGGAGTGACCCTTGGAGATAAAATCCGCCTGCAGACCGCTGACGGTCGCAGTGAAACGATTACTGTCGCTGGCATTTTCGACGTCGGTATCCGCGATCTCAACCGGCGCTGGGTGTTTATTACGCTTCGTTCGGCCCAGAACCTGCTGGATCTTGTCGGCGGTGTATCGAGCATTGACGTTACCGTGCGCGATCTTTTCAAAGCTGAGGTTATTGGCCAACAGCTTGCCCGGCAGACCGGACTGACCGCCGAAAGCTGGATGAAAACTAATGCCCAGTTGATGGTCGGCCTAAAATCGCAGAGTGCCTCCAGCTATATGATTCAGTTTTTTGTCATTATTTCAGTGGCCTTCGGCATAACGAGCGTACTGGTCGTATCGGTAATCCAAAAATCCCGGGAAGTCGGTATTCTACGGGCGATGGGCTGCTCACGGAGAAGAATACGACACATTTTTCTCTTCCAGGGAGGGCTTGTAGGATTGGTCGGTTCCCTGCTCGGCAGCGGACTGGGGACTTTGTTGGTGACCTTCTTTGCCAGCACTGCCAAAAATCAAGACGGCACACCGATCTTTCCGGTGGTGCTCGAACCGGGCATGTTTTTGATTGCGGCGGGGGTGGCAACAATTACCGGTATTCTGGCCGCTGCTGCTCCGGCGGTACGGGCGGCAAAACTTGACCCGGTGGTGGCGATACGCAATGTCTGATATGAACAACATACTTCAGCTAACCAACGTTCGCAAAGTGTACGGCAACGACGGCATCACGACTGAAGTGCTGCACGGTATAGATATCACTCTGCAGCGAGGGGAATTCACCGCTCTGATCGGGCCGTCCGGTTCCGGTAAAAGTACCCTGCTGAATATCATCGGACTACTGGAACAACCGTCAAGTGGCGTAATCCGGGTGCAGGGGCGGGAAACCGGAATGCTACCGGATGAAGAGCTTACCAAGCTGCGCGGCAGGAGTATCGGCTTTGTCTTCCAGTTCCATCACCTGATTCCGGCGTTCACCGCCCTCGAAAATGTCATGATGCCGCTGATGCTGGAAGCGGGGCGCCCGACACCGGTGCAGCGCGAGAGGGCAACAGCACTGCTGATGCGCGTTGGTCTGGCTGATCGCCTCGATTTCAAACCGGCCAAACTATCCGGCGGTCAGCAGCAGCGGGTTGCCATCGCCCGCGCTCTCGCGGCTAATCCTCCGCTCATTCTTGCCGATGAGCCGACCGGTAATCTCGACACCGCCGCCGCCGATGAAATATTCAAGCTGCTGTACGAAGTTAATCAGGAATCAGGCACCACCTTCCTGATTGTTACCCACGACCCGCGTTTGGCGCATCGCTGCAGGCGGGTGGTTGAGTTGGTCGATGGGCGGATTGTGGGGTAAGGTTTTATTTTTTGAACTTGTTGTACAGCGCCGGCAGCAGTGCAAACAGTCCCAGCAGTGCGAATGATCCTAGCACGCGGGGCGTAACGATTCCGGAGAGCGAGTTAATGGTTGCCAGGCTGGCGCCGGCATTGACGAAAACAAAACCACCGGGAATGATGCCAAGCATCGTACCGAAAAAGAACGTTCGCAGCGGCAGACGAGTCAGGCCGGCCGCCAGGTTGATCAAGAAGAACGGGAACAGCGGCACCAGACGCAGAAATAACAGATAGTTGAAGCCACGAGTTTCAAGTTCCCGATTCATCCCCTCCAGTTTACCTCCGAATTTTTTCAGAACAGCATCCCGAAGCAGGTAGCGGGTTACCAGAAACGCCAGAGTAGCGCCAATTGTGGCCGCGATGTTGGTGTAGAGTGTACCCATAATCGAACCGAATATTGCTCCGGCTGCCAGCGACAGGATAGCCGCACCCGGAAGAGACAGAGCGGTTTGGGCTATATAGATTGCCATGAAACCGGCCACTGCGATCAGTTCGTGGGTGGCATAGTAATCCAGCAGTGACTGTCGGTTAGCCTTGAGCGCCGTCAGAGTCAAAAACTGTCCCAGATCAAAATAGAAAAAAAGGGAAATCAGGACAATCGCGCCTGCCAGCAGAATTATTTTTTGTGGTTTCATGTGCCGCCATCTCCGATTTTTATTGGGCGTCAGGAGTCAATTCTTATGGCGATCCTGGAAAGTCCGACATCCGCACAAAGCGGAAGCCGCGCTGTTGCAACTCGGGCACTGCGGCTATAATTCCTGCTCCTGTTCCGGATTCGGGATGATTCATATGCAGAAGAGCAATATCACCGGGGAGTGCCTTCATCAAAGCTGCTTTTACCTGGGCTGCGCTCCAGGTGGCGCCTGCATCCCCCAGCAGTGAGAACCCCGCCACATCGTGCTGCAGTCCTTTTGCCACTTGAACCGCAAGCTCATCGTAATAGGCCGTGCCGGAGCGGTACAATCGCGGCCGCTTTCCCGTTATTGCTTCAATTTTGCGGGCATTCAGCTCAATTTCATCAATGAGTTCGCGCACATTTTTAGTCCCACTGATTCCGTAGGCCGAGCGCCCGTTGACTGAAGCCGGCTTGTGCCAGGTACCATGATTGGCGATTTCAAAGAGCGGACTGGCTGCAAGTTGCCGAAACAGCTCCGGATTGGCGTCGATCCAGCGTGCATTAATAAAAAGCGTAGCCGGAATCTGCTTCCGGATCAGAAAATCAAGCAGCTGCATGTCAACGCCTTTGCCTTTAGCACTGCCGCAGGCGTCCAGCGTCAAGGCAATCACTCTGTCATTTGTTTCAAGCCGCGTGCGCACTCCGGGAGCGTTTTCGCCCCAGTAGGCTGGCTGTCGGTTGGCAATCCGAAGCTGAATCTGTTGATTCAGCAGTTCCAGAGAAGGCGCTACTGTCTCGGCGCTGGCCGGGAGTGCGGTTGATATAAGCAGAATGCCGGTGAGCAATGTATTTCGTAACATCTCAGTACCTCGCTTGTTTTCGCAGCATTCTTCCGCACTTTCTGCTGAGATGCAATTGAATCTTACGTAAGGCTTGGCGTGAATGCACAGAGCGACGATGCAGAGGATGGCTTTTTAACAATAAAATACGTGCTTTAAAATTGTTCTGAAATGTAAAAAAACTGAATATGTATACGCTTTGTATACATATTTTATTGCGGCATATTCAGCAAAGAAATAAAACTGATAATTGTAAAATAATACGGGCAAATATATTAGAACTAGCTGCTTAACCACCTGAACGTATTGCTGAAAATATAGTTTGTTTTGTGGTAGTAAATAAAACATTGACAATTATAGAACATGATACTATTAAGTGTATACCGTCTTTAAAAAAGGCATTATATTTTTGATTGTATCAGCTGATGGAGCCGGACACGGAGGAACTGTACATGGCAAGCGAAAACGGTCTCTATTCGGTGCAGGCGGTCATCAAAGCTATCGAGCTGCTTGAAACTTTAGCGCAGGATGGTGCCAGTCCCACCATCGCAGTCCTGGCCCGGAAGCTGGAGTTGAGTCGAAACAAGGCCTTTCGATTGCTTGCAACGCTTGAAACCAAGGGGCTTGTTGAACGGAATGTTGATGCCGGCACCTACAGTCTTGGACTTCAGGCTTTTGAAATGGCTCAACATATCCTTAAAAGTGCCAATCTTATCCGGTTGGCACATCCGATCATGGAGGAGCTGGCTCGGAAGCTGGATGAGTCGGTGTACATCGCCGTAATGAGCAATGATGAGGTACTGTTTCTTGATATGGTCGACTCATTGCAACAGGTGAAAACGGTTGATCTGGTCGGAAAGCGGTTCCCGTTCTTTACCAATGCCGCTGGAAAAGTACTCAAATCAGTTACGTCAATTGATTTTCGCGGGCGTGGTGCAAAAAAACGTAATTTCCCTGACCCGCAACAACTTGAAGAGGAGTTGTATGAGATTCGTCAAAAAGGGGTGGCTGTTGATTTTGGCGGTTTGGGTGAGGGGTTATGTGCGGTTGCAGTGGTTGTCCGTGACTACGCCGGTAAGGTGGTCGGGGCTTTAACGCTTCTGGCCCCTTCGTTTCGTGTGTTGCAGGAACGTCTGGAGCAGGAGATCATACCGTCCATGTTAGTAAGTGCTGAAGAACTGTCTATGAAATTCGGTTACATTAAGATACCTGCTTGATTCATATGTACACATCTTATCGAAAGGAGGAGCTGGTCGCACCTAAAGAATATCAACGGAGAAACAGAACATCATCATCTTCATGAAAGGAGTAACTAATGGCAGATAGACAGTATGATTGGGCTGCAATAGCAAAGAACCCGAAATTCATCGAGCTCCACCACAAAAAACAGGCATTTCTTTTCGGTTGGTGGATTTTTTCCAGCGTGTATTACTTCCTGCTCCCGATCGGAGCAGCTTACGCACCCGGTCTGTTCAAGATCAAAATGATCGGCGTAATTAACTTCGGATACATCTTCGCACTCTCCCAGTTTTTCGTTTCCTGGGCGCTGGCGTTGTATTATGCCCATGTTGCCAACAAAGATTTTGACCGATTAACCAAAGAACTTATCGCCGAACTTCATCTTTAGAAAAGGAGGATACGACATGACTTTTAAGAATCTCATTATTGCCGCCAGTTTAACCCTCACCGTTGCCGCAGCCGCCTTTGCTGAAGAACCGAAAGCCGCTGCACCAGCACCCGGTTCGGCACCTGCTGTTGCTGCACCGGCAACTCCCGGTGCACCTGCCGTTTCCGCACCCGTAGCAAGCACTCCGGCCCCTGCAGCCGCACCTGCGCCTGTTGAAAAGAAAAAAGTTACTCTGAAAGCCAACAAGGTAATTACTCTTTCCATGTTTGCCGTTATCATCGGCATCACTCTCGGCGTTGTTATCTGGGCAGCCCGTCAGACCAAATCAGCAGCTGATTTCTACGCCGCTGGTGGTGGTATCACGGGAACACAGAACGGTTGGGCGATTGCCGGTGACTACATGTCGGCGGCTTCGTTTCTCGGTATTTCCGGCCTTATCTCACTGTACGGGTACGATGGTTTCATGTACTCGGTCGGCTGGCTGGTTGCCTACATCACTGTTCTGCTGATCGTGGCCGAGCCGTGCCGTAACGCCGGTAAGTACACGCTGGGGGATATTCTCTCCTTCCGTACCGATCCGAAACCGGTTCGCGCTGTTGCTGCTATCTCGACGGTTGCCGTTTCCACGTTTTACCTGACCGCCCAGATGGTCGGTGCCGGCAAGCTTATGGCACTGCTGGTTGGTGTTGATTACAAAACCGCTATTATTGGCGTTGGTATCCTGATGGTCGGCTACGTCGTTTTCGGTGGCATGACCGCTACCACCTGGGTTCAGATCATTAAGGCCGGTCTGCTTATGAGCGGCGCCTTCCTGCTCTCCTTCCTGGTCTTGCTTAAATGCAATTTCAACCCGCTGGCATTCTTTGAACAGATCGTCACCAATCCGGATATTCAGGATCATGTATCCAAACTGGTGCTGAAAGATGGTGTTATCCTCAATGGTGTTGATGCCGGTCAGCGTTTTCTTGAACCGGGCCTGTACCTCAAAAACCCGCTTGACCAGATTTCTCTCGGTATGGCGCTGGTTCTGGGTACTGCCGGTATGCCGCACATCCTGATGCGTTTCTTCACGGTTCCTACTGCACAGGCAGCCCGTAAGTCTGTTATCATCGCCATGTTCATCATCGGCGGCTTCTACGTATTGACAACGCTGCTCGGTTTCGGCGCTGCCATCAACCTGACCCCCCAGGGCATCATCTCGGTTGACCCAGGCGGCAACATGGCTACCCTGATTCTGGCACAGACACTTGGTGCTGAAATTGCTCCGATCCTTGGCGACATCTTTCTGGCTTTCCTCTGTTCGGTTGCTTTCGCCACCATCCTGGCTGTTGTTTCCGGTCTGGTTCTGGCCGCTTCTGCTGCTATCGCTCATGACATCTATGTTAACGTCATCAAAGACGGTCACGCCGACCAGCACGAGCAGGTTATGGCTGCCCGTATCACCTCACTGGTAGTTGGCGCTGTTGGTATCATGATCGGCCTCCTGGCTGAAAAAGCCAACGTTGCCCACCTGGTTGCTCTGGCCTTCGCCGTTGCTTCCTCCGGCAATCTGCCGGTTGTTGTGTTGTCGCTGTTCTGGCGCAAGTTTAACACTGCCGGCGTTATCTCCGGTCTGGTAGTCGGCACAATTGCCTCGATTGGCCTGGTTATGGTTTCACCTAACATGACCTATCCATTAGTAGTTGCTGCTGGTGCCAAAAAGGTTGTAGCAGCTATGGAGAAGAAGCAGGCTGCTTTACCTCCTGGCGCATCACTTTCAGAAAAAGACACCAAAGCTCTTGCAAAGGCTATGAAAGAAAAGGACTTGACCGGTACGTCCATTATGGGACTGGAGAAACCGATTTTAACTCTGAAAAACCCAGGTATCATCTCGATCCCGCTCGGGTTTATGGCAGCTATCTTCGGAGCATTGTTATTCCCGAACAAACGTTCGGAAGACATGTTTGACGAAGTCTATGTTCGCCAGAATACCGGTCTCGGCATGGCTAAAGCTATCGATCACTGATAGTCTGACAGTTCTGGTAGTATGCAACAATTCAGGGGATGGCTTCGGCCATCCCCTTTTTTAATGAATCCATCTGGTAATGCGTATAGTATCGACACAACCACAACGTAACTGCAAAGGTGCCCGCTATGCTGACTTTGCTTGTCGTTATCTTTGTCCTGGCCTATGCCGTAATCGCGCTGGAGCATCCAATCAAGATACATAAAACCGCTTCGGCCCTGATCGTGGCCGGCCTGCTCTGGACGGTCTACGCGGTCATGAGTGGCGACTTCACTACTGTGGGGGCGCAGCTCAATGAATCTCTGGCCGCTACGGCCCAGATTGTCTTCTTTCTAATGGGTGCCATGACGATTGTTGAGGTGGTTGATGCTCACAATGGCTTTGAGGTAATTACCTCGCGCATCAATACCACTAAATTATCCACTCTGATGTGGCTGGTCGGTTTCGTGACATTTTTTCTCAGCGCGGTGCTCGACAATCTCACTACTACGATCGTTATGATTTCATTGATGAAAAAGCTGCTTGATCATCATGATGACCGGCTGTTTTTTGCCGGAATAATTGTTATCGCCGCCAATGCCGGCGGTGCCTGGACTCCGATCGGCGACGTAACAACGACGATGCTCTGGATTGGCGGGCAAATTACAACTCTTGCGATCATGAAGGGGGTCTTTCTGGCTTCGATGGTCAACCTGATCGTCCCGCTGGTGGTGACCAGCTACCTGCTCAAGGGGCGCGAGGTAGTTTCTCCTCCTCAGGTCGCTGATACCGGATTGCTACAGACGACCACCTTCGAGCGTAACCTGATGTTCTTTATGGGACTCGGAATTCTGGTGGCTGTGCCGGTATTCAAGACGATTACACATCTACCCCCTTTTATGGGGATACTCTTCGGCCTCGGTATTCTTTGGTTGACGGGCAATCTGGTGCACCGCAACAAGGCGGACGATGAGAAGGAGCATTTGACGCTGGTTCATGCTCTGACCAGGATTGACATGGGCTCTATTATATTTTTTATCGGCATTCTGTTGGCGGTGGCAATCCTGGAGCACACCCATATTCTGAGTGCACTGGCTGCATGGCTGGATCAGGCCATCGGACGGCAGGACCTGATTGTAACCATTATCGGCCTGGTCAGTGCAATCGTGGATAACGTGCCGCTGGTAGCGGCTTCGATGGGGATGTACAGTTTGGCGCAGTATCCGACTGACAGTTTTCTGTGGGAGTTTATGGCCTATTGTGCCGGAACCGGCGGCTCAATCCTGATCATCGGTTCGGCAGCAGGCGTAGCTGCTATGGGGCTGGAGAAAATCCATTTTTTCTGGTATGTCAAGCGCATCAGCGGATTGGCGTTGATCGGCTATTTTAGCGGCATCGCAGTGTATATTGTGCAGTACAGGATCTTACACTGATCTGGACAACATCCAACGTAATTGAATTGTCGCAGGCTCTTATTGCTAACTGCCGTTCTGTGTTGTGAGATCTGCTTTGCTGCCGGAGTGTGTGGATGTTTCGTCAGGCGAACCCGTCTCCTGCACTGTTGTCAGGGAATCCAGCAGCGACAGCGGCAGGGCCAGAGCCAACGGTCCGAGAACGATTCCGATCAGACCGAAGGCCAGCAGGCCCCCCAGCGCGCCCACAGCAACCAGCAGAATCGGCAGTTGTCCCTTGCCGCTGATGAAAAGCGGGCGGATCAGATTGTCAATCGATCCTACTACC
>Ga0194037_1000865_pt1 | contig 23335 bp, 23 predicted proteins | sample JunL306m_MetaG_FD_148653 | JGI IMG/M metagenome (GOLD analysis project Ga0194037, IMG submission 148653) | Anoxic zone freshwater microbial communities from boreal shield lake in IISD Experimental Lakes Area, Ontario, Canada - Jun2016-L304-6m | ecosystem: Environmental > Aquatic > Freshwater >...
GGATTCTTTATTACAGAAAAGGCGGAAATATTCAGCGTTTAATGTCCAAATCATCTATTGTCATAACCGGTGCTACCGGATATATAGGATCCCAGCTGCTTCTTGCGCTTCTTTCAAAATTTACAGGGGAGATAAGCTTAAGGGTGATTGTAAGGAAAAGCTCTGACTGTTCATTTCTTGAAAGTTTACCTGTAGAAATCATAAAGGCTGACCTTCTGGATTCTCTTGCACTTATGCAAGCGTTCAAGGGTGCGGATACAGTTTTTCATTGTGCAGGATTGATTGCCTATACCAGAAATTTTCGTAACGCACTCTATGATACCAATGTTCTAGGCACAAGAAACGTTGTCAATGCCTGCCTTTTCAACAATGTTCAAAAACTTGTCGTAACCAGTTCCATTGCAGCTATCGGGGCTACTGAAGATGGATCACCTGCAAGTGAAACAACTTCCTTTCAGGAGTGGCAACGCAGGAACGGCTATATGGAGTCCAAGCATCTGGCTGAGCTCGAAGGATTGCGTGGTGTAGCAGAGGGGCTTGATGTTGTAATGGTCAATCCCGGTGTTGTAATTGGTGTTTGCCCGGAAAATCCTGCATCGGTCAGTTCATCAAATGCGGTACTCCGCTTGATCTATCAGGGAAAGCTACCTCTCTTTCCTTCAGGCAGTACCGGCTTTGTTGATATCCGTGATGTGGTTGATGCTCATATTGCTGCATGGGAAAAGGGACGTTCAGGAGAACGTTATATTGTTGTTGGTCATAATCTGTCGTTCCGTGAGCTTTTTAATAGTATTGGAAACCTTGCAGGTAATACCATAAGACCTGCGCTTATGGTACCCCATGGCCTTGGTTTACTTGCAGGTTTAGGCGGTGAACTCTGGTCGATACTGTCGCACAGCCCATCATTTATAAGTATGGAAAGCATACGCATTTCATCAAGGCTTCTTGCATACAGCAATACCCGTTCATTGCAGGAATTGAACTTGAGTTATCGCGAACTTTCTGAAACGCTTAAAACCGTTATAACCTGAAGGATTTTTCTTTCTCAAATATTATCACGCTTGTTCTATGGATACTTTAAAAACAGAGCAGAAGGTTGTCGGTGTTGATCCCGCAAAGCTCAAACAATTGAACCTCGCCGTTGAAGCTCTTGAAAAACAGTTCGGTAAAGGAGCTATCATGCGACTGGGTGACGATTCAGCAGTGATGAAGGTACTCTCAATATCTACCGGTTCTATGGCGCTCGATTTTGCACTCGGGGTAGGCGGCTTACCTCGTGGCCGGGTAACCGAAATATTTGGTCCTGAATCATCGGGAAAAACAACTCTCGCTTTGCATGTCATTGCTGAAGCTCAGAAAGAGGGGGGGATTGCTGCTATCGTAGATGCAGAGCATGCCTTTGATCCTTCTTATGCCAGAAAACTTGGCGTTGATATCAATTCACTGCTTATCAGTCAGCCAGAATCCGGTGAACAGGCTCTTTCTATTGTTGAAACACTTGTCAGGAGTAATGCTATTGATGTTGTAGTTGTCGATTCAGTAGCGGCTCTAGTTCCTCAGGCTGAGCTTGAAGGTGAAATGGGCGACAGTGTCATGGGTCTTCAGGCCCGACTTATGAGCCAGGCTCTGCGCAAGCTGACTGGTGCAATTTCCAAATCAAGCTGTGTCTGTATATTTATCAACCAGCTTCGTGATAAAATAGGGGTAATGTACGGCAGTCCCGAAACGACAACTGGCGGTAAGGCGTTGAAATTTTATGCATCAGTACGCCTTGATATCCGTAAAATCGCACAGATCAAGGATGGAGACGAAAGCACCGGGAACCGTACCAGAGTTAAGGTTGTTAAAAACAAGGTAGCTCCTCCGTTCAAGATTGCCGAGTTTGATATTCTTTATGGCGAAGGTATCTCTGCTATAGGAGAACTCATCGATCTTGCCGTAGAGTTTGGCGTGGTGAAAAAAGCCGGGTCATGGTTCAGTTATGGTCAGGATAAACTGGGTCAGGGACGCGAAACCGTCAAGAAGGCTTTACGTGAGGATCCTGCACTGTATGCAAAAATTCATGCACAGGTTAAGGAATTGATGTCAAGTCCTGCAGAGATTATTAACGGGTAGGTATGAAAATCGGAACCATTGATATTGATCGTCCTGTTATACTTGCCCCGATGGAAGATGTAACCGACAGGGCTTTCAGGCAACTGTGCAAGCAGCACGGTGCTGACATTGTCTATACAGAGTTTATAAGTGCTGAAGCGCTGCGCAGGGGAGTTGAAAAGTCTGTGCGAAAGCTGACTACCGATGTCATCGAAAGGCCGCTGGCCATACAGATTTTCGGCAGCAGTGTCGAGTCGATGATTGAGGCCGCTGTAATAGCCGAAGAGTATAACCCTGATTACCTCGACATAAATTTTGGTTGTCCTACCAAAAAAGTTGCCGGCAAAGGAGCCGGTGCAGCATTGCTCAGGGAACCTGAAAAGATGGCAAGCATAGCGGAAGCTGTTGTCCGTGCTGTAAGTGTTCCGGTAACAGCCAAAACAAGAATCGGTTGGGACAGGGAGTCGATCAATATTATTGAGGTGCTGCATCGCCTTGAGGATGCTGGTATTCAGGCTCTTGCACTGCATGGGCGTACCAGGAGCGAAATGTATAAGGGTCGGGCAGACTGGAACTGGATCCGTGAAGTGAAGCAGCATGCTAAGATTCCGATTATAGCCAACGGTGATATATGGACAGATGAAGACGCTGTTGCCATGTTTGCAGAGACTGGAGCTGACGGAGTGATGATAGGTCGCGGCTCGATTGGAAATCCTTTTATCTTTGAGCGTGCCAAGCAATTGATTAAAACAGGTAAACCGATGCCGTTACCTGATTTTCGCGAAAGGATACATGCAGCAGTTGAACATTTAAAGCTTTCTGTGCAATTCAAGGGTGAAAAGTATGGAACGCTGGAAATGCGTCGTCATTATGCCACCTACTTGAAAGGTCTCCCGATGGTGTCGCGGGTACGCAACAGACTCGTGCGCGAGGACGGATGGGAGCAGGTTATCGATATTCTTCTTTCTTACCGTGAGGAATGTGAAGGATATGCAAGAGAGGGAACAATCCGAGATAATGCGGAATACCTCAATGATCATTCAGATAGACTTCAATTAAATTATTAAGTAATCAATATATAATATTTTATGAGTAGCTCGGATTTTCGCTGTCGAGTGGCGGTGTTTGGTGCAACCGGTCTGGTAGGACGGACGATGCTCAAGGTTCTGGAAGAAAGAAATTTTCCGGTAAGCGATATTGTCCCTCTTGCTTCACCCAGAAGTGCCGGTCAGATTGTACGGTTCAAAGGTCGTGATTTTATTATTCAGATACCTTCAAGAGAAGCGTTCCGCGGTGTCGATATCGCGCTTTTTTCAGCAGGCGCAACAGCAAGTAAAGAGTGGGCTGCGGTTGCAGCTTCGGAAGGTGCAGTTGTTATCGACAATTCGTCTGCTTTTCGCATGGATCCTGATGTGCCCCTTGTTGTTCCTGAGGTTAACCCGGGTGATATTTTCAAGGCGGACGGTACCCCTGAACCGATTATTGCGAATCCGAACTGTTCAACAATTCAGATGGTGGTTGTACTCAAGCCCCTTCATGACAGGTTTGGTGTAAAAAGAGTAGTGGTTTCAACCTATCAGTCTGTAACGGGCAAAGGGAAGGTTGGTCGTGATGCTCTTGAAAGTGAACTTGCCGGTGAGACGCAGGATGAGTTTACCCATTTTCATCAGATAGCTTTTAATGCTGTGCCGCAGATTGATATGTTCACCGAGAACGGCTATACCAAGGAAGAGATGAAAATGGTGAATGAGACGCGAAAAATCATGGGCGATGATTCCATCAGCATTTCTCCTACTACGGTACGTATCCCAGTTTATGGTGGCCACGGAGAGTCCCTTAATATAGAGCTTGCGCGTGAGTTTGACATCGATGAGGTGCGAGAACTTCTTGGCCGTTCATCCGGGATTATTCTGCAGGACGACCCTTCGGCGCGCATCTATCCCATGCCGTTGACCTCTTATGAGCGCGACGAAGTTTTTGTAGGACGGATTCGTCGTGATTACTGGCATCCGCAGACCCTGAACATGTGGATTGTTGCCGACAACCTGAGAAAAGGAGCGGCAACCAATGCTGTTCAGATCGCCGAAGTTGTCAATGCGAAAAGACTATAGTTTCCTGTTTTTCAGAAAGAGCCATCAGCGCAGTACTGATGGCTTTTACAACAGAAGCTGAAGAAACGGAATATTGTTCAGGGTTACTGATCATTATTGATTGGGGAATATTGAGTCTCGTCAGATTAATCGACGTTTCTTTCCCTATCAGAGCTATCATAACATTGTCTGCTTTTATCCCGGTAATCTGGAGGTCTGTTGTGTTGCCTAAGGAATTGTCGGTGAGTACTTTGAGGGTGAAGTATTCCATTTCTTCCCTGCTCTTTACCTGATGGTAAATCAATTTTTCGATTCGTCCATTTCTTGATATCGTTAAAAGCACATAGTTGTTTTCAAGCTCCAGTACCACTTGAGGTTCTCCTGTAAACCTCGACAGGAATACAAGAGGACGTCGTGGAGAGCCGCTGAATACTATCCGGTGATTGCTTGAAAAATGATCTGCTGCGTGTTTGCAGCGTTCATCAGGATAAAAAAGCAGAAGTCGTTTATTTTCCGATTGACCGATGGTATTGTCGCCATACCCTGTAAGGTCGCAACCGTATTTTTCAGGGTGGGTTAAAAAGTATCCGGCTTCAATGTTACAGTACTTTTTACATTCATCCACGCTTGCATCGACAGGAAAGTAAGCCGGAAGGGGTAAGTAAGTATCCGGGTCGATGCAAAGCGCAAGGTCTTCATTCTGCCATTCTTTAAGGTGACGGCCAAGTTTGTTCAGAATGCGCTTTCCTTTGCCTGAAGCGATGTCGACAAGGCCTAATGGAAGGGTCTTACATGCCGTAAGGCTATATCCTGTCATGCCAGATGTTTTAATCCGCACAATCGTGAATTCTTTTGTGTTGATGGAGCATGCTATCTGGCTTTCGTTCATTACTCGAGGGTGAAATATTTTTTTAGGACTTCAAGCTTTTTGTTACTTATTCCCTTGACTTCAAGAAAGTCCTGAAATTGTTCTACTTTGCCGCCTTTTTCGGTCCTGAAAGTTATCAGTCGACTTGCCATAACCGGGCCGATTCCTGGAATTTTCTGCAACTGCAGATTGCTGGCTTTATTGAAAGCGATTGTTCCGGCAAATATTTTTTTCCCTGATGTGACGTATTTCGGTTTCTTTTCAACGGTCAGGCTTTTTTCTTCAGCTTCAATGTCCTGCAGGACATCATCTTTGACGGTTTTTTGTTCTATTGAGGCAATCTTGATAAGGCTGTCGACTTCCGTTTCTCGATAGCGGGCAGTTTCAGCCTTTTTTATAAGAACGTCTGTCTCCTCTACCGAACGGATGTTTTTCATGACAACCCCAAGCATCAGAAATCCAAGAAGAATGGTGACCAGATAGATTTCAGCTTTAGTAAGGCTGAGTTTAATGGCCAGCTTTTCAAGGAAATTCATAACGCTCCGGGATTACTCATTTTATACGAAAATACGCTTTACCCTGGACGAAACCGCACAAAGCGTTTCATAGCTGATGGTACCGGCAATTCCGGCAAGGTCGCTCGCTGAAGCCCCCTCCCATCCAAAGAGAATAGCTGTATCTCCTTTTTTAACATTGTGTTGTGTTCCGAGGTCAACCATGATCTGGTCCATGGTGACTGTCCCAACCTGTTGGTAAGTATTTCCGTTTATCATTACGGTAGCATGGTTTGAAAGAGCGCGGAAATAACCGTCTGCATACCCTGCAGCGATTGTTGCAATATACCGTGGTGCAGGTGCGGTCCAGGTTCGGTTATAACTTACCGTGGTACCGGCAGTGACTGTCTTTATAAAAATAACTTTGGACTCGAACTGCATGACCGGTGTCACATCGAGACGGCAAGGTGTATGTTTCGCCGGATGATAACCGTAGATCAAAATCCCAGGCCTGACCATATCAAGCCATGAGTCCTGCCGTGAAAGAATTGCGCCACTGTTTGCGGCATGTTTGCACACTTTTCTTCCGGAAGCATGCTCGTATTCGGAAGTGAGCTTTGTAAATGCCTCAAGTTGCTTTTCGGTGAATCCGTCAGATGACGTGCTGTCGGCAAAGTGAGTGTAGATACCTTTCAGCTCTATGTATGGAGATTGGTCAATTTCCCTGAGCAGCTCCATGGCTGCCGGCGGAGGCATCCCGAGCCGTCCCATGCCTGTGTCGACTTTTACCTGTACGGAAAGGGTTGTATTATGTTTCGCAGCGATTTCATGAGCTGCCTGAAGTGTCATAAAGTCGCAGACAGTCATATCGATTCCATATTTCAGGTAAAATTCAATATGAGAGTGAAGTGGTGAGGCGAAGGCCAGAATTCTTGCTGTTTTTTTAAGGGCTCCGCCAACTTTAAGTTCGATGGCTTCATGGATGTTTGCAACACCGAAATCTTCGATTCCTGATGCTTCAAGCGCTTCTGCAATCCTGTGGACATTATGGCCGTAAGCATTTGCCTTGACGATGCCCATGATTTTTGCTTTTCCTGCAAGCCTGTCACGGATAAGGCGTGTGTTCCTCGTAAGGTGTTCAATGGAGATAAGGGCTTCGGTCATATGTTCGGCAGGAATTTCTCCAGCAGAAAAGCCCGGTTTTTGTTTGTCCATAAGGCGGTTGCCGTTTTGTCGTTACAGGGGTATGTCGCCCTGGATCCGGAACTTTCTGTAAAAAAACATATTTTGTTCCTGATTTTCAAACATGAAAAGGGCTTATTCCCTTACTATCGTGAATTGAGCAATTAATGTATATTTTCTTTGAGTGTGATCACTGCCTGTTGTTACGTTAACTTATTTTTAAGCTACTATCATGTCGAACCACGATATATTCGGGCTTGCAGCAGAAACACCCCTTGTTCTCGTCAAACAGATGGCCCGCAACATTCGCTCCAGGGTGATGGCCAAGCTCGAGTACTTGAACCCCGCTTGTTCGCACTATTACCGTGTGTCCTCTGCTCTCATTACGGATGCTGAAGAGCGTAATCTGATTCATCCGGGTATGACCCTTGTTGACTGGACCTGTGGAAACAGCGGGATCGCGCTCGCTATGGCCGGTGTAAGAAGGGGATACAAGCTGCTTCTGGCTGCACCGGATAAAATATCGAAGGAGAAGCAGGAAGTACTCAGAGCTCTTGGCGCTGAACTAGTTATAACTCCCTCAGAGGCCATGCCCGGAGAACCACGCAGCTGCATGAATGTAGCTGAAAGTCTGGTGAAGAGTATACCCAATGCTTTTTTTACAGGTATGTATGAGAACCCTGTCAGTATCAAGATTCACAGTGAATCTACCGGCAGCGAAATTTATCACCAGACAGAAGGGAAGGTTACCCATGTATTTGTCCCGATGGTTTCTGGTGCAATGGCTTCCGGTCTTGGTCGCTTTCTGAAAGCTAAAAACCCCAATATCCGTATTATCGGTGTTGAATCGCAGGGATCGATGTATGCTGGTCTTTTTAAAGATGGACGCCCTGGTAAAGCAGCGTTTTCTGAACTTGAGGAAATTGGTTCCCGCAAGACTTCAGTTTTCTGGGAACCAGCGCTCATTGATGATGTGATACAGGTCAGCGATTACGATGCATTCAACTGTGGAAGAGAACTCCTGCGGGCTGAGGCTGTTTTTGCAGGAGGCGCATCAGGTGCGGTTATGTCAGCAGCACTTCAAGCAGGAGCAGGTTATGGTGATGACGACTGCATTGTTGTGGTAATGAATGACTTCGGTGGCTATTATCTGAGTAAAATGTACAGTGATGAATGGATGCGGAAGCGGGGCTTTTACCGCAAGACTAAATCAGCACTTGAACAAATTACCGCTGAGGATATTCTACAGTTGAAGGTACGCAGGGATCTGATTTTTGCCTATCCGGAAAATACCCTTGCGGAGGTATTCGAAATGATGAAGCAGAACGATGTGTCCCAGCTTCCAATTGTCTCCTATAACGCACCGATCGGCAGTATCAGTGAAAACAAGATTCTTTCCATTCTCATTGAAAACGACGAGGCGATGAACTCAAAGGTAGTCGGTTTTATGGAGCAGCCATTTTCGGTCTGTCAGCCTGAGGCTACAATTTCTGAACTATCCGACAAGTTGCAGCAAAGTGCATCCGGGGTATTGATAAGTCTGTCGGACGGAAAGCTTCAACTGCTTACAAAGTCTGATCTTATTGACGCACTGACCCATAAATGAATACTATGAAATTAACTGGTTGTTTTTTTGAAGGGATTTGCGTAATTAAGCACCTCTGAATATTCCGCTTTTTTTTTATGTACGATGCACTATATTGCGCAGTGCAGCTGGAAAAATGTCAGGTAAGGTGCTACTCCTGACCCAAACACTCAATGGATAAAACCATAAAAGATCCCGACGATTGATGATCGGGTTAACAACCAGCAATATTATATGAAGGTAGAGTCCAGAAAAAGGCAGTTCATTTTAGAAGGTAAGATCAAGGCTTGCTTCTGTGAAGGTTGCGGTCAGGTTACCGATAAGACTTTTGTTGGCGAATGGATGCCAAGCGATAAACCGAAAGATGATGATTTTCTGACGGCCGTTTCGGTTAAAAAACAGAAAGACAGCAAAAATGGTGTCAGTAATGTGCCTCCTGCTGCTGAAAATCAGTATTGGATTCGCTGTTCACAGTGCAATCAGGTTTATTTGCTTAAGGAGTGGCAGATACAGATAGATCGGGAAGTCAGCCCTGAAGAGCTGAAAGCCGATGATTGTCAGGTATACTCACCTCACGGAATATACGCTAAAGGCGATGCGCTTTATCATCAGGCACTTGGTGAAGTTGGAGTAGTCAGGGAAAAACAGGCGACCGGCAGTGGAGCCTTCGTCATTATTGTTGAATTTTGTAAAAGCGGCAGAAAACAGCTTCTCGAGAATGTACAGATGAATTCTGCCAAGGAAAAAAACTCAGAGAGCCTTACTGATATTATTAAATTAAAATTAAGACGTTGATCTTTTAAAAGGGGGTGAATTTCATTGGTTAGTGTGCAGATAAATGATAATGAATCAATCGATAAAATGCTGAAGCGCTTCAAGAAGAAGTACGAACGTGCAGGTGTTTTAAAGGAGTTTCGTGCAAACGCATACTTTGTTAAACCTTCGATTGATGGTCGTTTGAAACGCTCAAGAAGCAGGCGTAGAGCCCAGCGGGCGAATGAAGAACGCAATTCATGATCAGGTAATCGAAACAGTTATGCAAGGCAGCTCCTTTACGGGAGTTGCTTTTTTTTTGTCAACAATAAGTCCATTGACTCATGAGAGTGTTCAAAGGTGAAGTTACATCGTTGCCGCCTGATAAATCGATATCCCATCGAGCTGCACTTATTGGTTCTCTGTCTGAAGGTATCACGGAAATCACAAATTTTTCCGGGGGGTTTGATAATCAGTCTACTCTCGGCGTATTGAAGGATGCCGGTATTACGCTTCGACAGGAAGAAGAATATGGAACCTATGGCCGTCGTATCAGGAAAGTAGTCATTGAATCAAAAGGCTTATGGAGTTTTCATGCGCCATCAGCACCGCTGATGTGCAACAATTCGGGTAGCACCATGCGCATGTTTGCCGGTATTCTTGCGGCCCAGCCTTTTGCAAGCGAACTTATAGGCGATAGTTCATTGATGAAGCGACCGATGAAAAGGGTGGCCGATCCTTTACGTCAGATGGGAGCGGACATTGAGCTTTCTCTAACAGGGACAGCTCCGATTAGGATAAACGGTACAAAAGAGCTTAACGCTATCGAGTACAGTCTTCCAGTGCCTTCGGCTCAGGTTAAGTCGCTCGTGGCTTTTGCTGCACTTCATGCGGATGGCGAAACCAGGATTATCGAAACAGTGCGTTCCCGCGACCATACTGAAGTAATGCTTGGTCTTGAAACACTGGTGAGAGGCTGTGAACGAGTTATTGTGGTGCCGGGAAGAAAACGTATTGATGCTAAACCTTTTTATATTCCTGCCGACCCTTCTGCTGCATGTTTTATCGTTGCCCTTGGCCTGCTTGCCCGAGGTTCGGAAATCTTGATCAGAGATGTCTGTCTCAACCCTACAAGAGCTGCATTTCTTGATATCCTTTCAGAAGCAGGGGCTGGTATTTCAATTGAAAATCAGCGGGTGATCGGTGGCGAATCTATTGGCGATATTCTTGTTCAGAATAATGCAGCGCTTGAACCTCTTAAGATCAGCGATCCGCAGGTTGTAGCATTTATTATTGATGAAATACCCATGCTTGCTGTGCTCTCAGCCTTTGCGTCCGGTCGATTTGAATTGCATAATGCCGCCGAGTTGAGAACCAAAGAGAGTGACCGGATTGATGCTATTGTAGTCAATCTTCAGCGTCTTGGGTTTGAATGCGAGCAGTATCCAGATGGCTTTATTGTCAAAGGACGCAACACTACACCTTCAGGAACGGTAGTGATTGACAGCTTTGATGATCATAGAATTGCCATGAGTTTTGCTATAGCCGAAAAAGCTACCGGAGCAGCAATTGACATTACTGATATCAATGTGGTAGGCGTTTCGTTTCCGAATTTTTTTGAGATGATTGAAGGCCTGCAAGTCTGAACGCCTGCAAGCCAGCAAAAAGCAGGAGTATTTCTGCGTCAGGTAAGTCTGACTTCTTCGATATGGTCAAGCAGTGCGCGGTTGAATTCCTCGGGCTGCTCCATATTCGAAATATGTCCAGCTTCTGCAAGTAGCTGTAACTGTGATCCTGGAATTCGAGAGCTTATGCTTCTTGCGGTATCAGGGGTAGTGAGCTTATCATCCACCCCATTCAGTACCAGCACAGGGCAATGAATATTTGGAAGGAGTGAACTTGAATCGTTGCGCTGCATGATTGCCCGCATAGCATCAGTAATATCCTTCGGGGACTGTTTTCTGATGATATCCTTGGCTTGCGCCACCAGTTCCGGCTTGTAGGTATAGGTTGCAGCAGTAAAATAATTCGGGATCATTCGCTTTACAGCCTCTTCAGCCCCATTAGTTTCAACCGCATGTATGAATTCCTCTCGGTTCTTTCGGGCTTCAGGTGCATCGCCTTCTGCCCTGGTGTCGCACAGTACAAGAGATGCAGTTTTGTCAGGATAAAGTCGGTAAAATTCAAATGCCTGATATCCCCCCATGGAAAGGCCAACAATCGTCGCCTTATTTACTCCATGTGATTCAAGAAGTTCTGCAAGCTCATGAGCGTATTCGGTAAAGGTCCAATTCTCTTTTTCTGCTGAACCTTCAACGCCATAAGCATGAGGCGCAATAACCCTCAATCCGGCTTGAGCAAGGGGTTCAATCTGAGATTGCCACATCGCTGCAGAAAGAGGAAAAGCGTGCAAAAGCATCACTGTATGTTTTTGCACGCTTCCTGATGCGGAGTCAACGTCGATGTATTTCAGCATATATCAGTTTGCCTGAGCTTTGGGATACCCCTTGATTTCCTTGATGATGCTATCTGCTTCATTGAGAATTTTTTTTGCCTCGTCACGAGCAGTGTCAATTATTTCCTGCGAACGTTGTTTGGCTTCATTACTGTAAGCAACATCCTGCTCATTTCCTTCAAATAATTCAGTAGCCTTGTCAAGCGCAAGTTTTACTTTGCCCGAAATAATCTGCTGAGTTTCAATGCCTTTGTGCGGAGCGAACAGTAATCCCATTATTGTACCAGCTGCCGCGCCAAGCACTGCTCCAAAAAAAAGGCCCTTATAAAATTTATCCTGTTGTTCCATGGTGCTATGAGGTTTGTTTTAAAATAATATAAGATTTACCTCTGTAACATACTCATAATCTCTTCACGTGACTCAACAATGCGCTCCACAAGATCCGGTCGGCAGAGGAGTCTGAATTTTTTTGTATAACGCTCAAATGCAAGAATAAAATCTGATCGGAAAACCGATTCATTTAAATCGTCAAACCGAATGTATTCGGATTCAAGTTGCAGGTTATAGTGTATATGTTCGGAACGGGTAGGGTAGACCCTGAGCTCTTTCAAGTCAGCATAATCAAAAATATCTTTTTTCGATGGTGGGTCTATGAGTACCTCATGGCCATGCAGTCCAAGATGGTATCGTGTGTTCAGAAAGACGCATATCTCCAACTCCATAGCCTTGCGCAGCTTCTGGTCACCATTATAGATGAACCAGCGTTCATCGGCTTGAACAGAATCCTGCATATAGGGCTGCACGGTTATTGCCCTTTTGTAGACCTTACGCATAAGGATATCATCGAGCAATGCTCTCAGTGGATGATTATTTAAAGGAATAAGGTTTTTCAGTTCATAAAGAACCCTGTCATCGGCATTCCCGTAAAACAGTTCACGCATGGCTTCAGGAGCAAGTACCCCTTCGCTGGCAATATCCTGAAGAAGGCGGCGGAGCATTGCCGAGAGAGCTCGACTGGTGTGATGCCAGTAGACGTTACGCATCATCATGTATTTAGCAAAGAGCAGGCTTTCAAGCGGCGCAATTCCTTTTTCGGTTATGGCAAACCGTTCACGCTGCGGATCGGGTACAAATGATTCAATCAGGCGTTCGATATCGATACTGCCGTAAGGAATGTTGCAGTGGTGAGCATCGCGCATGAGATAGTCCATTTTATCAGGGTCGAGCGTCCCGCTGATAAGTTTTCCAAACCGGTTTCCTGAACTGCCGGTGATAAGGTTTATGACCGATTCAGGCGATACTTGCCATTCCTCGTTAAGGATCTCAGCTATCGAGGGAACTCCAGGATTATCCTCATAAATAAAGTGACGACAAAGTTCTTCATGATGCACAAATACAGGTTCAGTCCCCCACATTGGAATCTGTTCCTCAATGATATGGGCATGAGGAAAGTGGCCGATATCGTGCAGAAGGCATGCTGACAGCAGAATCCGGCAGTTGTGATCATTAAATTTGAAGGTGTCATCCTGCAAACTGATGGCCAGAGGACTGGTCAACATGCGTTGCAGAATAAGTTTCATCAGATGATAAACACCTATGGAGTGCTCAAATCGTGTATGCGTAGCTCCGGGATATACCTGCTGGGAAAAGGAAAGCTGTCTGATCCCTTTAAGCCTCAGGAATGAAGGGTGAGCAAGAATCTTTTTCAATGGTCCGCTCAGCGGAATGTGCCCCCAGATGGGTATGCGGATAAATCCACCGTCAGATTGAAAAAGCAAATGTTCGGCTATCATGAAGTCTCAGGGATTGCTTGCTAAAGGCTATTCTGTGAAGATACAGAAAAAGAAAGGCTGGTGTACAACCTCTGTTCCTTTAGCCATTTGCGATAACGTTAAGCCTTTCTTGCTTCTTTGAGGTGCAGTTTGCAGACCTTACGGAAATGGTGTCCATAAATGGCCAATGTTACCGCATGCGGCAGGGCTTGCTGGCGGTTGAAAAATGTCCATATCAGCATCTTCCAATACTGAAAGCGTTCTCGGCCTACAACTCCAAGCAGTACCGTTGAGCGTGCAAAAGCAAGGAGGTTGACGACACGGAAGCTTCCTTTTAAGTCTGGAGTCTTATACTCTCTGAGGAGTGTTCGAATTCTTTTATAGTACTGTTTTGGAGCATAAAGTTGAGTCATCATATCGGTATATCCCTTCCTGAGGATTTCCAGATCCATTTTCGGAATAATGTTAGTGTTGCTGTCTGCATTGTCTCCGCTTGAGTTATGCAGCAACCTGCCCTCTTTTTGCATGCGCTCGTAGAGCTTTGTGCCGGGTAGAGCTTGAAGGATTCCAACCATGGCGGTCACGATGCCGCTTTTCTGGATGAATTCAATTTGTTTCTGGAAAATCGATGGCGTATCACTGTCAAAACCAACGATAAAGCCACCCTGTACTTCCATTCCAGCCTGCTGGATTTTCTTGATGTTACTGAGCATATCCCTTGATGTATTATGCTCTTTACCACAGGCCTCTAAAGCTGTGTTATCAGGAGTTTCAATTCCGATAAAAACCTGTGTGAATCCAGCCTGTACCATTAGCGACATCAGTTCCTGGTCATCAGCCAGGTTAATAGAGCATTCAGTAAAAAATTTGGTTTTAGATTTATTGTTTTTCTGCCAATCGATCAGCTGAGGCAGAAGGTCTTTTTTTAGGTAACTTTTATGGGCAATAAAATTATCGTCAACAAAAAAGATACTATCACGCCACCCCATTTGTTTAATTCCGTTAAGCTCATCGATAATCTGGGAACTCTTTTTGGTTCGGATTTTATGACCGAAAAGTGCTGTCACATTGCAGAAATCGCAACGATAAGGACAGCCCCTGGAAAACTGCACTGCCATGGCTACATACTTTTGAATGTCCAGCAGATTCCATTCAGGGACAGGGGTGAGGGTAATATCAGGAAAAAGTTCTGAGCGGTAGAATTTTTGTAGCGTTCCTTTATTCAGGTCTTCCAGAAATGGTTGAAGGGTAAGCTCGGCTTCGTTCAGTACAAAATGATCAACGGTAGGAAATGCTTCAGGTTCCGACGTAAAGAGAGGCCCGCCGGCGACTATCTTAAGACCTGCTTTATTGCATATTTCAATGACCTTTCGAGCAGATTCCTGCTGAACAGCCATGGCACTGATGAATGCTATGTCAGCCCATGCGATGTCTTTTGTCGTAAGGGTCGATACATTGATGTCTATCAGTTTCCTTTCCCATCCATCAGGAAGCATCGACGCTATTGTTAAGAGTCCCAGCGGTGGAAGTGAGGCTTTTTTGTTTACAAACTTGAGGGCGTGCTTGAAACTCCAGAACGTATCAGGAAATTCGGGGTAGATCAGAAGAATATTCATTATTGCAATGCCTTCGGCAATTCAGTTTGTTTTATTAACAAAAAGGAAAGACTAACTCTTTATTGAATGTCAACCTTCTTATGAAAACGCTGAAAGGATGCGATAAAGTTTCAAACATGAAATATAGGTGCTTGATCTAATACCTGTCAAGGGTAAACTTTTCGCCGAGATACATTTTCCGTACATCAGGGTTGGATGCAATCTCTTCTGGACTGCCATGCATGAAGATGCTGCCATCGAACAGCAGGTAGGCATGATTAGTGATGGAGAGGGTTTCATGCACGTTATGATCCGTAATGAGCACCCCGATGTCACGTTTGGCAAGCCCTTCCACAATCTGTTGAATATCTTCGACGGCGATAGGGTCAACTCCGGCAAAGGGCTCGTCGAGTAGAATAAATTTTGGGTTCAGTGCCAAAGCTCTAGCTATTTCAGTACGCCGCCTTTCACCACCCGAAAGCGCATACCCCATGCTTTTCCGGATTGCGGTAATATTAAGATCCTCCAGCATGAGATCAGTTCGTTCTTTCCGTTCCACTTTTGACAGTGACGTGAATTCTAATACACTCAGGATGTTGTCTTCCACCGTCAGGTTACGGAATACGGAGGCTTCCTGTGGGAGATAGCCAATTCCAAGACGTGCCCGCTTGTACATAGGTAGTCGGGTGATGTTTATCGAATCAAGAAAAACATCACCACCGTTAGGACGCACTAAACCAACAATCATATAGAAGGTTGTCGTTTTTCCTGCACCGTTCGGTCCGAGAAGCCCTACAATTTCACCCTGCTTTACTTCGATGGATGAGCTTTTGACAACTTCTCGTTTGTTATAGATCTTTTTTAACTTGTTGCAGCTTAGAGTTGCTTTCATGCTGTTGCGTGAAAAGGTATTGTTTGATTGCAGCGCGATAATGACGCGGAAAGTGCAATCACGTTATTTTATTCAATTTATAGAAAATAATGCGCGACAATAGAGTGAAACAAGTCTCAGGAGGCATCGAAGACCGGGAAATTAAAAACGAGGCATAAAGCCTCGTTTTTAATTCTATACCTTTCTGATAATGATAAGAAAAGGTTAAATGGTCGCGTGTCCCTTAATCTTTAAAACGTTTTTCAATATCTTTATTGGGTTTCGCATACCCTGATATTTCAGGAGAGGAGCCTCTCAGCCCGGATGATGCTGATCCACCGTAAAGAAAAGGATAAGCGTTATTAAGCAACCTTTTTGTTGTTTTCCCAACATTCTCCAATGCATCACCTACCACCCACCAATGTCCATCAATGAACACTTCAACAAATCTTCCGTAAGCTTCTCCCCAATTGGTGAAAGCGCCTGATGTATTACTCATGGTGACTTGTTTTATGGTTAATTACATTCTTGAGTTAATTTAAAGAATCCGGCCAGTATAAAAAAATATTTTATGTTCCCATGATACTGGTTCATTGCCTACGCATGATATTTCTTCATGTGCCATTTGTGGTAATTGGGCAGCGTTTTTTTAACCTTATAGAATTGTATCGTGATGGGAAAAGTAATGTCTTACAAGGGAGTATGGCCGCAGTTGCATAAAACGGTTTTTATGACTGACGGTACATTTGTCATTGGTGACGTGCATATTGGTGCATATTCCAGCGTCTGGTTCAATGCGGTCATACGTGGTGATGTTTGTCCTATCCGTATCGGTGAGAAAACAAGCGTGCAGGATAATGCGACTCTTCATGTTACGCACGATACCGGCCCACTGAATATTGGAAACTGTGTAACCATCGGGCATGGTGCCGTGCTGCATGCCTGCACAGTGAAGGACTACGTATTAATTGGGATGGGAGCAGTTCTGCTTGACGACTGCGTTGTTGAGTCATATTCGATTGTTGCTGCTGGTTCACTGGTAAGACAGGGTTTTACCGTGCCCGCAGGAATGTTGGTCGCCGGCGTTCCTGCAAAGGTCATGAGGCCGATAACCGAGGATGAGCGACGCAATATTGAAGAATCACCGGAAAACTATGTTCGATATTCTCAGAACTATCTGGATGACGAAAAAGCAAGTTTGAAATGAGGTGATGACTGTTAACTTTTTTCAGTGGGGTTCTTGACTGATTTCGCTAAATTGCCCCAGAAGTTATTGATTGTTCAAGGTAGAACCGAAGTTTTTTCTTTTGTCTTGACAGTCTTGTTTTTTTTGAACGTATTCCTGAAAATCTTGTACCTGTTATGATGCAAAACGATGTTGTTGTTGTCGGCGGTGGTATTAGCGGCCTCAGTCTTGCTTTTTATTGTGTTCAGGCTGGCATGAAAACTACAATACTTGAAAAAAACGAAACTACCGGCGGATCTTTTGCATCTCCACAATACAGTGCAAACGGCAAAAAATTCTGGCTTGAACTAGGAGCACATACCTGTTACAGTTCGTACCAGAACTTGTTGGAGATTATTGAGTCTTGCGGCATGAAAGATGCAATTATTCCTCGGGCAAAGGTGCCATTTACCCTGTTCATGGATGGGAAAATTAAATCTATTGTTTCTCAGCTTAATATTCTTGAACTGCTTATCTCTGCTCCGAACCTTTTCAAGCTGAAAAAAGACGGCCAGACAGTAAAGTCCTATTATTCGAAAATTGTAGGAGAAAAGAACTATCGGGATGTAATCAGTCACTTTTTCAACGCGGTTCCTTCCCAGCGGACAGATGATTTTCCGGCTGACATGATGTTCAAAAGCAGGCCAAAAAGGAAGGATGTGCTTAAGAACTATACTTTCAAAGACGGTTTACAGAGTGTTGCACGAGCAATTTCAGCACGAAGCGGACTCAATGTATTTACCGGCCAGGAAGTGAATTCAATTCAGTATATTGATGACTTGTATGAGATAAGAACTGCAAATGGCGGAGAGTATTCAGCAAAAACTCTTATTATGGCAACTCCCTCTCTTGTCTCCTCAAAACTATTACGCGATATCCATCCCGACATAGCAAGTCATCTCAGCAAATTGAAGGCTGCTGATGTTGATTCTCTTGGAGTCGTTGTCCGCAAGGAGAATATTTCAATGAAACCTGTTGCGGCCCTTATTTCACCTGATGATGTGTTTTTTTCGGTCGTATCTCGCGATACAGTTCCTGACGACAATTATCGAGGTTTCGTTTTTCATTTCAGACCAGGTCTTGATGATAAGACTAAACGAACCCGTATAACTGAGGTTCTTGGTGTTGGCATGTCAAAAATAGAGCATACCTTTTCAAAAGTCAACACCGTACCAACGCTGCAGTTGGGTCATCATCAATGGCTGGAAAAAACCGATTCTATGCTGAAGAAGGAAAAAAATCTGCTGTTGACTGGCAATTATTTCGGAGGTATGGCCATTGAGGATTGTGTAAGCCGCTCCCGAAGTGAATTTGATCGTCTGAAGGGATAAGGTATAACAGAAAACCCGAGCAATTCAGTCCGGGATCAGCTTATTGCGCCAACGTATGGAGACGGTCATAAAATTCTGGAATGTTCTTCAAGAAACTAACCTGATACCGGCGATCATTATTTTGTCTACCATTGTCTTTTATATGGTGGCAAATTTTTTGTTCAAGATAGTCATAAAGACTATCCGTTCTTCTCTAAAGGAGACCAGCGTATCCTATGAGCTTATGGTCTGGCCTTTCAGGCTGCTTGTTTCTCTTTTTGCCCTTCCTCTTTTTTTTCATTATTTGCCGATCACTCCTGATATAAAGGAGTTTCTTAAACACACGCTACTCATCAGTACCATCATTGGGGTTGTATGGTTTATGATGCGGCTGTTCCGTCTATTTGAGCAATTTATCCTTCAGCACTATTCGTCTAAAGTCAGGGAAAACGAGTCGGCAAGAAAAATTGCTACGCATGTCAGTCTTGCCCGCAAGATACTAAATGTAATTCTTGTGCTTATTGCCGTATCGGGTGTCTTGATGACCTTTGATACTGTTCGACAGGTCGGGCTGAGTATTCTCGCTTCAGCCGGTATTGCCGGTGTTATCCTTGGCTTTGCCGCCCAGAAAAGCCTTACAACCCTTATTGCAGGGATCCAGATTGCTATAACTCAGCCGATCAGCATCGGAGATGTCGTTGTCGTTGAACAAGAGTGGGGCAGGATCGAGGATATTACCTTGACTTATGTGGTCGTTCAACTCTGGGACCAGCGTCGCCTGATTGTACCGATTACCTGGTTTATTGACCGTCCGTTTCAGAATTGGTCCCGTAAATCATCAGAACTTCTTGGTACGGTGTTTCTCTATCTTGATTATTCAATACAACCTGAAATAATCCGTATAGAGCTTGAAAGGATTGTTGCTTCAACACCTCTATGGGACAGGAGAGTTGTAAAAATGCATGTTTCCAATACCACAGATAAATCAGTAGAGATGAGGGCTCTTGTCAGTGCGGCCAACTCCTCTGATCTATGGGAACTGCGTTGTCTGGTACGCGAACAGTTACTTGAGTTCATCAAACACAATTATCCAGGATGGCTGCCGAAAGTAACGATGGAAATGGAATTGAGTAGAGTGTCTCCTAAAACATAAAAAAATGTGTTTTTTATCGTTTTTTCCATAGATTCGCTGCTTATTCTGAATGTTGTCAGACCCTGTCGATAAGGCAAATCAAATCGCTATGGATAGTGGTCTTGGCAGCTCTTTGTTTTGGTAAGTTAAAAAGGGGGGAAGCATGGCTCAAGCCAAAGAGGGGATACCGTAAAGGTGCATTATACGGGGACGCTCGACGATGGAACAATATTCGATACATCAGTTGAACGTGAACCATTGGAGTTTACGGTAGGGAGCGGGCAGGTTATTCCGGGTTTTGATATTGCGGTACTTGATATGGCTCCTGGAGAAATCAAAGTTTCAGTCATTCCAGCAGAAGAAGCTTACGGACTTCATAGCGAAGACCTTGTAACAGAAGTCGATCGTGAACGGTTTCCCGCCGACATGGAACTTGAATTAGGTCAACAGCTTCAGGTTGGACTTTCCGATGACCAGCAGGCTATTGTGATGGTTGTTGATATGAGCGATACGGCAATTACACTTGATGCAAATCATCCACTTGCCGGTCAGAACCTCACTTTCAAGATCGAACTTGTCGAGATTCTCTGAACCAAGGTACTCAAGACTATAATTGCCAGCAGATACAGAAAAGCGTAACGATTTTTCTGTATCTGCTGGCATGATGTTTTCAGTGAACAGAGCATGAAATACAAGGATCATAGGATCGCACCATCATTTCGCAGAGTTTCTCTATCTCCCTGTCATTTTTCCCTTCTTTAAGGGCTTGTTTCGCAATAGCTTGAAGATCGTAATGTATGTTGGCATTATTCTGTGTCGTCGGGATCACACAGTCCGCATGAATTACTTTCCCTTCAGCATCTGTTTCCATATGGTGATACAGAATTCCTCGCGGAGCCTCGACAGCTCCCGTTGCTGCACCGGCTTTTGGCACATATCTTGTTTTTATATCATGGAGGTCCATATCGATTAATGAGGTTATTAATTCTTCAGCATCTTCAATAATATGAACACACTCAACGAGCTGGGCGATGTTGTTCATGAACGGGTTGTGACAGATCGGCATAAGGTTAAAGCTTTCAGCAGTTCTTTTAGCTTTCGGGTGCAGCAGGCGGTAGTTGTTGTTGAATCGTGCCAATGCTCCAGCAACAGAAGACGTTCTACTCAACTTGGTGAATTTCGAAGTGGAATAATTTCTTGAATACTCATTCGTCATCGAGAGATATTCATTTTCATCCTTGTCAACTCCATCTGTTGAAATTAGACGCCCACCGATTGAAGGATAACTCGAACTGTTAAAGAGTGAGATAAATTCCGTTTCGCGTGTAAAATCAGGAAGAGTAATCGATTGAAAAAAAGAGCAAGCTGTGTCAAGTGCGATCTTTCTTTCACGGATCATCATGAGCAACTTTACCAACTGCTGTTTATCGGGTTCTTTGCTGAGCCCTCCAATCACCAGACTGACAGGGTGAGTGCAGCGTCCTGCTGTGACCGTGCTGATTTCGTTGCCGAGTTCCTTAAGCTGCAATCCCGATCTGACAACTTCAGGATATGACTGAATCAATGGCAGGATACTGGACGAGTTTACAAAGTCCGGCATAACAAGAAAAAAAAGGTGCAGGGCATGGCTTTGAAGGGTTTCGCCATGCATCGCCAGACGCCTGATTTTTTCGGCTGCTGCCGGAGGTTCTATCTTCATTGCCCGTTCGAGTGCTCTGATGCTTGCAAGCGAGTGGCTGATTGAACAAATGCCGCAGATTCTTGACGTTAGAAAAGGAACTCTCTCCGCGCTCATGCCTTTTACCATCATCTCAAAAAACCTCGGAGTTTCAACGACAGCCCATTGCGCATCGACCAACTGCGCATCCTTGACCTTTATGTTGATGTTAGCGTGTCCTTCCACCCTTGTCAGGTGATGAATATCTATTTCATAGTCACGCTTCATGATTGGTGAATGCTTCGAAGGCGTTATAAAAGGCAATTTTTTCCCAAAGGTCGTGCTGACTTAGTTTTCTTTCTTTTACCAGTTCGAGAAAAGCAGGCATGTTGATTTCTTCTGAGGGACCACGGCACCCAAGACAGGCAGTTTTTCCTGTTGTGCATACAGCATTGCATCCAGCGCGTGTTATCGGGCCCAGACATATTTCACCAAGCTCAAAAAGACAGGTGTTGAGATGCGCTTTGCATTCAACGCATACAGGGTATTTCGGAAGAGATACCTGCGATCCCGTAACTAGGTTAACAATGATGCGTTCAACCTCATCTTTGTTTACAGGACATCCGGGGATGAAAAGATCAACGTTGATGATATCGCTTATCTTTCTTACCGGGAGGGTTTCAACCGGCATATCCTGATAAACCTCAGCGACAACCTCCTCAACCGGAAATCTATTTTTCAAACTGTTCACTCCTCCAAAGCATGCGCAGGTGCCAAATGCTATAACGGTTTTTGCCTTGAAGCGTATGGCCTGAAGGGGTTCGACTTCATCTTGCCTGCTGATACTTCCTTCTACAAGCACTATGTCGTAATCATCGTATTGTTCGGAAGAGAGCTCCCTGAAATTTCTCACGTCGAGCAGTTCAAAAAAGTCCGTCAGTGCCTCTTCCTTGTTGGCAAACTGCAGTTGGCATCCTTCGCAGCATGTAAACTCAAACAAAGCGATTTTCAGTTTTTCAAAAACAAGTCTCTCGTGCTTCATGCTTGTGGCTCTAAATGGCTTCCTTGAGATTCATGACCGACCAATAATCAAAGACTGGACCGTCAACACAGGTAAAGGTTGATCCCACCATGCAACGACAGCATTTACCCATACCACAGTGCATTCTTCGTTCCAGAGAAACGAACATTCTGTTCATGGGGATTCCGATCTTGTCAAGATAGCTGCATACTACCTTGAACATGACAGAGGGGCCGCAGACAATGGCATAGGTCTTTGACTCTTCGATGGAAATATCGCTGAAGAGATCTGTGATTATCCCGGTTTTTCCATTCCATCCATTTTCGGCACGCTCAACTATTGAGTGCAATCTTATCTGGTTGATCATTTCCCATTCATTGAATTGATCGGTAAAGATCAGTTGAGAAGGATCTTTTACGCCGTAAAGTATATGAACATTAAGAAACCTCTCCCGATGCTCGTTGATCCAGAAGAGCGGTGCCCTAAGCGGAGCAATACCAAGTCCTCCTGCAATCAGGAGAATGTTATTACCCGTCATTTCGTCCATTGGAAAAGCTGAGCCGAAGGGCCCTCTGATACCAACATGAGCTCCTTCGCCAAAAGTGAAAAGCGCAGAAGTGACGTGTCCAGCTTTGCGGATACAAAGCTCCAGAAACTCATGATTGCTGTTAGAACTAGAAATCGAGATAGGGACTTCGCCGTATCCGGGAAGTTCAAGCATGAGAAACTGTCCAGGCCTGAACCTGAAAATATTCTTTTCTCGAGATTCTATAATGCTTAGCTGAAAAAGCTTTTCCTTTTCAGTCAGAGCGACAATCTTAGTGATTGTGCATTTATACCCCATCTCGGTTTTCATGATCTCCGAACGCTGATTGAAATCGGGCACTGATGAAGCAAAATCCTCTCGGTTTATGTCCTGTCTTGGAATGACGAAACGCAAATCATGCATGATTCTTTCTTAATTATTGATATATGCTTCAATCTCTTTCTATGTTATTCATAAATTTGACGTTAGTTGAATTCATGAATATTCTCTCTTTCCTCTTTATTCCATGATTAGGCCGCTATTTTATTATGCTGTATGCAGATATAATTATCAATTGTATAATTAGTGCCTGAACGAAAAGGCGCTATAATATTATATAATAATGCGTTATATTGGTATCTGAAGATCGAAAATATTTGAAAATCTTAGGTAATCCCTGATCAACAGCGTAATAACACCTCATTA
>Ga0194037_1000867_pt1 | contig 23304 bp, 24 predicted proteins | sample JunL306m_MetaG_FD_148653 | JGI IMG/M metagenome (GOLD analysis project Ga0194037, IMG submission 148653) | Anoxic zone freshwater microbial communities from boreal shield lake in IISD Experimental Lakes Area, Ontario, Canada - Jun2016-L304-6m | ecosystem: Environmental > Aquatic > Freshwater >...
TATCTGTAGTTATCCTGTTCATCCATGTTAAACCGCCGTTTTTCGTTAATGAATGGGAAGGTTGAACACAGCAAAGACATTTTGCAGGAAGTTCTGAATGATGTCGTTATCACTATGCCTGTTTGGCAGAACAACACTTCTTGAACGAAAACAGTTGAAGCCTTCCACCACACTGTGCGCTTGAAGCTCGCGCCTCTGCAGGTATTCGGATACCAGTGATTTTGAGACAAAGGCAACGCCGCGCCCATCAAGAACATTTTGAATCGTCATATGCAGATCTTCGTAGATGATTATCCCTCCAAAATCGTCCAGTGACTTGCCGAAGTGCGTCAGATTATCCTGCAGCAGGCAGCGGGAACTGCATCCTTCTCGCCGCGCAATCAGCCTTTGACTCAGGAGCTCGTTGAGGGATACATCCTTGCCTGATAATGAAAGCGATGGTGAAGAAATAAAAATAAGTTCATCCGGATCAAGGGGGTAAATTGTTGCCTCTTTCATCTCAATGGAACCGCAATGTTCTACGATTGCCAGGTCAAATTCATTTTCCAGCAAACCCTTTAACGACTTTTCAGGGGTGTTGAGAACGAACTTGAAATCAACATCTCCGGGGTTAGCCAGAAAAAAACGATTAAGGACTTTCGGAAGATAGACAACACCGAATGTTGGTGTACTGCAGAGTGAAAGTCTCTTCTTACAGTCGAGCCCCTTTACCTCATTTTCCATCTCCTTCTCCAGCTTCAAAATCTGTTCTGCCTTTTTCTTGATGATAAGCCCTGCGCTGGTCGGGCATACCATTTTGCCCTCCCGCTCCAGCAAAGAGCAGCCGTAGCGCTCCTCCATCAGTTTGATCCGTTGCGAAACGGCAGACTGAGTGATGCAGAGCTCGTCGGCAGCTCGTGAAAAACTGTTACATTCAAGTACGGCGAGTAACGTTTTCAGATACTGGGTATCCATGCAGACTCCTCATCCCGGTGGCATTATTATAAGAATAGCTTATGGCGATATAAAAAACTATCGTTTTCAATGATCAAAATAACTTGTTAGAATAATTTCCCGTCAATCTGAATCTGATTCTGCCTCTCTGCAAAGGGCGGCATTTATTTTGAATTATAATATTCGTATATTCGTATAGTTTATGATTGGAATACTGAATAACAGGAGACTCTTGCAAAAAGCCTTTCATCTCCGAATGACTCTATCGGGGATCCATATTTTTCAGTTACGTAGAATCTGGATTCCGGCTTAAAGCATGCCGGAATGACAGCTCTTTTGGAGTTTTGCAAGAACCACACAATGTTTCTGCAAGAATTGTGGCCGCAAGGAGGTGAATGGCATCTGCTAAACCTGTCACACGAGTAACAGCAGTATCAAATTTTTACACCGAGGAGGAGCGAATGAGAAAATCTGTTCTGAAAATCCTGATTACCGCGCTTATTTCAGGAATGTCGATTCCCGCTGTCGGCTTCGCTGCCGATGATGCTCTCATGCAGAAGATAGAGCAGCTGTCACGGGAACTTGAGCAATTGAGAAATCAGGTGAAGGCAAACGAAGAGAAAGCAAACAAAGCTGCCGAAATGCAGAAAAGTCAAGGCACGAAATCCGATGCAAAAGAGATCGGGGATTTAAAAAACAAGGTCGCAAAAATAGAAGAGAAATCACTCAGCAAATGGCTGACCATCGGAGGTGATTACCGTTTCCGGGTGGATTCGCTGCATGGCAGCACGGTTCCCTATACGAGCGCCATTGATACCATGAAAAATCTAGTGGGAGGATTTACAGGGCCTGCGGGAGTTTCCGGAACCAATATCGGCGGTTCGGGAAGTCCAACCGTGTCGCAGTTCATCATGCAGGGGCAGGCAGGTAAATTATTCAGCCCCGATCAGTTTAACACCATCATGACCCAGTATATGCCGCAGGCTATGGCTGCCATGATGCCGTCAATCATTCCAAATGTCATGAATGGCACTTATACGCTCCAAAATACGGCACTGACCCAGCAGCAGTCAGCAATTCTGGAAACCATGAAGGCAAAGGTTCTACCATCCGTCTACCGGATGCAGATCGGCAACGTGCCCGGCTTACTGGCATTGATGCCGCCGGGGACACCAGCGACGACAACCATACAGCAGGCAATGGGAGGATTTTCTCCTGCGCAGCAAGCCACAATGATGCAGGCCCTGATGCAGAATTTTCTCGGTCAAAACAGCGGCAACCTGGCCATGATCCCCGCTTACAAGCCTAAAAACGAAACCCTTTACACCAACAAATTCGGTCTGGATCTGACCGCCAAGGCGACTCAGGATATCACCATCCACGCCAAACTTGATATGTACAAGGCATTTGGTTCACAGAGTGATTCAACTACCGTCGGCAATTACTTTGCCGATCGCGTTGGTGTCTTCGACGGAACGCTCAGTCACATCCCCTCCGACAGTCTGCTGAATGTGGACCGGGCTTTTGCCACCTGGAGCAATATCGCCGATCAGCCGCTCTGGTTCTCGATTGGTCGCCGCCCTTCCACAAACGGCGCTCCCAGCAATCTGAGGCTGAACAACGAACGCCCCGGCAATGGCGGAACACCTGCATTGCTGGTTGATTATGCCTTCGACGGCATGACTCTCGGATATGCCCCTGACATCGACATGTTGCCGGGCGCCTATGCCAAGGTATGTTACGGCCGAGGATTTGACAGCGGCCTGAAAACTTCAGCAAACAGCATCAAAGACACCGATATGCTCGGGATAGCCGTGATCCCGGTCGATACTGACCCGCTTCGCGTATGGATGCAGTGGAACCGCGGCTTCAACATTTTTGACTTCCCGGCCATGAACAACACCATATTCGGCAATACCGCTCCCGCTGTAAATCTGGGTGATATTGACTGGTACGGTATCGGTGCCATGAGTACCTTCAAAAAGGTCGGCCCGGGCAACCTGAATTTCTTCACCGACTTCGGCTTGAGTATTACCCATCCAAGCAATAATGTTTCCCAGAATGCCGGTTTTCAAGGCCTGATGACCGGTGAATTCTTTGCCCAGGAAGCTCCGACCAGCAGAACAGGCTGGGCTGTATACGCTGGTGTCCGTTATGACCTCCCCTCGAAAACCAAGCTTGGTTTCGAATTCAACCATGGCTCCAAAGACTGGATCACCTTCGCTCCGTCGGCAGACGACATGTGGACCAGCAAAGTTGGTACTCGTGGCAACGTATATGAGCCGTATATCATTCAGGAACTCAACCTCAAGCCGATATCATCATACCTGAGCAAGGCGTTTTTCAAGCTCGGATATCAGTACTATGATTTCGAATACACCGGCAGCAACAATTGGGTCGGGGCTCCCAAGAAAATATCCGCCATCCAGCCGACTGATCTGATGCTGCTGGCACCCATGAAATCGGCACACGATGTTTACGGCACATTTGAAGTGAAGTTCTGACAAATAATTACCATCAGTAAAGGAGTCACACATGAATAAGATTGTTTCAGTTGTAATACTGGTCGTGATGATGCTCGTTTCGACACTGGCATCCGTACAAACCGCCCGTGCGGAAGAGGCGAAAATGGTCGGTTCCATTTCGAAGATTGAAATGGCGGCCGATGGTAAATCAGCTACCGCCATCCTTAAAGACAACAAGACCGGGGAGAGTGTTACGATTATCGTTTCTGATGAACTGACACTCGATAAATTCAACGACAAGCGCATTGTTGAGGGGGATGAAATCCGCACCAAATACGAAAAATCGGGAGACAAAAACATAAGCAAGATGTTCAAGAAAACAGCCGGCTGCTAGGCCGACATTATCAGGGAGGAAACGATTCATGACCAGGAAGACGCTTCTGTTGACTGTAGCCGCCACCATGTCCGCAGTGGCTGCAAGTGCAGCCGAGCCTGCAACACCGGCAGCTTCGCCTGCCAAGCCGACTATTGCAAAGATCTGCACCAACTGCCACAAGGCCGAGCCGAATGCTGTACGAGGCTATTTTGACATCATAACCTTCAAAGCCAAAACCATCCAGATCAAGATCGATAATTCGGTAGAACAGTTCAAATTTGACGAAGATGAGATCAAGGTTGTAAATAGTGCGGGCAAGACCGGCGACGGAGAGTTTTTACAAGATAATCTGGTTAAAAAAGGTCATGAAGTTAAAGTTGAATATACTGAAAATAATGGTTTCAAGACTGCAGTGAAGCTGATCGCGAAACCGCCGGTAAAGGTCACTCCCGAAATGCTGATGACGACCCCCGAAATGGTGAAGCTTGTTGCCCTGGGGCCTGAAAAAGGAAAGTACTTCCTGTATGACTCTCGCCCCCTGCCGCGCTTTCAGGAGGGATTTATCCCTACTGCCGTTAACCTTCCGTTTCCGGCTTTCGACAATCTGGCCGACAAGCTGCTGCCAAAGGACAAGCACGCGCTCATCATTTTTTATTGTGCCGGCGCCACCTGTAACATGAGCCCCGGGTCGGCTGACAAGGCCAAGAAGCTTGGTTACACCAACATCAAGGTATACAAGGACGGAATACCGGCCTGGCTTGAGAAAAACTATGGCGCTCTTTCCGCTCAGTTTCTGAAAGAAGCGTGGCTTGACAAAGATATTCCTCTCGTGCTGCTTGATGCACGCGCGGGTACGGAAACAACGAAAGGATTCATCAAGGGAGCAGTAGCGTTCCCGGCCGGCAATGCCGTCAAGCTTATTAAAGGTCTCGACGTCATGAAAAACGCCCCAATAATGGTATACGACCAAAAAGGGGGCAGAGACGCGGAAACAACCGCCAAAGCGTTGCTTAATGCCGGTTTCAAGAGAGTGCTGGTGTTGACCGGCGGTTTCGACGCCTGGCAGGCGGCCAATTTTGATGTTGCCAGCGGAGAACAGACGGCTAAAGCCGCATATGTCCCCAAACCGCTGCCAGGCGAGATCAATCTGGATGAGTTTAAAAAGTTTGCGACGGATCCGCCTTCAAACGTAATGATAATCGATCCCCGCACAGCCTCCGAAGGCAAAGCCGGGATGCTTAAGAGCGCTAAACTGATCCCGGCGGAAGAACTCAAGGACCGTCTGGCAGAAATTCCCAAAGATAAATTGATAGTCTTCTATTGCAATACCGGAGTGATTGCTGAAATAGCCTATAATATTCTCAAGGATAATGGATATACCAACGTCAAATTCGTTAATGCCAAGATTGTCTTCGAGAAGAACGGCTCATACAGGATTTTAAAAGACTGACACGATCACGCGTGCAATTTCGGTCATATGGCTGAAATTGCACGCATTCACTATTCTTCACGTCCCCATTGAAAGGAAGTGTACATGTCCGGAAAAATTGTAGTGATCATTCTCATTCTGGGATGTGCTGTGCTGGCTGCAACTGCTCAGGCCAAGGATCATCCGGGAAAAGAGCAGATACTAAAAGATGGATACCAGGGACCTAAAACCTGTGAAACATGCCATCCCGGCAAGGCCAGAGAATTTATCGGAACCGTGCATTGGAAGCATGCTTCAAAAGTCGACCATGTTGACAATATCAACCCGAATGAAGAGCACGGCATGAAAAACCGTATCTATACCATGTGCAACGGTAACGATATCGTCAACAACCTGAAGGAAGTGCCGCCGAACGCGCTCGGCAAAACAAAATTTACCGGCTGCAACACCTGTCATCCGGGCGATCATACCAGTGACGTCGGCAGTACCGGCCCCCAGGCGGAACAGGCCATAGACTGTCTGATATGCCATTCCTCAAAGTACGACTTCAGCAAAAGAAAACCGGTCAAGGACAAGGACGGCAAGGTTGTGATGACGCAGGATCGCAGCACCGAGGCAGCGGCCAGCATCGGCAGGCCAACAATAAAGAACTGCATGGTATGTCATGAGGCAGCCGGCGGCGGAGCCATGATCAAGCGCGGATTTTCAATGGCCAAAGATACGGAGGTTCATGTTACCAAGGGCATAATCTGCGTCGATTGTCACCGGGTCAAAAACCACAAATTCCCCACTGGCCGCGATCCCAACAACTGGGCTCATGACGGCATCTACATGACATGTGTCGGCGAATGTCACAGCGCCAAACCGCATAGTGACAACGATTACAACAGGCATACCACTGCGATCGCCTGTCAGACCTGTCACATCCCCAAAACCGGCGGAGCATTTTCAAAAGATTTCACCAAATGGGAAAAACAGCCCAACGGTTTTTATGAACCTTCAACCTTAAAGCGGGAAGTCAATGAAACCGCACCAGTATACGCCTGGTACAACCTGACCGTCAGCAATACCCCGAAGTTCATAGGTCCCAAGGGAAGCAGAACCGACGGAAAAAGCAAGATCTATCCGTTCAAAATATTCCAGGGCAAAGCCTATTTCAACAGGAAGGACGGCCAGCTGCTGTCAATGGATTTTGCTCCGCCCATAGCAAACGGTGATGCACTTGCCGGAGTGGCGTCTGCCGCCAAAATACTCGGCATCAAGGATTATGAACCGGTTCCGGGATGGCAGACGATCTATTTCGGGAGCAACCACCAGGTTGCACCCAAAAGCAAGGCACTGATATGTGCCAACTGCCATGCGCTTAATGGTGTGCTTAATTTTAAAGAACTGGGATACAACCCCAGGGAAGTGGAGAAGCTTACCAACCCTGAACTCTATTTTGAGAAACTTCTCAAACTGCAGCAGGAAAGCGAGTAGCAGACATTTCGTCAACGTTCAGATAAGGAGACAGACCGTGTCGACAAAATATTCTCGCAGGACGTTTCTCAAGGTTTCAGGCGCAGCCGCAGCAGCAGTGACCGTTGCCGCTTCGATGCCGGAAAAATACCTTTCCTGGGCCGAAGAGGCCGGGCAGAACGATATGAAGCAGATCCCGACCTTCTGCGAACTCTGTTTCTGGAACTGCGGTTTGATCGCCAAGGTGGAAAATAACAAGGTTGTCAAAATTGACGGCAACCCGTTAAGTCTTCGTGGACGCGGACGGCTCTGCGGCCGCGGCAATGCCGCACTGGGGGCGCTTTACGATCCCGATCGTCTGAAATATCCGATGATCAACACCGGCAGGCGCGGCGAGCCGGTATGGAAGCGGGCCACGTGGGATGAAGCCCTTGGTCTGATTGTCAGGAAGATGCAGGATATCAGGCAAAAGTTTGGTGCGGAGTCCCTGGCGCTGTTCTCCCATGGTACCGGCGGAGCATTCTGGAAACACCTGCTCAAGGCATATGGCTGCAGCAACTATACCGCTCCCTCGTTTGCCCAGTGCCGCGGTCCCCGTGATATGGGGTTTTTCCTGACCTACGGATCGGACGTCGGCTCGCCGGAATATTACGATTTCAGCAAGAGCAGGTATATTGTCCTGCTCGGCTCGCACCTCGGCGAAAATGCTCATAACAGCCAGGTGCAGGACATCATGAACGGTCTGGCCGACGGTGCACGGTTGACCGTAGTCGATCCGCGACTCTCCAATATCGCCTCCAAGGCCGACCGCTGGCTGCCGATCAAGCCTGCCAGTGATATGGCCCTGCTTCTGGCCTGGATCAGGATCATCATTGAAGAGGAGCTGTACGACAGGGAATATATTGAAAAATACGCAACAGGTTTCGACGAACTGCGGGCTGCCGTGCAACAGTATACCCCTCAGTGGGCCGAGTCTGAGACAACCATTCCGGGCGACACGATCATCAAGGTAGCCCGCGAGATGGGCAGGAATGCTCCGCATGTCTGCGTCGGCGCCGGTCGCTATGCCGTCTGGTATGGTGACGATACCCAGCGTAGTCGGGCCATTGCCATACTCAATGCCCTGCTTGGCTCCTGGGGGCGCGAGGGGGGCTATTTCTTTCCGGCCAGGGGTGGTGTGCCCGAATATCCCGGTCTGCCGGCTTACCCACCTCATGAAGATGTTCCCAAACTGGATGCCGCCTATCCGTTTGCCGCACTGCAGACGACAACTTCCATAAAACATGCTTCCATCACCGGCAAGCCGCACCCGATCAAGGGGTGGTTCATCTACGGCTGCAACCTGATGAAGACCATGCCGGACAAGCAGGAGACCATCAAGGCTCTTCAGAACCTCGACCTTGTGGTTGCCATTGATGTTCTGCCGGCCGATATCATCGCCTGGGCTGATGTAGTTCTGCCGGAGTGTACCTACATGGAGCGCTACGATAATATCAATGTGGGTAAATTCAAGGATCTGGAGATATCCCTGCGCCAGCCTGCGGTAGAGCCGCTCTGGGAGTCCAGGCCATCCTGGTGGATGACCAAAGAGTTGGGCGGCAAGCTTGGTCTGGCTGCCTATTTTCCCTGGAAAGACGGCGAGGAATACCTGGCCAAGAGGTGTGAAGCAGGGGGCATCAATTTTGCGGAACTGAAGAAGAAAGGTGTCATTGTCAGGACGGATAAGTCGGCCCCGTACATCACGGATGCCAACCAACCCGACTTTGGTACCCCTTCCGGCAAGATAGAGCTGTATTCCAAACAGCTGGAAGAGAAGGGTTTTGATCCCGTACCGAAATACACAAAACATCCCCAGCCTCCGGAAGGTCACTTCCGGCTGTTGTTCGGGCGCTCTTCGCTGCATACCTTCTCCCGGACAACCAATAACTTCATGTTAACCGATCTGCAGAAAGAAAACGCACTCTGGATCAACGCAAAAAAAGGGAAAGAGCTGGGATTGAAAAACGGGGACCATGTCTCACTCGTCAATCAGGATGGTGCCATGGCAAGCGGCCGGATCAAGGTAAAACTGACCCAGCGTATGCGGGATGACGCCGTTTACATGTACCATGGCTTCGGTGTTCATGCCAAAGGGATGTCGCGGGCCAACAATCAGGGGATAGCGGATGACGATCTGATTTCCAGATACGTGATTGACCCGATCATGGGAGGCACAGCCATGAGGGGAACTTTTGTCAAGATTGTGAAGGGGGTCTGACATGCAACTATTCGGAGTTCTCATTCCTGAAAAGGGACAGCTCATGACTACGGCGACTGACGTGGCCAAAGGGAGGGCCGGCCTGACACTTTACGCATCGCTGTTTGGTCTTTTGATCGGATTTTATGCCATCGCCGCCATCTTCATCCAGGGGCATGCCCACACTATCAACACCTCCAATCTGGTACCCTGGGGGCTGCAGATATCCACCTATATCTATTTTGCACTTCTCAGTACCGGCTGCACCTTTGTCAATTTTTTTGGCCATGTTTTCTTTGAAAAGCAGTACAAACCGTTTGCATCGCGGATCATCTTTGTCGGCATAATTACCGCGATTGCCGCGTTCTTCTCGCTGGCAACCGAAATGGGTCGAATCGACCGGATGTACAACTTCCTGCTGTCACCAAACCCTAAATCTCCGATGTTCTGGATGGCTATCTGGTATACCACCTACCTGATCGCAATCACCTGGGAGTACATTAATATCCAGACTAACAGGCATTCCAACAGGGTTATGTGGGGCGCTTTTTTTGTTGCAATCTTCACCCACAGCACTCTGGGAAGCCTGCTCGGCTCGGTCAGTTCACGTGTTTACTACTACAGCGCACTGATGCCGATCTATTTTCTGTTCATAGCCTTCCTGACCGGCTGCTCGCTGACAACGATCATTGCCGCCATGACGGTAAAACAGAAAAAACTGGATGAGAACTTCCATCTCCATCCGTTTATAACATTGCTGAAAGTCGGTTTGGGACTGGCGCTGCTGATCACGTTCTGGCGAACGATGATCGGGCTCTCGGCACACCTGGAAGGCTCCGAGGTATTCTCGCTGACGTTGATTAACAGTGTGTTGTTCGGAATTGTGGTAGTCATCATCATTCCCTACGTTCTGCTCAAAATGGGCAAAAGCGCCAACTGGCTGATTTTTGTCGGGCTGTTTATTATGGGAACCCAGCTCAAAGCCCGTAACGACCTGGTTGTAGGAGCGTTCAAGATTCCGGTATTCAGGGTCTATGATATGCCCGAGGTTGTGCATTATGCACCGTCAATATATGAGAATCTCGTCGTTGTGGCTTCCGCTTCGCTCGTGATGGTGCTGTACATTGTTTTCGAACGCTCGGGGGTTTTTGAGGCAGGTACATCAAGGAGGAGCGCTGACCATGGAACAGTTTGACGGTAAAGACATCCTGGATATCATGCACGAAGATCTGCAGCGCGCCCTGAAAAAGCCACGTTCAAAGCGTCGCTGGGCGATGGCGATCGACCTGAAGAAATGTATCGGCTGCCACGCCTGCACGACCGGCTGCATGTCCGAGAATCTGACCCCGCCTGATATCCATTACCGCCCGGTCAAGGAGGAAGAAATCGGAGAGTATCCCAATACCGGCATGCGCTTTCTTCCCCGCCCCTGCTTTCAGTGCGACTCACCGACCTGTACTCCGGTCTGTCCGGTTACGGCTACCTACAAACGGGATGATGGTCTGGTGGTTATCGATTACAAAAAATGCATCGGCTGCCGCTACTGCATTGTGGCCTGTCCCTACGGTGCTCGCTCGGCTGATTCGGGGCACTATTTTACCGGAGATTTTCATGACAGGACCTACGAGGTTGAAAACTCCGGCGAATACGGTAAAAGCTTCAAACGAAAGAGTCACTGGCATTCCCCCATAGGCAATGCCCGCAAATGTCACTTCTGCATCCATCGCATCGAAAAGGGCGAACTGACCCGCTGTACTACCACCTGTCTGGGGAGTGCAACCTTTTTCGGTGATATCAATGATCCACAGGCTCTGATTACCAGGCTGATATCAAAACCGAACGTGTTCAGGTACAAGGAAGAGATGGGCACGAAACCGATGGTGTATTACATACCGTAGCCATGTAAAAAGGGTACTGTTCGCACAAATTTTGAATCGAGGAAGGAATCATGAGACCTGAATTAATCCGGATATGGACCGTACTGTTTATTCTGATGAGCGGGCTTGCTTACGGAGCCGCCATGCAGGATATTATCTATCAGGGCGACAAGGCTTCAGACGTTGCGATATTTCATGGCGACAAACATCTGAAGAGGGGCATCAAGTGTGAAGAGTGCCACAACAGGGAAATGTTCCCGATAAAGAAAAAAGGAGCGACGGTCATAACCATGAAGGCCATCCAGCAGGGTAAACTCTGTGGAAAATGTCATAATGGAAAGATCGCGTTTGGCATCGACCATCACTGCGACAGATGCCATCCCAGGAAAGGACCTGATACAACGATTTATGATTGAATAATTCCGGCTCACCGGAAAATATCGACAAGGGAGAGTGTACATGAAAAAAGTAGTAGCGATGTTGGCAGCAGCGATGATGGCACTGAGCTTCTCAATGGTTGCCGTGGCAGCAGAAGAGAAAGCCGCGGAAAAACCGGCTGTTGAAAAGTCAGAAAAAGCTGAGAAGAAAGACGTAAAAAAAGACAAGAAGAAAGACAAGAAAGTGAAGAAAGAAAACAAGGATGGCGAGAAAAAGGAGATGAAAGAAGGCGATAAAAAGGAAGATGCCAAGCCGGCTAAGAAGGGTAAGAAGGAAGTCTCAGGTTGCTGATCATGTGACTGAAGTAATCGGAGAGGGGGCTCGTGATTCACGTGCCCCCTTTTTTTCCGGCCGAAAGGAGCCATGAGATACTTGCAAACAAAAACGGCCTTTTTATCAAAAATATACAAGCGGAGAAGATAGAATTGGAGCCGGGCTACACCCTGTCGGCGCTGGCTCCATGGGTATTCCTGAAAGACAAATGGCAAGTTCGAGGCGACTTCTCACTACCTCCCCTGAAGGATCGGAATGCTTTTCTGTCTGGCCGGGCATATCCTGACTCTGCTAAAAAGTCTGGCATCATCCATTAGTAGTCGAATATCGAAGAGTGTGATAGACGAATGTATTCTGCGACAATCTCAGATTATTTATTTCACTCTATAGGAAGTTGCCTATTAAAAGCTCATGCACGGAATATACGAGGAGTAGCCGGTGGTCGGTTCTCCTCATATTGTTAATGTTGCTGGCATTTACTACCGGGTGCACCTCGGCAGCTCCTTCCTCATCATGTGCCTCTTGCCACAGTGGCCTGGAAATGGCCTCTTCAGCTCATAGCAATTGTGCAGCATGCCACGGCGGAGATCCGTATGCGCGTGATAAGGTGAAAAGTCATGCATCCATGCGTGGCTCCGCCAATCCATCTGCACCCGAAACCTGGGAGCAGGCGTGCGGAAGATGCCACCGCTACCAGCTTGAACGGATAAAATCCACCATCATGCACACTAATGCCGGTATGATCAGCAACATCCAGTTGACTTGGGAGGGTGCGGATGGGAATCAATACACCATAGCCGGTGGCAAAGCGTTCGATCCATCCGGGAAGCAGGTTGAAACTGCGCCGGTTGAAAATCTGAATAATCTCTCCGGTGAACTGTACCGAAAGTTCTGTTCCCGTTGCCATATCGGCGCCTCCAATCCGGATTCGTTTTCTGCCGCCCATGCTTCAGGCTGTGCCGCCTGCCATTTGTCCTGGAACAATACCGCCACCTATGAAGGCGGTGACACAACCATGCGGGGAAAGGCTGGCCACTCTGCCAGCCATGCCATGTCTGCGCTGCCGGATACCCAGGTCTGTTCCCGCTGTCACAGCCGCAGCGGCCGCATTGCGTACTCCTATCAGGGTTTGTATGATGGCAACAACAGTCTGGTGCCGACTCGTGGCGGGGAAGCCGGACCGGTCATGGGAAGCGGCGCCCGCAACCTGGTGCATATTGCCCCTGATGTGCATTTTGCGACCGGGATGGAGTGCATTGATTGCCACACCTCGCGGGATGTCATGGGAGACGGGTATCAGTACCAAAATATGTATCTGCAGACGGAAGTTGCCTGCGAGGATTGCCACGGCAGTGCAGCCGATCTGCCGCGTTTCCGCACGATCACGCGCGAGAACGACGAGGCGCTGCGGGAGTCACGCAGCTATAAGCGCCCGGTACGCTCCGGCATGCAGATGATTCAGACCTCACGCGGACGCAGCTATTCTAACGTATTCCATGAAAACGGCACCATCTGGCTGCAGGCAAAACGGAGTGGCAAACTGCACCGCAGCAAAGTAATCACCGGTACCCCCGAGCATACCATAGCCGGCCATGGTCGCCTGGAATGTTACAGTTGTCACTCGCGTACCTCGGTTCAGTGTTATGGCTGCCACACCCGCTACGACAAGGGGAAGCCGGGAATGGATTTCATCAGGAAAGAGGAGACGCCGGGTGCCTTCAGCGAAACCGAAGACTATCGCATGCTTTACCCCTTCCCCCTGGCACTCAACCAGCGCGGCCGCATCTCGCCGGTAACGCCCGGCTGTCAGACCTTCGTTACGGTGGCAGAAACCAACGGAACCCTGTCAAAATCGGAATACATATCGAAATTCAAGGGGAGCCAACAGCTGCGCTTTGCTCCGTTCTACTCACACAACACCGGCAAGAAAGCCATCGGATGTGGCGAATGTCATGGCAATCCCCGCTTTCTCGGTTTCGGTCAGGGGGTGGCGGAAGGGAACAGCATCAAGGGTACGCTGATATGTGAGCAGTCAGACCGCAAGCCGCTGGACGGTTTCCTGAAGATGGAACGTGGTATCGTGTCAGCATACTCGGCCATAACCCGGGAGAACGCCCGCCCGCTGAATGGAATCGAAGTAAAGAGGGCCCTGGAGGTCAACCTGTGTCTTCCCTGTCACGGAAAAGCCTCTGACCCGATCTACCGGAAAGGACTGAATGCCCGTGCGCTGGATGATACACTTCATCGCCGCTTGCTGTCTGGCAGCTAGTGCTGAAGCACAAGCACTCCACGGCGGTATTGTCTGCATTGCATGCCATGGTGCGCAGCCTTCGGACCGGGACATGCAGATTTCCGGCTGTGTCGTGTGCCACAATGGTTACGAACGGATTTTTAATCACGCTATGGCACTGCGCACGAAAGAGAAACAGTTTGTTCAGCGTACGTACGGACGGGTGGATTCGGGATTCTGGGATAAGAACTGCGGTTTCTGCCATCTTCAGAGCTGTCGGGACTGCCACGGAGATTCTGATCAGATAAGAAAGCCATCCGTAGCTGATTGCCAGGTCTGCCACAAGGGGTACTATACCGGATGGGACTACTCCGGGCGGGCTCCACGTGAGGATAATATGCGCTACCAGCGAGGAATAGCGGTGGGAGGAGAGACATTCCTGAAGATGCTGCCCGATGTGCACTATCGTGCCGGTCTGACGTGTGGTGCCTGCCACTCCATGGCCAGCCTGGCAATGGGCCGGAAATCCTCCAAGGGGTGCCGTGATTGCCACACCCCCGGCATGAAGCCGATCGAGCACAGGATTTCAGCTCATCTGGAACGGCTTGAGTGCTATGCCTGCCACTCGGCCTGGGCTCCCCAGGAGTACGGTACCTTTTACCTCCGTTTCCGTGACGGTACGCTGAAAGAGGATTTTGACCTCAAGCCGGGAGAACACCCGGAATACCTGCGAAGCGCCTATCTTAAAAAACAGGATGAACCACCGCTGGGGATCAATGGTCGGGGCCTGGTAAGCCCGATCCGCCCGATGTTTATTTCGTATTACACCGACATCATGACGGCGAGGAATAACGGACCTGAGAACATCCTGCTGGCCGCCGAATGGCGCGCCTGGTTTCCCCATACCGTCCAGCGGGGCTGCGTCACCTGTGAGGGATGTCACGACAACCCGGCCCGCTTTCTACTGGAAACGGAATCACGGCGGATATACAATCTCAAGCAGGATGGTATGAACCTTGAGTCGTTCTGGTCTCAGACAGGGCAGCGGGTAAGTAACGGCAGTTTCATGGATGCTGCCCGCTACCTGCGCATGAGCAGCAAAAGCCCGGCCTATACAAAGGCGTACATCGAAAAATGGAAACAGTTCCTCAATCGCGGCGATCATTTATAGCAACCCTGGCATTGCTGGTCGCTTCAGGCAGTCTGATGGTGCGTTATCTCACGCCGCGCACATCCGGCAATCGTCAGGTGCTGGTCAGCGCCTCCATTACCGATATCCCGATAAACGGCGCGCTGATCTTCCGCAATGAACGCCTGGCCCTGATGCGGGATGATAAAGGTTTCTACGCCCTCAGCCTGATCTGCACCCATCTGGGCTGCACGGTAATTGTCTCAGAAGACGCTCTATCGTGTCCCTGCCACGGGAGTGTATTTGACAGGCAAGGAAAGATACTCAAAGGGCCGGCAGATAGATCTCTGGTGAGATTGGAGCTGGTTGAGCAAAACGGCACGCTACAGGTCTACGGTTCATGATACAGGATTTCCTCAAACATCTCTTCCCGCGGGTAGTACAGGAGAAAAACCTCCGCGTCAGCTACACGTTCTGTCTGGGAGGACTCGCTTTTACCGCTTTCCTTATCATGATGGTCAGTGGCATGCTGCTTCTGGTCTATTACCAGCCGACTCCGGAACGTGCATTCAATTCGATATTATTTCTGGAATCATCGGTGTGGGGTGGAAAATACGTGCGCAGTCTGCACCGGCTGACATCTCATATTCTGCTTATTCTGATTCTATTACACACCATGCGGGTGATCCTCACGGGTGCCTGGCAGCGCCCCAGACAACTCAACTGGGTCATAGGCTGCCTGTTGCTTTTTCTGGCAGTATTTGAGGCCTACACCGGATATCTGCTGCCCCGCGATCAGCTGGCCTTCTGGGCGACCCAGACCGGCATGGAATTGCTGCTTACAGTACCATTCGGCAACTTCCTGCGTACGCTGCTGGTGCCGGACGGAGTCGGACAGGGATTGTCCCTGCTTCGATTTTATGCCCTCCATATAACCATTATCCCGCTGACGGTTCTGGCTTTGTCATTCCTGCACTTCTATCGGGTCAGAAAAAACAAGGGGGTCCTGCCGTATCTATGAAAAACGGATTCGTCAAAAGTTCGCCGCATTTTTTCAGACTCATAATCCGTTCAATGTACGCACTGGTTGCCATGCTCCTGCTACTTGCTGCGCTCATACCGGCCCCGCTTCAGGAGCAGGCCGACCCTTCCCGTACGCCAAATCCTGCCAAATCGGCCTGGTTTCTGCTCTGGATTCAGGAAATGGTCAGCTGGTCCCGCCTCATGATCTGGCCGATCATGCTGATGGTCTGTTTATTTCTGCTGCTCCCCTGGCTGTCCGCCGGTGCCCATATCTTCCGGGCCAGCTGGTTTCCGCGCGAGCAGTGGACTGTTTCAGTGATTACCGTCATACTGGCCGCTGCTATCGTGGGATTAACACTCATTGCAATGTATTTCAGGGGTGCCAATTGGTCTCTGGTATTCTAATCATTTTACTGCTTCTGCTTTCAGCTCCTGTATGGGGAGAGCAGACCCGACAGATGTGTCTTGCATGCCACCCCTCTCACCACAGTGAGCGCGGCCGATGCCCTGACTGCCATCGGGGCAATCCGGCATCGGAACGCAGGAACATAGCTCATGCAGGGTTTATTTCAGGAAAATATGCGCGGTACACTCTAGGTGATACGTCCTATCTCAATGGCGTCAATCGCCTGGTTGACCTGTACTCCTGCCGACGCTGCCACATAAGTAATGGCCGCGGGAATCGTCTTGCCATAAACCTTGATGCAGCAGCGGCCCGGAAAACAGCCGAAGAGCTGGAAGTCTCCATTCGTAATCCGGTGGACAATATGCCGAATTTTGGACTGGGCTCACAACAGACGATTCTTCTCGTCAATGCCATTCTTGCCGGATCGCAGAGGCAGAAAGCCGGGACAGGCGCTCCGGTTGCCGTACATTTCAGCGTTGCAAAAAACAGGAACGTGGATGTACTCTCGCGTGCGTGTGGAACCTGTCATCGCGTTCTCAGTGAGCGCAGAGGAGCTCTCGGCACAGGAAATATCGCCCCGAACCTGTCCGGACTTCTCTCGACCTGGTACCCGAAAACATTCAGGAACGAATATGCCTGGACATTTCAAAACCTCAAGTCCTGGTTGAAAAATCCCCGCGCAGCTCGACCCTGGACTCGAATGAGGCCAGTTGTAAGTCTTTCAGGTGACGAACTCAGCGAACTTGAGTCTATTCTGAAGGTCACTTCGAAACCGTGCGATTATCAGTCAGATCATGATCTCTATTGACAGGAGCCTATAATATATGCCGCGTAACCGGATAGCACCACAACGAGCCTTTGTTCAATGGGCAGTCACTCTCCTTCTTCTGGCACTTCCCTGCATCCGGCTTGGCGGAGAATCACTGCTCCGCCTTGACGCCGCATCCCGCACACTCCTCTTTTTCGGCGCCAGTATCCGCATCGAAGAATTTTATCTTTTTCTCATAGTCGTACTCATCATTGTGTTCGGCTTTCTTTTTGTCACCATGCTGTTCGGTCGGGTCTGGTGCGGCTGGTTTTGTCCCCAGACAACCATATCCGATCTGGCAGAGTTTATAGAGTGTAAGGTGGACCGGCTCATCACGAGCAGATTCATTGCTCTCGGCTTGAAACAGCTCAGTTATATTCTGATTTCCTTTATTTTTGCCGCCAACCTCATCTGGTATTTTATCCAGCCACATCAATTCTTCTCCCGGCTTGTCCGGGGTGAAATCGGTACAGTTGCCGGAATCACGCTGTTAGTCGTATTTATTATCGTTTACCTTGATCTGCTGCTGGTACGTCGTATCTTTTGCAAGACCGTCTGCCCCTACGGCCGGATCCAGCTTTTAACCATGGATCGAAATACACTTACGCTTGAGTTTGATCCTCTTCTGAAAAGCAGCTGCATCCATTGCGGTGCGTGCGAAAGAATCTGCCCTATGGGAATAGATATTAAAGACGGACTTCAGATTGAATGTATAAACTGTGGCAGATGTCTTGATGCATGTCGGGGCGTAATGTCGCGAATCAGCAAAGATGGGCTTATCCATTATACTTTTGGATCAAAAGCTGATGGTGGAGGACGACCGCTCAATCGAAAATCCCTGCTTCTTGGCGCCGTTATCATTCTACTTACAGCGTTACTGGCATACGGAGTTATAAGCAGGAAAGAGGCAACCATCAAGGTTCAGCGAGCAGCAAACGGCGAGGTAAGGCTGTTGCCGGAAGGCGCGGTCATCAATTTTTATACCGTGTTTATTGAAAATCGTTCAACTGCGCCTGCAACATTTTCCATCTCGGTTGTCCCTGTTGCAGGTTTCAGAGTTGAACTGATTGGCCCGGTCAAAAATATTTCAGTTCTGGCGAACGCTAATCGTAAAGTAGATATGGTTATCAAGGTCTCACCGGTTCCTTCATCTCGCGTAGAGCTGGAACTGCAATTGCTGAAAGGTGAAAAAACCGTGGCAGTTGCGCCAGTGCCACTGCTGATAAAATAATCTTTATACTAAATACTATCTTGTAATATACTGAATTTATTAAATAAAACGACTGTATTTTTTCATAGGCAGGATATAGGTAGGAACAGGCGGGATTTCCTACTTTTTCGACACGAAAAATATATCCCAATCCAGACCATTACTTCATCGCGGCTGTCGAACTCTTTTTCTCTTTTTCTATTAGCTCACAGGGGATATGCAGAGGGGTGCAGATTTTAAAGCGGTTGTGGACCGTCAACCACATTCACGCGAGCGGTCACTCCTTCACCATCCTACAACACCCGATTAAACAAGAAATTTGAATCACTGTCTAACCTCACCCGGATACAAATACTGCTGAAACCCCGCAAACACCTTTCCGATCTCTCCGGGCGACTGCCCCAGATCAGCCACGGCATCCTGAATAGAATCACGATACTTGATGCGCAACAGTGGTGTCAGCTTCGTCTGATCCAGTTCCTCCACCCCGATGGTTACATAATGCGCCAGCACAAAGTCCAGAAAAACCTGTAGCTTGTTGCTGAAGTACTGGGTAATAATGACCCTTGCCTTTGCCGCCAGTTCCTCTCTAGTCAGGGGTGGCATGGCGTAAGCGACATGCGCCAGCACATTAAACAGGTCGCTTTTCTCTGCGACAAGTAGGCAAAGCGCACCGCCAGCCTACCTGCATAGTCCTTGGCCTGGGCTACACCCTCCGTCAGTGGTTTATACTACCGCCAGTTTGGTGTTGCGGTACTCCAGCACATGGTCTGCCGTCAGATGCCTTACCACGCTTGCCGTGCCCTTCGATACGGCCAAGAGTAATCGGATATTCCCGCCGGATGCCCCCTAACTTCCTATACTCCCACCCAACCTTCATCTCTTCCTCCGCTCATCCAGCCGCTGCTGATCCCGCACCTGCAAACGGGCTTTTGTCATCCGCTCACGCAAGCCGCCCTCATTCAGAAAATTCTTTGCCAACGCCTTTAACTGCTGATCCAGCAGATAATTTGCCTGATGAATCACACAAATGGCGATATTGGCTATTACCTCGGCAGGGCGCGTATCCACAAATGCTCTATACGTCTCATAATTCACATCTTTCCCACGACCAAGCTGACGAACATACCTGGCTTCCCGTGAATCCTTCTCCCAAACCACCAAATCCCGAACTTTTAGAAAATCTCGATAATCCTCCAACAGCTCTTCAAGGCTGGCTCGTGCCACATTGGTCAGCTTGATCTCCATCTCTTTTGAAGTTGGCGCAGCCTTGCTCCCTTCAACAATATTCTGCTTACCGGAGCGCGCTGCCTGAACCATCTGATCAATAGTGCGGTCGCCTCTTTTGAGAAAGCGCTCGCAAAAGCGATAGGTTATCTGGTAGACAATCTCGGATTTCTGATAGGAAAGCAGAGTTTGATAGTCGCCCCTTGGGGTTAAAATCAAAGTTTGAGAGCTATGAGAATCATGGGAAGCATGGGAATTAGGGGAAACCGATTTCCCATTACTCTCATGATTCCCATTTTTCCCAGAGTTATCATTCACAACAACCCTCAAATCTTCGCCAACACTTCCTCGCCCTCCGCGTCTCCGCGTGAGTCCGCCTTTCGCTCATAAAATACCACCCCGACCCGCTCAATATGCTCCTTTAGTTCTGCATGCCGCAACGTCTCATAATGGGTCACATCAAACAGATATGGCGTTGGCAGTTCATCAAGCGCCTCAAGCAACTCCGACGTACAATCCTCCGGACTGCTGAATGCCAGATCGATATCCGACCCACGCTGATAATCCCCCTTGGCTCGGGATCCATAGATTTTTACCCAGATGATCTCGGGAAACTGCCGGATACATCCGATGATACAATCCAGCGTATGCCTGTCCAGCCCAAACATCATGCCAGTTTCCCCTGCATGAATTGATACAGATGCTCCAGAGATTGCAGATAGCACTGACAAATCAGGTCTACTGTTTCATGGGCTCTGGCCTCATCGTACACATGCGCCATGACATTGCGATTTTCCAGCATGTCAATCCATAGCTGCCCGTCAACAATAATGTCGTTGGCAAAGGCCTGTTTAATGACTTCTCTCGGCAGTTTGACATCAATGCCGTTGTAGCGGAGGTAATCCTTCATGGTTTTCCAGGCCAGCTCGAAGGTCATCTCAAAGGCTTTGACCAGCGCCATCTGAATCAGTTCGTTGTCCGGCTGTTCAGAATGAGCTTTGACCGCCTTATTCAACTGGCTATATGAGCGGCAATAATTGTTGAAGCGTTGTTTCCAGCGGATATCTTCCGTCATCAGTTATGCTCCTTTCTCGTTAGACAACAACCCTCGAATATTTGTCAGCACTTCCGCACTCTCTGTATCCAGTGCCGCTATCTCGTCCATGATCTCTTGTGGGGTGCGGTGAAAGATTACTTCTCCACCGTCAGGGTTCTTCACTGACAGGTCATAGGAATTGGTGTCAATGCCGGTAACATCCACGCTCCAACTTTTGGGGGAGTCGGCAAAGGACTTTTGCAGTTCGATGAATTCAACCAGCCCAGCTCTCCCAGCGGTACGGCTCATCAAGGATGAAGGAATACCCCTTGCCCTCCAGCTCGGCCTCCATTGACTTGTCCTGCTCCAGCCCGTCAAGGTACTTCAGGAACAAGAGCCATGAAGTCTGCTCTGCATAATCCAGCTCACTACCGCAACCGGTCTCTTTCCAGAGGACGTCGTCAATATTTTTGAAGGCTTGTTCAAACATGGGGTTCCTTATAGGAGGGTGACGAATTGAACTTCTGATAATAGTTGGGAACTATAAGTTTTTTTTACAATCTTTGCAATGGAAGAGACTTTAAGCCGTGGGTTGTCTCTAATTTGGCTTGCGGGTTTTGTCCACAATAGACAAACCTTCCAGACAAATGTATATTTCTGCCATACCAGCAGTACAAAAAGTAGTACAAAGAGATAACGAGCTTGTATCACGTTACAATGATTTTTTCGAAGTCGGAAGGAACTTCGACGAAGCCATAAAGTGGAGCGGCAACATTGCCGGTTCGTTCGCTGATTTCATCAAGAACCGAACCAGCGAAATCCGAAACGGCGATGAATCGGTCCGACCATTCCTGAAATCCGCATTAACCGAATACGTCAAGATACCCGCAGAGCAGACCCCTTTTTGCGTAACTGTCAGGTCACAACAAACTGACCATCCCTGCCCTCCCCTACCGGGAGTGAGCAGGGATGGTAAACTGCGATACTCTGTTTTCAAGTCATTTCATTCTGCGATCATGGCCCGGTGCGCGTATAGGTGACATTCACCTGGCGGCTTCCGATAATCAGCGGGCTGATTGAGCTGGTGAGGATATCACCGGTAACCTGGCTCTCGGGCACTGAGAACGTCGGACTGCCAGAGAGGGCATACAGCGTGAACGTGTATGTCTTCAGGCCGGGACCCGAAGAGCAGGGTGGGTAGTATCTCAGTTCGGTGCCGTCAGTGCTCACGCCGGCGGTGCCGACGCCAGTACCTTCAGCAAGCGACGTCACGTTGCCCGGAATGTGAAAAAGAACCCAATTGTATTTCTTGCCGTCAAGCGCAATTGTGGTGACCGTCAGCGCATATTCCACCGTGCCACCGGGTGCACCGCCCCACGCTAGCGGCGGGCTGGAACTCAGCATGCCACCGGTCCCGTCGCAGGTATACTGGCCAGGCAGGGTGCCTCCGTCCACAAAGGCTGAACTCGTGAGGGTTAAGGCAGAACCGCACACATTGCCGCCGCACGAGAACGAGCAGCAATCCCAATCGGTGCTGCATGTGCTGCCCGTTGTCCCGCACACACCGAACATGAAGTCCGTGTTTATAACCGTCGGCAGAGTATTAAGCGGGGCAGAGTACAAGTAGCCGTTCCCGCACATGTTGTCGTAGTCAGGTGTGCCGCCGGCCTCTGCCGTGGCCGTCTTCCTGAGCGCTGTGAGTGTGCTTTTCTGGCTGCTGGTCAGTGACGACCCGACAGACGAGAAGCGGGTCGCGTAGAGGTAGGAGATTTCCCCGTCCAACTCACCGTATTGCCTGGAAAGATTGATGACTGTATCCTTATCAGCCGTCCCAGCCGTGCTGAGGAAATTCCGCAGCGCCGTTGCTATCTCATCCCGCTTCGATACAATGGACTGCAGGTCCGTTTTCTGTTCCGTCACAAGACCGGCAACCTGTGCTTTCTGTGTGGTGTCAAGGGTTGCCAGGAACGCGTCACCCATGTCGGCGGTCATGTTCGAGTCAATCGTGTAGCTGGGATTGTTCATCGCCTTGATGTCCTTCATGAAGAATGATCCAAAGTATGTCCCTTGACGCTCCGGGCAGAAGTAGACGTCCGCGTCAACGTTCCCAAGGTACCAGGCGAGCATCTCGCCGGCATAGGTTCGCATCATCTGGCCCGGGTATCTGGCAAGGACCGCATCGACCTGGGCTGATGTCGGCTGGGTCCATTCGAGCGCCCCTTTACCCTTCATGGCTGCCAGCTTTGCCTTCTGTATTGTGTCCATGGAGCCGAGAACACTGGCATAAGCCTGGGCGCGCATATAGCTCATCTCGCCGTCGATGCTGAACAGAGACGCTGAATATGCCTTCACGGCATCGCGGCTCAGACCGGTTTTCCCTGTGGGCACGTCGCCGTCATTCAGGCGCCGGAAAGCCTTGGCAAGGGGAAAACGGGCGTATCCGTATGTATCGTTCAAGGTAGCTTCCGCAGTGCCGAGGTCTGAGAGAGTCTTGAGCTGGGAGTCACTCAGCATGACAAGCACAGGGTTGGCGGTCAGAGTTGTAAAGTCGGTATTGTGTCCCATCCCGGACGGGTCGTTGTCACGCAGATACTGAAAGCCGAAGAAGTCGGCGACCTTTCCCGGCGGATAGAATGTCTGGGCGCAGAAATTGCCCGTTACGAACGCCAGCCCGTCAAAGGCTATGGTCATTGACTGAGCCTGGTCGGATATAGTGTTGGCGGTATTCATCCCGCCGCCACCTCCGCCAC
>Ga0194037_1000869_pt1 | contig 23289 bp, 31 predicted proteins | sample JunL306m_MetaG_FD_148653 | JGI IMG/M metagenome (GOLD analysis project Ga0194037, IMG submission 148653) | Anoxic zone freshwater microbial communities from boreal shield lake in IISD Experimental Lakes Area, Ontario, Canada - Jun2016-L304-6m | ecosystem: Environmental > Aquatic > Freshwater >...
TGGCCCGGCTGATACCGTTAGGCTAATCCGCTACCCGGGATTACAATGGTTTGAGCCAGGGCCTCCGATTTGCAACGAGGAAGAGGAGATCGAGCAGGCGTGGTATGACTACCGCTATGAGAAGGATTTTCCGCCGGAAAGGGCATGATGACTTCAAGCATTAACGGTGAAGTCCGCCGAGTCAGTTGGTGGCGGGACTAGAGGAATGATGGAAGGCAGACGCAAATCATGGGTGTGGCGCAATCCATCTGAATGGGTTCGGTTTTCGCATTTCAACAGACGCGGCCCATCGCGATCAATCCAGCCAGTTCTCGACCCGCAATCCCGGCACCGGTTTGAAGTCCATGAGGTTGCGGGTGAGCAGGGTGGCGTCGTGGGCAAGGCAGATGCAGGCGATCTTCAAAGCGCTGCGTGTAGTGGAGGCCGCGCCACCACGGTCTGTCAAATCGGCACGGATGAGCCACCCAAGGTGGCGCGCTACCGCCGGGAGCGCACGCCAATGCAACGAGAAAGGCCAGCCCATGACCTGCCTGTCAGGGAGTCTGCTACACCAGGCTTTCTCTGTGCATTGACATGCGGCCTGCATCGAGGCCGCGCCACCATGCAGCCTCGTCGAGGCTGCGCCACCCATGCGGCCCGCAGCGGGGATGATATGCCCTATGAGATTCTCACGCTTCAGAAGCCCTTGAGATCGCAAATGGGTTTCTCAGATCAAGGCCGGGGATATGCTTGAAGTCATCCTCGTTCCGGGTGACCAGGGGGATGTCGTATTCCAGGGCGGTGGCGGCGATGATCGCATCACCCAGCTTCATCTTCTTTTGATGGCGTAGTTTGATCGCCTGCTCGGTGGTTTCTCACGATTCGAGGATGGACCTGAATCACGCCGCGTGCGGTTGGACCTCGCGCTCGATGCGTTCGCCATTTTCGCGGGCGGCGCGCATCAGTTCGTAGTCCAACTGGAGGCGCAGCCAGAAGCCGGGAGAGGACCCGAAGTAGCGGCTGAGGCGCAGGTCGTATTCCGGCGTGCAGCGGCGGCGGGATTTTTTCATGTCGGTGAGGTGGGGCGAGGGAATGCCGGTCAGGCGCGAAACTTGAGCTTGTGAGACATCCCACTCGGCGAGGGTTTCGCGGAGGGTCTCGGCGAAAAAGTTCACCAGTGGCAGCAGATCTGTGATTCGTTTCATGGTTGTCAATGGTAAGCGTCGCCGCGAGGTCCGATGTAATCGACGTAGAGAACTTCGTCAGGGTCATTCTGGCGGGGCTGGACGATGGACCGGTAAACTCCAGAGCGAAGCCGGAACCACCCCGCGAATTCCCCTGACAACGCCTTGACGCGGGGATGCACGCTCAAGTTTGGCATGGCAGCGATTTCCTCAAGTGCCTGAACGATCTGTAGTTGGCGGTCGTGTGGCATGCAACGCAGGTATTTGACGGCGCGGCGGTGCAGGACGATCCGGCGCATCTCAAAGAGCGAGTTCGGCTTTCAACGAGGCAAGATCGGTGAAGGCATCCCGGTTGCCTGACCGACGGTCAGCATCGGCTTCGCGGAGAGTGGCAGCTTCCTCGGCGGTGACTTCATCGCCTTCGAGAATATCCTGGATCAGCAGGAATTCAGACCAAGGAATCAACGCTGCTGCGGGTTTCCCCTGGCTGTCAACGACAGTCTGGTGGGTGATGGTCATGGGAGGAAACTACACGGTTTGGGGGCGGGGACAATCTGGATTTTCGTGATCTCAGTCGATGGCAAAGGAGGAGGGGTTTGACTTACCGGACTTTTGCGTTTCATGGGTAGGCGGGCGATACTCCCACGTTCCTTGAGGGGGCGATGCGGGCGTGAGCGATGGACCGGAAAAGATCCTTTGGAATCAATAGATCAGGCCGGTGAGAAAACTGCTGGGCGGTTTCTCGCGGTTCCAGTCGTTGGTCTGGTAGGAGCTGAGGATGAGGTGGCGCTTGGCGCGGGTGATGGCGACGTAGAAGAGGCGCTTTTCCTCCTCAAGTTTCAGGTCTCGCTTGGAGTAGTAGCTGGGGAATTCGTCCTCGGTCATGCCGGCGACGAACACGGTGTCGAACTCCAGGCCTTTGGATTGGTGGACGGTGAGGATGGGGATGCCGGGGTCGTCGGTGGCGAGGAAGTCGAGGTTGCGAGCCAGCGCGACCCGGCTGGTGAGTTCACCCAACATGTCAGCCGGCGGACGGGCGGGATCGTCGTGATGATGGAAGTATTGGATGAAGCGCTTGAGGTTTGCGACGCGCTGGGCCTCGCCACCGGCGGAGCTGGGGGATGTGGTTGCTTCGTGCAAGCCGAGCAGGCCGGATTCATCGAGGATCTGTTGGGCGAGCGCTGCGGGCCGGAGGGTGTTGGCGAGTATGCGCCAGGCGGCGAGGTTTTCGGCGATCGGCAGGAATGACCCTCCGTGGCGGTCGAGGAGGGCTACACGGGCCTGGGCACCTGCGGCGAGCCGTGGACTCAGGAGCATGAGGACATCGGCGGTCGCGAGGGCGTCTGATAGCGCGCGATGGGACGGGCGGTTGTGGGTGCCGAGGTGGAGGCAGACCGTTGCGAGGTCGTGACGTTCGAGATCGAGGAAGCGCCGGGCGAGATCCAGGGTGTCGTTCCATGGCAGAGTGGGAAGCGCGACGCCAAGTCGTGCTGCATGGGCGTGGATCATTGATAAATCGAAACCGATGTTGTGGCCGACGATCACCGAGTCATCGGCGAAGCGGGCGAATTCGCGGAAAACCTCCGCAGCGTCGCGACCTTCGGCTCGCAGGGTTTCCTCGCTGATGTGGTGGACGGCTGCGGATTCGCCTAACGGGCGAGTCGGGCGCAGCAGGGCCTCGAAACGTTCCATTGGGCGACCGGCGACCAGTTTCACCGCAGCGAGGTCGATCACTTCATCGTGGGCGGGCGAGAGGCCTGTGGTTTCCACATCGAAGACGACGACCGTGCCGTGCGCGAGCGCATCGAGCAGGGTATGGTATGGCTCGCCGTGCTGGTGCGAGCGGATCTGGGCGAGGTCGGTGATGCGAAGACCGCACTGCTGGCCATCGGACCAGATGGAACGCAGGGTGGCCGGGCCGATGCCGCAAGCCGGACGCAGGGTCATGCGTTGCAGCGCGCCGCTGTCCGCAGGATTCAGGAGCAGCCGGAGGCGTGCTAACAAGTCTTTGATTTCCTGGCGGCGGAAGAAATCGAACTCCTCCACGGTGAGGTGCGGGATGCCATGGCGTGCAAGGGCGCTGGAAATCGCTTGCGAGCGTTTGTGCGTGCGCGTGAGGATGCCGATCCTGCCGGCATCTCCGCCAATCTGGATGCGCTTGAGCCGGTTGGCGATCCAGTCGGCCTCGCTGCTCGAATCATGCGCATGATGGCACTCAGGGGTCGTGCCTTCCGCCAGGGATGGGGCGGGATGGGTCCGGGTGCTGCGATGGACCAAGGTGGAGGCATGGCGGTCAGCGACCCGCAGCAGGGCCTTGGTGGCGCGGTAGTTGTCTCGCAACGGCAGTTCGGTCACGGGACTGAAGTCGGCTTTCACGCGGTTCATGACTGCGTCGGGGCTTGAGCCGCGCCACTCGTAGATGGTCTGGTCGAGATCGCCGAAAAACGCCAACCCAGTGGCGTGGCTGGCGAGCAGGCGGATTACCTCGTATTCGGAAACATGGGTGTCCTGAACCTCGTCCATCTGGATCCACTGGTAACGAGCTGACCATTTATTGCGCTTGTCGGGGAGAGTGACAAGCATCGCCCGGGTGCGATACAAGAGGTCGGAGAAATCCAGAGCGTTCCTCTCGGCGAGGTGCTCATGATAGATGCGGATCGCCTTGCGCAATGGCTCGGCTAGGCCGCTGGTGTCCAGCTGGGGGATTTGTGATAGAGACAGACTCTCGCTGGGACAATCGGCTTTCAACTGCGAGAGCTGCCAGTAGGCGGAGTCCGGGCTGATGTCGGTGTTGCGGAGGCATTGGCGCAGCAGATCGATGCTGTCCTGTTCGTCGTAGATGACGAAGTCGGCGGGCAGCCCGAGATCGCGGGCTTCCAATCTGAGGATCCAGGCACACAGGCTGTGAAACGTCTGGATACGGCATCCCTTGGCGTCGGCCCCGCAGGCTTCGTTGACGCCCTTGCGCATGTGTTCCGCCGCCCGGTTGGTGAAGGTGACGCCAAGGGTCTTGTCGGGAGACATTCCCTCAGCAATCACGGCGGCCAAGCGATCCGCCATGATCCGTGTCTTGCCGGTGCCCGCCGGGGCCAGCACCAGCAAGGTCCCATAGAGATGGCGCAAGACGGCCTGTTGTTCATGGTTGGGATAACTCATCACATTACAGCAATGGTGATCCCTGGGAAATTGGGAAGCAAGGTGAAAGCCCGACACATTTCTATCGAGCCGTGAGCTGCTCGCGGATCCATTGCGGGGAGCGCCGCAGGTCGAGCACGGCGACAACCTGCCGGGTGTCATCGTTGTCGCGGCAGTAAATGGCGTAGGGAAACCTAGAGGACAACGCCCGGAAGTAGCCGAGGTGAATCCGGGGCTCGCCGAAATAGACTCCGAGGCGGCGGAGGTCGGCGATGATCGAGTCCCTGAAATACAGGCCAACGCCGTCTTCGATCACGTTATAGAAAGTGATTCCCCGTTCGATATCGGACGCCGCTTGCGCGAGAACGACCACATTCTTATTCATCGACTCATCAAGCGGGCTTGAATCTCATCCACCGAGAGCCAGGTCGCATTGCCGGAATCGATGATTTCGGATCGTTCGGCCAGAACCTTGCCGTGCCAGTCGGGCGAGGGGTAATCAATCCCATCCGTGGAAAACGATTCCCACAAAAGTTCCATGGCTTCCACCCGCTCACTGGATGACATCCGGGAAATTTGCTCCTTTGCCAACATGGCCGGAGGCTAATCCGGGCCGGGCAGGCAATCAAGCGCACAGAGACAGCCAACTGGAGGCGAGCCAGAAGCCGGGAGAGGACCCAAAGTAGCGGATCTTCACGCCGCGCAGGGCTGGACTTCCTTGCGGATGGCATCGCCTTTTTCGCGATCCGCACGCATGAATTCGAAGTCGAGTTGGAGGTTCATCCACATCCCCGGGGTGATGCCGAAGAAGCGACTGAGGCGGAGATCGTATTCGGGCGTGCAGCGGCGTTTGCCCTGCTTCATCTGGGTAAGATGGGGTGCGGGAATCCCGCAGCGGCGGGCGATCTCAGCCTGGGACAGGCCGGATTGCTCAAGCGTTTCGCGGAGGGTTTCAGCGAAGAAGTTGAGCAGCGGGATGAGTTGCGGTTTCTGATTCATGGCGGTGGCTCAGTGATAGTCGGTGATTTGAACGTCGGCGGCGTTGCCGTCATTCCAGCGGAAGACGATGCGCCATTGTTGGTTGATGCGGATGCTCCAGAATCCCTTGAGATTGCCGGAGAGTGATTCGAGGTGATTGGAAGGGGGTTGGCGGAGTTGGTCGATGGCGATGATCCGGTGAAGCTGGCGGAGTCTCATCAGCGCCCGTGGCTGGATGTCGCCTGGGAATTTTCGGGAGGATTCCCCACGGAAGACTTTGGAAGTTTCCTTGCATGTGAAGTTCTCGATCACTTGTGGCAAACCGTTGCCCGATTTGGTAATGATTTCAAGGAGAAAAACAAAGCGCGATTTATTCAAAAAACTTCGCCAGCGCCGCCGGATCGGTTTAGCCAGTGGCCATGCCTGCGCCGCCACGCCTGATTCTCGCCACCCGCAACGCCCACAAAACCGCGGAAATCCGTGCCATCATCGGCGACCGCTGCGAGGTGCTCGATGTGACCGCCTTTCCCGAATGCCCGCAAATCGAGGAAACCGGCACCACCTTCCTGGAAAATGCCCGCCTCAAGGCGCAAGGCATCAGCTGCCGCCTTGAGGGCTGGGTGCTCTCCGACGACTCAGGCTTGGAGGTCGACTCGCTGGACGGCGCCCCCGGCGTGTGGTCGTCAAGCTTTGGCGGGGAAGAAGGCAATCACGCGCTCAACAACGCGCGCTTGCTCGCCGACATGGCCGGCCAGACCGACCGCCGCGCCCGTTTCCGCTGCACGATGGTGCTGGCCCGCGAGGGCCACGAGCTGGCCCATTTCAGCGGCACGGTAGAGGGCTCGATCCTCGACACCCCGCGCGGCCACCAAGGCTTCGGTTATGACCCGCTGTTCATCCCGGACGGGCACACCGCCACCTTCGCCGAGTTGGGCGACGAAATCAAAAACACCCTCAGCCACCGCTCCAGGGCCCTGGCCCAGGTGATCGAATATCTCGATGCGAGCGCCTAACTAATTTACATCGCTTAACCAAACAGGTATTTTCGCCCGCCGTGACAACCCTCACTCGTATTCTCCTCGCTCTGCTGCCGCTGGCTGGCGGACTGGTTTCGTGCTCCAGCCAAGTTGGTGCCAGCCGCCCGGTGGCGTATCATTATCAACCCGGGCGCACCGCGCTGCTGCAAAATGGCACGGCTTACGCCCCGCCCAGTGCACCGGCCGAGGTCAAGCGCGCCATCGCCGCGGGCAACACCCTCCAACAAAAACCCTACAAGTGGGGCGGCGGCCATCGCCAGCACCAGGATCGCGGCTACGATTGCTCCGGCTCGGTGTCCTACGTGCTCGACGAGGCCGGGCTGATCCGCGGATCCATCGCATCCCGGGATTATTTCGGTTACGGCCAGAAGGGCGAAGGCAAGTGGATCACCGTCTACACCCGCAAAGGCCACGCGTTCATGACCGTCGCCGGCCTGCGCCTCGACACCGGCGGCCCCGGCGGCCGCTCCGGCCCGCGCTGGAAACCCGAACCCCGCCAGAGCAAGGGCTATGTGATGCGCCATCCCGACGGGCTCTAGCCGACCTGGCCAGCACGCGCCCATCGCCACTCATGGGTGGACGATTTCTGGATCGCCCGGCCGGTGGAAAGCCTGAAAATCGCTCAGGTTCAAGGTGTAAAATCGGTGCGCCCCCGACTGGCGGGCTGCCACGAGGTGGAGGTAGTCGTAAATCGCGCCGCCACGGATGCCACGGGTCGCGGTTTCCCGGTAGGCGTTCAACAGCTCATCTTCCGCTAGATTCCGCACCTTCAAGCGGGGCGCCACTTGATCGCACAATAGCGCCGCCGCATCCGCGGCCAAAAGGCGGATGCCGAGTCGCCCGCCCGTTAACGTACTGAAGGTTTCCGATAGCGCGTGAGCGAGAACCACATGGCGTGCGGCCACCAGAAGACGATGACAGGCCTCATGCGCTGGATCTGCGGCATTCAAGGCGGCAACGATCACTGAAGCGTCGATTGCCGTCGTCATGGCCGCGTCCCGCGGGTCAGGATGCGCTCGTCGCGCTCCGCGCGGTCTGCTTGAATGGCCTTCACGATATCGCCCTCTTTCAATGGCGGCCCGCCTTGAATGACAGGAAAGCCGTTTTTGAGCACAATGCGCACTGCGTCGGCTTCGGGCACCGCTTCCAGCGTGCCCCCCGCAACCTTCAAGCGCAGACGCGAACCTTCGCGAATCCCAAGACTGTCCCGGATGACTTTAGGCACCACGAGGCGGCCCGCTTTGCCAACGGTGATGGTAATGCTCATGCCAATACAAATGGCATCAAATGGCGGCGGGGGCAAGCGAAACCGCCGCCGCGCACTCGGCCAGCGAGCGGAACACCCGCCCGGCCAGCGCGAAATCCGAGGCGCCAGTCACCCGGTTGGGCACCACCCACGCCGGCATGCCCGCCGCGTGCGCGGCGATGAGTCCGTTGTGCGAATCCTCGATCACCAGACAGTCCGCAGGCACCAGCCCAAGGCGCTTGGCCGCTTCCAGGAACAAATCCGGAGCCGGCTTGATCCGCGGCGCGTCGCCCCGGCACACCACGGTGCTAAAATACCCGGCCAGCCGGGTTTTCTCCAACCAGCCGTCCACCCAATGGTGGCTGGAACTCGACACCACCGCGCACGGAATCGCCGCGGACGCCAACCTATCCAACATCTCGAGCGCCCCGGGCATCGGTCCCTCGTCGGCCAGATCGCTCAGGATTTCCTCCTGGCGCCGCGCGTCCAGGTCGTGCCAATCGAATGCCAGGCCGGTGAGCTCCTCGAGGTGGGTCTTGGCCGACCAGGTGGCGAAATCCGAGCCGATGCAGCGGGTGTAGACGTCGAGCGGAAGATCGTGGCCATGGTCCTCAAAGACGCGCCGCCACGACTGGTAGATCGGCCACTCGGTGTCCACCAGCACCCCGTCGAAATCAAACAACACTGCGGAAATGGGCATGAGCGATGGTGAATGGCCGACCGGCTGCCGCAAAGCGCGAATCACCCAACCCGTGCAACTCGACCGCAGGCGGCCAGCGCTTCCGCCAACGACGCCCCCATTGCCAGCGGTATTCGGACAATCGAATTTCGGCACTGGCATCCACGGCGTGCCCGGCACAACGACGCGGACTACGTGGATCCCGGCTGAGTTGCGCCGGAAGCGCCCCTCAGGGCGCGAGCGCGCGGTGGCTGAGGTTATGGACTTCAACCCGGAAACCGGGCGGCGTGTCGATCCGATAGGCGAGTTTGTCGCCGTCTTTCCACCAGCGCAGATGAATCGGACCGTCGGCCGTCGGCAGCGTCCCCTCGCACCAGTCGAGCGGCAGCTCGTTGAGCCGGAGTTCGACGGTTTTCTGCGGCACGTCCACGCGATACAAGCCCAGCACGTCGCGGATGAAGACGTGGGCGGCGTGTGAGGCGAAGCCGTGATTGCAGCTGGCGCTGGGCACATCGTTTTCCCAGAGCGTGCCGGTGCGCTCGGCCATGAACGACCAGTAGCCGAGCGCCTCGTCGAGCACCTGCGACGTCCGCCCCTCGCGCGAGAGCAGCTCGAAGCGCAGCATGTTGCCGACAAAGGCATTTGCCGGATGGATCTCGGGAAATGCGCGGGTGGTCTTGCGTTGCGGGCCGAAATCCGTGACGAGTTTCTGCCAGAGTGCCGGCTGGGTGGCGGGTGTGGCCAGGCCGAAGAAAAACGCGAAATACTGGCAGACCTCGCTGCGGTTGCGGGTCACGGCGAGCTTGCCGTCCCGGCGCACGGCGTTGTCCACGAAGAACTCGCCGTCGAACGACTGGCGCAGGATCGTCGCGCGCAGGAGCTCGGCCTTGCGCGCGAGTTCGGGCCGGGCATACAGGTGAGCGGTGGCGTCGAGGGCGCGGGCGTAGAGCATGTTGGACGGATAGTTCACGTCCTGCACGAAGTCGTTCGCCTTCGACCATTCGACAAAGACCCAGCCCTGGAGTTTCTCCAGCAGGCCGTCCTCGTTCTCGAAGGGCTTGAAATAATCCAACAGTTGCATCACCCGCGGCCGCAGCGCCTCGACCAGCTCGCGGTCGCCGCTGCGCGCGAGGTATTCCTCGAGTTGCACCACGAACCACAGCGCCCAGTTGGGGATGAACAACCCGTTGTTGTGGTCGGCCGGATAACACGACGGCAGCATCCCGGCAGGCAAATGCGCGAAGCCCGCCGGCCGCTGGAAGTTCTCGAAAAAGTTCTTTTCCACGGTGGTGGTGCCGCACAGGTCGGGCGCGACGCGCGCGGTGAAGAAGCTGTCGCACAGCCAGCCGGCGCGCTCGCGCGACGGGCAATCCATGAACAAATCCACCGCGTTTTGTTGGAACGACTGGCGGGCGGCCTCGAAGATCCGGTTGAAGCGCGCGTCGCTGGTGGCAAACTTGGCCCGCGCGGCCTCGGGGTTGACGTATTCGCGCAGCTGCACCTGGCGCACGTCGCAATCGCCCGCCAGCACGATCAGCTTGAGATAGCGCAGGGTGTAGGGTTCGAACGATTCGACGCGGTAGCTGCCCGGCTCGAGTTCGTAGAGCACGATGTTGACGCAGCCGAAGCGCTTCCAATCGACGTCGCCAGCTGAAAGAATCTCGTCGAAAGTGAAAAACAACCGGGTCTTGGCGCGCACCGTGATCGTCGCACCAAGGAAGCCGGTGAGGTCGGTTCCGAAGTCGAGCGTGTGGAACGTGTTGGCCGTGAGCGTGATGTCCGCAGGCGCCGGACCCGAGGTAAGATTGCTCACTCCCTGCAACTCGAGCGACGGGATGGTTGTCAGCTCCTGTTGGGCAAAGCCGGCGAGCAGCGGCCCGACCTTGGTGAGCGAGCGGTCGGTCCAGAGTTTATCGGGCGGCACGCCCTGGCGCAGCGTTCCGGCGGCGAGGTGGGCGACCGGCTCGCGCACGGTGAAGGTGGGATACGGCACGCGCCGCGGCGCGAGTGGCAGGTCCGCGCTGACCGCGCAGCGCGCCGGTTCGGTGGCGGCGGGCATTCGCCAGACCTCGCCGAACGGTCGCTGGAAGCTGTAGCGTTGGACCTTTTGCAACCGGTCATGGCGGATGCCCGCCGCGAACCCGCTGCCGCCGGTGGCCGCAAGCACCCGGCCGCCGGCGATGATTTCGGCCTGCAGGAACGACGGCTGGTCTAGCAGGTAGTAGCTGTTGGCATTGTAGCCGGCGACCTCGATCACCACCTCGTTGCGCCCGGCATGGAGGTGCGGCGCGAGCTCCCATTCATCGACGCGGAAAAACCCATGGCCCGCCCGCGCCGGCCCGCAGCCAACAAACCGGCCATTGACCGCCACCCGGTAGAGGGTGGCGGCCGTCACGCGCAGCGTGGTCGGACCGGCCGCCGGCAGTTCGAGCACGGCGCGGAACTCGACCAACATATTGCGTTCGGTCGCGCGGCCTTCCGGCCAAACCGGGTGCGCGGCTTGAAAGGTGGGAGTTTGCGCGCTGAGCGGACCGGCGAGCAGCAACGCGATGATCAAGGTAAGGAATGGGTTCATGGACAAAATATGGCGGTGGGTGAGGGTGGCGGCGCCTGGACGCGGCTAGGGCGAGTCTGGAGACTCGCGGTCCGGGCGGATACGGTCCGCGTGCCGGTCACTCTTTCAAGTTGGGGTGCCACCAGGTCGACACGCGGCAGCCACATCCTCGCCAAGGGGTGACCCGGACCGGACCGCGAGTCTCCAGACTCGCCCGCGCCATCTGCAGGGCTCGGAGGACATTCCATGAGCCATGACCCAAAGTGGCGGCGGGCAGAAGACATGCAAAAAGGGACCGACCCGCATGGCGCTCACCTCACGGGCTGAATAGCCAGCGTCGAGGCGGGACCACATACCTCCCCCCGCACGCAGATTCCCGCGTAGTTTAGAGCGTTGCCCGCCGTTTTTTCGGCAAACGGACGCCACCGGCTCAAGGCGGCGGATAATCGCCAAAACGCAGGCCGAAAAGATGATCCGGCGGACTGGCGGTGCATTCATGGTAGGCCCCGCCATGCCAAACAATGAGGTCCAATTCCGGGGTGTTCTTCAATTTCCGACCGTAGGTATATTGCTTGAACGTGTGCACCCGCACGCCGCAAACGGCCACAATGATGTCACCCGTGTGCATCCCGGCGGACTTCAGGAGATCGTTTTCCTGGTTGATCGACACGCCGTCGGCCGGCTGTCCTTGAAAATCCTTCAGGGCCACTTTTTCAATTCCTTTGGGGAACAGCTGATGGATGCGCTTCTGCACCTCGGGCTCAAACCGCCGGTCGCCGGTCTGCGCCTGGTAGCGGGCGCAGAAGTCGAGCCGCGGGCGTTTGGTTGGGATTGGCTCCGGCGGTGGCGCCTGCGCTTGGCAGCGGCTTGGTCTCTGCCGCCGTTGCCAAAGGGAACGAAGCCAGACCTGTCGCCAGCAGGAGGAGAATCTGCGAGTGGATTGTTTTCAAGGTGATTGGGGGATTATGCCAGAACATCCCATTGAGCGGGCGGATCACCACGGACAGTCCGCGCCGTGGAAGCGTTGGAAAAACCGGGATCTGCGCTCGGCCGCGGTGCCGTGGGTGCCAAGGCTGCTCCATACTAGCGCACGGGCGGTGGCCATCATGTCGAAGCCCATGAGCAGCCGTTCCTGGGGAGTCTTGCGCATCATCGCAGCGAAGATCATGGCATTGATCTCCGGGGCGGTGTCTTTCACGGCAAAACCCGTGTCAGCATATCTGTCAGGTTCAATGCGGCTGACCATGTTTTTAGATAATTCGTGTCACACCCGCTGGCAATCAGATTCTCCACGTCGGCGAGTTGGCGTTCGGACAGGGATTCCCTGGCCCAGTGCAGCTTGGAGAGGATCAGGTCCTCTTTGCTCACCACCCAGACCTCGAAGTCCGCCACTTGCAGCCGGATGCGCCGCGTGAACTCATGCAGGCGATAGTCGTCCTGTTTGCGCACCATGAAGTCCACCTTGATCAGCGTGGCCTGATGGATGGCGTTGAAGCTGCTCTGATTTGACACCGCCTCACACGCGGCTTGCGCCGATACATAATAGTCCAGCCCTAGAACGTCCTGAATCCGCACCGCATCCTTCAAATGGAAGGCCACCACAAGATCAATGTCGCGCGTCATGCGCGGCTGGGCGTAGCAGTTCAGCGCCACGGAACCGGTGAGCATGTAGTCGATCCCCGCCGCGTCCAGACGAGTCACGATGTCGCGCAAGAGTTGCAGTTCTTCGGTCATGGGGAGAACGACTCGAAGATGTCGGTGACCAGAGCGGTGGTGGGCATATCCACACCATGTATGGCGGGATATCCCGGATTCGGACAGCGAAAAACGAGGTGAGACGACCGTGCCGATCACGGCCGTGAGAGCGGTGTCCCGCCGCCACGGCTCAGCGATTGCTGCGGTCGTCCGCCGGGCCACCCTTTTGCGAACGCTTGCGGGCGTTGACGTCGAGGATGCGCTTGCGCAGGCGGATGTTCTTGGGGGTGGCTTCGACGAGTTCGTCGGTGTCGATGTATTCGATGGCGCGTTCGAGCGAGAAGCGGATCGCCGGGGTGAGCTTGGAGGTTTTGTCCTTGCCGGCCGAGCGCATGTTGTCGAGGTGCTTTTCCTTGACCGGGTTGACCGGCATGTCGCCGACGCGCGGGTTTTCGCCCACCAGCATGCCGGCGTAGACGGCATCGCCGGGAGCGGCGAAGAGGGTGCCGCGGGTTTCGAGCAGTTGCAGCGAGTAGGGAGTGGCGGTGCCGGAATCCATCGACACCAGCGTGCCGGTGGTGCGGTTCTGGATGTCGCCGGCGTGCGGCGCGTATTCCTTGAACAAGTGGCTCATGATGCCGTGGCCGGAGGTGAGAGTCACCAATTCGGTTTCCAGGCCGATGAGGCCGCGGGTCGGGATGACCGCCTGGATGAACGTGCGACCGCTCGGTTCGGTGTCCATGTGGTCCATCAGGCCCTTGCGGTTGATGAGGCACTTGAGGATCGCCTGGGTGTAATCGCCGGGAGCCTCGATGTAGAGGGTTTCGAACGGCTCCAACAACCTGCCGTCGTCGTCGCGGCGGAAGATGACCATCGGCCGGGACACGCAGACCTCGAAGCCCTCGCGGCGCATTTGTTCGACGAGCACCGCGATCTGCATCGCGCCGCGGGCGGACACATTGAACACGCCGGACAGATCGGTGTCCTCAACCGTGATCGAGATGTTGGTTTTCAACTCGCGCATCAGGCGGTCGCGGATGGCGCGGGACGTGACGTGCTTGCCTTCACGGCCGGCCAGCGGGCCGTCGTTGATGGAAAACTGCATTTGGACGGTTGGAGGGTCGATGGCCACGAAGGGCAGCGGCTCCATATCGGCCGAGGCGGCGAGCGTTTCGCCGATGTCGATGCTTTCAATGCCGGCGGCAATGCCGACGATGCCGCCCGCGCCGCAACCTTCGGAGTCGGTGGTGGCGAGGCCGGAATAGGTGAAGGTTTTCATCACCTTGGACTGCTGTTTGGTGCCGTCCTTGCGCAGCAGCCAGATGGTGTCGCCCTTTTTGACGTCGCCGCCGAGCACCTTGCCGATGGCGACGCGACCGACGTAGTCGTCCCACTCGATGTTAGAAACCAGCATCGAGAACGGCGAATTGGGATCCGCCTTGGGTTGCGGAATAAATTCAATGATCTTTTCCAAGAGCGGGACGCAGTCCTTTTTCTCGTCGTCCGGGTGGTTCAAAAAGTAGCCGTCCCGCGCGGAACCGTAGACAAACGGCGCGTTGAACTGGTCTTCGGTGGCGTCGATGTCCAGGAACAACTCCAGCACCTGGTCGTGGACCTTGAGCGGATCGGCGAAGGGGCGGTCGATCTTGTTGATCACCACGATCGGCTTGAGCCCTTCGGCGAGCGCCTTGCGCAGCACGAAGCGGGTTTGCGCCTGCGGGCCGCCGGACGCGTCCACCACCAGCAGCACGCCATCGACCATTTTCATGACCCGCTCGACTTCGGCGCCGAAGTCGGCGTGGCCTGGGGTGTCGACGATGTTGATGGTGTAGCCCTTCCAGTGGATGGAAGTGTTCTTGGCCTTGATGGTGATGCCCTTTTCGCGTTCGAGGTCCATCGAGTCCATGGCGCGCTCGGTGGTGGCCTGGTTGTCGCGGTAGGTGCCACCCGCCTCGAGAAGTTGGTCAACCAGGGTGGTTTTGCCATGGTCAACGTGGGCGATGATGGCGAGATTACGAATTTTCAGGGACATAAGAACAAATGGGATGGGATGGAACCTCCGCAGGAAGGGGGGCGGGCTATGCACGCTTTTCCCCGGAGTGGCAAGGCGCGATTCCCTAATATCTGCAATCCCTCGCCGCAAACCCCGCAAACACGTTGGAAATCGTCGGATTTCAGCGCACGGGCTGGCAAGCTGCTTGACCGCGGCGGGCCGGGATTCTAGGAACTGGCCATGACACCGCTTTACGAAGGCAAATCCAAGCGCCTGTGGGCCACCGAAAACCCGCAAACGCTCCGCATGGAGTTCAAGAACGACGCCACCGCCTTCAACGGTGAGAAAAAAGAGAGCTTTGAGAACAAAGGCCGCTTCAACAATGCCATCAGCACGCTCATCTACGGCCTGCTCGAAAAGGAAGGCGTGCCCACCCACTTCGTCCGCCAGATCGACGACACCAACGTCGAGGTCAAAAAGGTCGAGATCCTGATGGTGGAAGTCATCGTGCGCAATGTCGCCGCCGGCTCATACTGCAAGCGCACCGGCACCGCCGAAGGCCGCGAATTCTCCCAACCCATCGTCGAGTTCTCCTACAAGGACGACGCCCTGGGCGATCCGCTCATCAACGACGACTACATCCGCGAAATGGGCCTCGCCACCCCGCAGGATCTGGTCTTCCTGCGCCAGTCCGCCCTCAAGGTGAACTCGATCCTGACCGCCTTCTTCGCCCAATGCGGGCTCAAGCTGGTGGATTTCAAGCTCGAGTTCGGCCGCCTCGCCGAGGATCCCTCGGTCATCGTGCTGGCCGATGAAATCAGCCCCGACGGCTGCCGCCTGTGGGATTTGAAAACCGGCGAGAAAATGGACAAGGACCGGTTCCGCCGCGGGTTGGGCAACTTCATGGAAGCCTATGAGGAAGTCCTCGGCCGGGTGCAGAAAAACCTCGCCTGACACAAGCTACCGCGGGTAGTTTGTACGGATGTTGAACTCAGTCATCATCGCCGCCTTGGCGTTTGGGGCGCTTGCGGCATCCGCCCAATCCATCGTGCCCGGGTTCGATGCGGCCCGCGCCGCCGTCAGTCAAACCGGCAACATCGACCTGGGCCGCGGCAATGGCGACCTGAGGATCTCGCAATTCGATCTGTTCTCGGTCCTGCGCAAGCCGCTCATCCCCATTGACGGGTTGTATGTGGTGCCGTTGGCGGAATACCAATTCACCCGCCTCGACTGCGTCGGCACGCCGGCCGCCTTTCCCGTTCATGACGCAGATCTGCATGCGCTGGCCCTGAGCACCTATGTCCTCTCGCTGCGCTCCGACTCGCCCTGGATCTACGGCGGCTGGGCCCGCGCGCAACTGGCGTCGGATTTCCAGCACGTCAACGGCGACGATTTCACCTTCGACATCGCCGCCGGCGCGGGCTACCGCTTCAACAAGCGTTTTGCCCTCGCGGTCGGTGGCGCGGTGATCAACCTCAACGGCGACGCCACCTGCTATCCGGGCCTCAATTTCGACTGGATCGTCAGCGACCAAGTCCGCATCGGAATGTATGGTCCCATCTTCATCGCCGCCTACGCGCTCAACCCAGACTGGTTGCTGACATTCCGTGGCGAGCCCGGCGGCGGCGTCTGGAACGTCACCGACGCCGCCGGCCAATCGCGCTCCATCGAGCTCGCCTCCTATCGCCTCGGCCTGTTTGTCAGCCGCCGCCTGACCGGGGATTTTTGGCTCACCGCGGGTGCCGGCGCGGCGGTGTGCAACCGCTTCGACTACACCCTGCCTAACGGACGCCGCCTCTTTGAGCAGGATGCGGGCAGCGGCCTGTTCGGCACCATCGGCGTGCGTCTCAAGGCGTGGTGACGGCGGCCTGCCCAATACTGATGCCTTAGTCGATGCAAGAACGAAACAGGAAGATGCGGCGGGCAGAACGCCCAATACTGTTTACTTAGTCAGTGCAGGAACCGAGCGGGAAGAAGGCGGCGGTCAGAACGCCCGCGCCACAGGTGGCCCGGGCATTCTGCCCGGTGCCTCTATTTAAACAACCAAGAGTGCTGGATTGACAGTATTGGGCGGCCCGCCCTTGGCTTGCAACCGCGCTTTGAGCGCCGGCCATTGGTCGCGGCTGACAATGTGGCCGACGCAGGACGAATGCCCGCACAAGCACGGGTGGTCTTCATAACAATCGACGTCAAAGCCGTAGTCAAAGGTGAGCTCCTCGCCCGGATGGATGTCGCGCAGCGAGTGGATGAAGATCTTGCGGCCTTCGATCCACGCCTCGCAGTTCGGCGCGCACGAATGGTTGATCAGCCGCGCCGTGTTCCACGGCACGTTGCCGTCGATGTCGAAGTTCTTGGACAGCGTGAAAATATAGACCGCCGCGTCGCCGGTGCGCAACGACTTGGCGTGCTGGGTCAGCCCGCGGCGTTCGCTCACCTTCTTGTCAATGAGCTCGCCGACGTATTCGATGACCCGCGTTTCCTTGGGGATGAACGACGTGGCATAGACCCCGCGGCCGTGAATCTCCGAGCCGCGCACCTCGCAATACATGCTCTGCCCGCGCTTCCACAGTTCGATGAGCTTGCGATGGAGCATTTTTTGCTCGCGGTGTCCCTTGGTCCTGGCTGCCATGACTGGTTTCTAACGTGACTCGTGCTTCTCCACCGGCGGCAGATCCAGCGTGTGCGGCAGCGTCACAAACAGCGCGCGCAGGTCGCTGGACTTGAGTTGCGAGCCGTCGATGAACGTCCAGTCGAGCCGGTCCTTGTCGGCGATCGCCACCTGATAGCTGATGCTGTCGATGGTCATCACCTTCGGCGGCTGGCCCGGGGCACCACGCATGATGCGGAATTTCGTCGCCGTGGGCACCAACACCAACCACTTGGTGAACACAAACTTGGCAACACTCGCCCCGTTGGTTTTCACCACTTTCGTGCCTGGCGCGACCTCGTAGGTCCGGGGTGGTCCTTGGGGCTTGAACGAAATCATGCTGATTCCCTGCTGCACCATCTGGGCCGCCACGCCCGCCGCTTGTTGTTCCGGGGTCTCGGTGCTGCCATTGCGCTGGGCGGTGCGCGCCTTCCACATCGGGTTCATGCGCTCCACCGCTGCCTGATAGTGGCCGAGCACCACCTCATCGCCCAGTTTCGCCACCGCCGCCACGGCCGAGGCCACCACCTGCGGCGGCACCGCTTCCGAGGTCACCGCCGATTCGGAGAGCGGGGCTTGGGGAGCGGCCTCCTGCTGGGCAAGCGCCGCGCCACAGGCCATGGCCAGGGTGAGGCTCAAAGTTATAAAGCGCGGCGTGGTCACGCGGCAAGGGATGGCTTTCCCGGCCGCCCGCGTCAAGCCTGACCATCACGGGCGACGCGCCCCAGTCTGGAGCACCCCCGCGTGCAATCCCTCCTCGATCTTTGTGGGGCAGCTGCTATCGAGGGCGTGCCATGGATGAAGAACAGCTTCCACCCGCGCCGTTCAACGCCCGGATCATTGCCGCGGTGATCGATTGGGTGGTGGCCATCGGCCTGCTGATGTCGGCGCTGTGTCAGGGGCATCGGGCTTACGGAGCACGGCACCCTTGATCAGGCGGCAGAATTCTTTTTTGGAGACCCGCTGCAACGCGCCGTCTTTGGCCTGCGGATCGAGCAGCGTTTTGTATTCGATGGAGAGACGCTCCCAGGTCACGATGCGGAGATACTCGTCACCCAGTTGCCAGATCTGGCCTTGTTCCAATTTCATGGGCTCTTGTAGGACCGTCGGCCGGACTTGGCGATGACAAAGCGGGTGGCGGATTTCAACACGAGCAACAAGTTCATTGCCCTGTCCGAGAGAGTGACGGCGACCAATCTGGTGAAGGCGAAAACGGAAGGGGCTGTCCTTGCCTACGGGAATTTGATCACCATTGGCCTCAACTTCGTGATCGTGGCGTTTGTGATGTTCCTGGTGGTCAAAGCGATCAACAAGGCCAAGACTCTCGCCGAGAAGCCTGCCGCTCCGAGCGCCCCACCGGAACCCAGCGCGGAAACCAAGCTGCTCACCGAGATCCGCGATTTGCTCAAGCAGCAGCGATGAAGGGGCCGCCGCCGAACCACGCTGCCGGCGGCCAGCGGCGGAATTTTGCATGCCGGGCCGGCTTTTTCCTCTCGTCAGTGGCAGAAGCCTCGGCTAGAGTCGCGCCGGAAAATAAACGACCATCCCCGAAAAGTTGGCACGGTCAGTGCTTTAAGCTTATCACCAATCCACCCAACCATGAAAAAAATCGAAGCGATCATCAAACCATTCAAACTGGAAGAAGTGAAGGAGGCCCTCGCCGAGGTGGGTGTGCAAGGAATGACAGTGACCGAAGTCAAGGGCTTCGGCCGTCAAAAAGGGCACACGGAAATTTACCGGGGTTCCGAATACACGGTGGACTTCCTGCCCAAGGTCAAGATCGAGATTGTCGTGGATGACTCACAAGCGGAGCACGTGGCGTCAGTGATCGTCAAGAGCGCCAACACCGGCAAGATCGGCGACGGCAAGGTTTTCATTTCCACCATCGAGCAAGCCATCCGCATCCGGACTGGCGAGACGGGATCCTCCGCCGTGGCGGTCAATTGACCCCGGGCTCCTGAAGTTTCCAAGCCAATGGCTTCCTTGCGGAGGCCATTGGTTTTTTTCGTTAGCGGCGCGAGCCCTGCCAATCGCGGAACGCAGCCCCGAGGTGGCTGGCGACGTCGCTGGGGGTGAGCGACTCGACAGAGGTCGCGGGTTGATCGAGCGCGAGTTCCGCGGCGCGGCCGCAGAGCCAAGCCGCGAGACCGGCCGCTGCGAGCGGGGGGGCCCCGCTGGCGAGGCGTGCGCCGAGGACGCCGGCCAGGAGGTCGCCCTGCCCGCCAGTTGCCATGCCTGGAGAGCCAGTGGCATTGGACCACAGCGGGTGGCCGCGCCCGGTGACGAGGGTCCGGCAGCCTTTGAGCAAGAGGGTGGCGGGGGTGCGATCCGCGAACGCGCGGGCGGCCAGTTCGCGGGTGCAACCGGCGAGATCGGGGGCCAAGCGCTGGAATTCCCCCGGGTGCGGGGTGATCACATGCCGCTCCGACAAAATTGCGAGGTGGCCCGAGCGGGCGAGGAGATTGAGGGCATCGGCATCGATCACGGTGGGGACCGTGGCCCGGGCGAGCCACTCGAGCACGCTTGCGGCGGTGGCGGAGTCCAAGGTGCCGAGTCCGCAGCCGACGACCCACGCATCGTAGGGCAGGTCCTGCCATTCGTGGGGTGATGCATAACCGCGGACGATAATTTCCGGCGGGCACTTGGACGCGATGACGGCGGCGGTTTGAACCGGCACATGCAGCGTGATCAGTCCCGCGCCGCCGCGCAAGGCCCCGGTGGCGGCGAGCACCGCCGCCCCGGGGTATTGAGCGGAACCGGCGAGCACGCCCACATGGCCTGCCAAGCCTTTGTGGAAATCGAAGGGCCGCGGGGATTTTGCGTATTCCAAGGTCTGCGGGGCGATGAGCTCCAGGTCGCCGCCGCCCATGGTCGTAAGCGCTTCAATGGGGATCAAGGCGAGCGCGCCGGTGACCTGGGCCGCATGCCCGGTTAACAGCCCGCGCTTGGCGTTGCCGATCATGAACGTGATGTCGGCAGTGACGCCGCCCGCTGAGCTCACGCCGGTGTCGGCGTCGATCCCGGAGGGCAGATCGACTGCCGCGACGCGAGCCCCGGCATGGTGGCGAAGCCATTCGATTTCCGCGGCCAGTGACAGGAGGGGTTCGCGCAGCGCCCCGGCGGAGCCACTGCCCAGCAGGCCATCCAACAAAACCAGCGGACCCTCCGAATCCCGCCAGGCAGGCGCTTGTTCGAGGGGGGCGGCGAGGCCGAGTTGCTGCCACTTGCGGCGGGTCAACGGCGCGCAATCCTCAAGTCCAAAGGCATTCCTGGTCGCAATCTGCCAGCCGAATTCATCGCGCATCACCCGCAGCGCGACGAGCGAGTCTCCGGCATTGTGACCTTTGCCAAGATAGGCAACGATGGTGCCCGGGGTCGGAAAAAACCGTCCCAAGGCGCGCCCCAAGCGCTCGCCTGCGAGATCCAGCAGCCGCTCCTCAGTCCAGCCATCGGCCAGTGCGGCGGCTTCCGCGGCTAGCATTTCCGAGAGCGTGACGGTGGCCATGCGGGCACTCTATCCGGTTTGAGGATCGCCCGCAGCCTGAAAAATCACGTCGGGTCAATAGCTGCGGCGGTAGCTCTGAATCCCCTCGGCCACGCCACGGGCGATCGCCTCGCGGAACCCGCCCGACTTCATGCGGTCGCGCTCGGATTCGTTGCTGACAAATCCGCCCTCCACCAGGATTGCTGGCAGCGTGGAATTGCGCAGCACATAAAACCGCGCGAATTTCGAACTGCGATCGACCGTGTGGGTGCGGCTGACCAAGCTGCTCTGAACATACTGGGCGAGGCGCTGCCCCTCGCTGCTGTAGTAGTAGGTTTCGAGGCCGCAGACATCCTGCTTCCAAGTGTAGTTGAAATGGATGCAGACGAAGATCGCATCCTTATACGAATTGCCGATGCGGACGCGCTCGGGCAGGGTGATGAAATAGTCACTGCGGCGGGTCATCACCGTTTGATAACCCATATTTTTCAGGTTGGTTTCCAGGCGCGTGGCGGTGTCGAGCGCCAGATGTTTTTCATAAACCTGGCCCCATTGGCCGCCATGATCCTGTCCGCCGTGCCCGGGGTCGATCACCACCGTCCGGAAACTCGCGGCGTCTGCCGGCGTGCCGAGAACACAAGCGATCCCCAAGGCGCAAATTTGAATGATGGTTTTCATGGGCAGTGGCTGGGTTGCAAAACAATTAGGATGTATTGATATTTTAAAAATTTGTAAAGGGAATTCGGTGCGGGAGGGAATTTTTATGGGCGGGTGGTCAATAGGTCATGGCGGGACGATCCGAGGCCTTGCGGGTTTTGGCGCGTTGTTCGGCGGCGGCTTTGGGGTCGTAGAGGATGCTGTTGGTGACGCGCACGCTGCCGTCGCTAAAGGACAGCAATTGGGGGTCGCCGACCGGGCCGCGTTGGTGGATGTCGCGTTCGGCGAGTTTGCCGTCGGTATCGACCACGCAGTGGACCCACATCGTGGGGGTATTCAAAAACATCACGTGCATGCGCTGTTGGCGGTCGACGGTGGCCGCGGGCTTGCGCAGCATCAGGCAATCGCCGAGCAGGAAGGTGCGGATGAATTGTCCGGTAGTGCCATCGACGATCTGGGCGTAGATCTGGGATTTGGAATCTCCGGAGAAATTCAGCAGGCGGAATTCGCGGGTACGATTCGAGCTGCCGGGGATGCCGACTTTTTGGGACCAATAGAGCCGGCCCTGGCTTTGGTTGAAGAACACGCGGTTGGTCGAAGTGCCTTCGGTGTTGTCACCTGGCAAGCGGATCAGTGCAGCCACCGAGAAGTTGCCGGGTTCGGAGAGCTGGAAATACCGCGACAGGTCGACCTCCCGGGCCAGCGATTGGCCGGCGGCGATTTTCATCGGCCCGAAGATCGTGTCGCTCTTGCCGGATACCGGGTTGCCATTGCCATTTTTGACGATGAAATCCAACCACTGGAAACGACCGTCGCTCTGGAACACGAGCTCCTTGCCGGCGTGGTTGGTGATGGAAACGACCGCCATGACCGGCTCGCCCGCCAAGTGCTGGTTCTTGGCGATCCTCAGCGAAGCGGAGAGTTGGGCTTGGGCGCTACCCGCGCCAACCAGCACCGCGGCGAGAAATTTCAAACTCCAGTGGATCATGGCCCCAGATCACTAAACCAGCACTGGCCTGCCGTCAACATAAGGAAGTAACGGCGGTTTTGGAGGGATCGTGTGCTGAAAAGGACAACCCAACAGGCGGAAACGGCCTTATTAGCAGTGATTGAACTGATTTTTCACTGAGTTCACTCAACGAATCAAATCAGGATATCAGTGGATTGGGTCATCTTTTAGGTGAGTGGGTTTGACTCCATCAATGATTCCCAATCCGTAAAATCAGTGGTTCATTTCCCCTTGCAGGTCGGACGCTTGTTCCAGGCGGCCGATCCCGGGCAATGCGGGCGATTTCGTCGGAGCGGGCGGGCTTGCGGTTTTTTTCAATTTCCTGCCACTGGTGGATTGACAACCGGCGTGCGGAGCCTAGAGTGCGCGCCCCGAGCCGCCCAGCGGACGGACTTTCAACCTTTATTGAGGCCCAAGCCATGAGCAAACGCACCTATCAGCCGTCCAAGCGCACCCGCAAAAACCAATTTGGCTTCCGTGCCCGCATGGCCACCAAAGCAGGTCGTGATCTGCTGCGCCGCCGCCGCCAAAAAGGCCGCAAGCGCTTGGTTCCCAAGGGCGTGGAGATTCCCTTCAAGCGCCACACCACGCAGCACGGCTCCTGAGTTTTCGCGCCCACGCCGCTACGGGTGCCCCATGCATCCCCGCCATGCGACTCCCGCGGAAATACAGTATGACAAGCCGCGCGGATTTTGCCCGCGTGAAAACCACCGGCCAGGCCAAGGCCGGCCGCTGGGTCATCCTCAGCACGCTGGCCGAACCCACGCTGGGCACCCTGCGCACCGGCTTCATCACCACCAAACGCAGCGGCAAGGCCCACGACCGGACCCTGCTGCGCCGCCGGTTCCGGGCGCTGGTCCAGGCCCACGCCCCCGAATTCTGCGAGATCCATCGCTTCCTGGTGACCATCGCCCGGCCCGGGGCGGCCCAAGCGACCTTTGCCGAGCTGGAAGCCGACTGGCTCCGGCAGGCCCGCCGCCTCGGACTTTTCCCCCGCCCCGCCTCCCCACCG
>Ga0194037_1000870_pt1 | contig 23287 bp, 26 predicted proteins | sample JunL306m_MetaG_FD_148653 | JGI IMG/M metagenome (GOLD analysis project Ga0194037, IMG submission 148653) | Anoxic zone freshwater microbial communities from boreal shield lake in IISD Experimental Lakes Area, Ontario, Canada - Jun2016-L304-6m | ecosystem: Environmental > Aquatic > Freshwater >...
GGTTAGACCTGTCAGGTAAGAATCAAGGAGACGAACGAGAGTGAACCGCTCGATGACGTGTCGAAAGTGTAGGGATGACGTCGAAACCAGGGAGAGTCGTTGACCTGGGATAAGTCTGGAGGAAACCTGTTTACTGTCCAGACGGCGTCCGGCATTAAGGTGGCGTGAACTTGATTCAGGCTTTTGTGTGGAACGTGGGAACCTGTCGCCCCGATGTTAAGGGAGAAACGTAAGTGGGAGGTACCCATAAGCGTGAGAGTACCAATGCGGAGCACAGGGGCGGAGCAGCCTGTAGTAGCGATGAAGGTTTCTAACGGAACTGGAGCAAAGGGGCCGCATCGTCAGGCTTTACAATGAAGTACAACCAGAAATGGGAGGATTCTTTTGAGTGAAGCAAAGCCGTTCAATATTTCCAAGCGTCTCATATGGGAGGCGTACAAGGTGGTAAAGGCTAACGATGGGACTGCTGGTGTTGATGGGCAAACAATCGAGGACTTTGACAAGGATCTAGAAAATAATCTTTTCAAACTCTGGAATCGGATGTCGTCAGGCAGCTACTTTCCACAGCCGGTGCGTTGTGTCGAAATACCGAAGAGCGATGGCGGAACACGACCGTTGGGCATTCCAACCGTTGCTGACCGGATCGCTCAGACGGTAGTCAAGCAGATCCTGGAACCGGAATTGGAAAAACACTTCCATCCCGACTCCTATGGATACCGACCTGAGAAATCAGCACAAGAAGCTGTCGGTGTTGCAAGGCAGCGGTGCTGGCGATTCAACTGGGTGCTTGACCTCGACATTAAGGGCTTTTTCGATAATATTGACCATGAGCTCTTGATGCGAGCGGTGCGGAAACATACCGAATGTAACTGGGTAGTCCTCTACATTGAACGGTGTTTGAAAGCGCCGGATCAGATGGTAGATGGCACCCTGTGCAGTCGGGAGAAAGGGATGCCACAAAGAGGAGTAATCAGCCCCTTGCTTGCCAATCTCTTTCAGCACTATGCGTTCGACATGTGGATGCAGAGGAATCATCCGCAGACACCATTTGAGCGATTTGCCGACGATGTAGTTTGCCATTGCAGAAGTGAAGCACAGTCCCAAAGGCTGCGAACAGAGATTGAAAGCCGATTTGCGCAATGCCAACTGGAATTGCATCCCCAGAAGACGAAGATAGTCTACTGCAAGGATGAAGACCGCTGCGGAAGTTATCCGAATGAACAGTTTGACTTTCTGGGATTTACCTTTAGAACCCGTTCGTCGAGAAACCGTCGTGGAAAGCTGTTCGCCAATTTTAGTCCGGCAGTGAGCGACAAAGCCCAGCAATCGATGCGAGGAGTCATTCGGGAGTGGTGCCTGCACCAGCGCAGCGACAAGAGTCTTGATGACTTGGCGCGTATGTGCAATCCGGTGATGCGAGGCTGGATTAACTACTTCAAGAGCTACAGCAAGTCAGCAATACGCCCGACACTTGCCCACCTTGACCGTATTCTGGTGAGATGGGCGATGAGGAAATACAAGAAGCTGAAGAAGCACCAGCGGAGAGCATGTCAATGGCTGAAGCGGATACAATCGCACCAGCCTGGGCTGTTTACTCACTGGCAATATCTTCATGCAGGTGCTGGACGATAAGAGCCGGATGAATTGAGAGATTCACGTCCGGTTCTGTGAGAGCGTGGGCGGTGAGATTCCCCTGCGCTACTCGACTGGGAGGACGGCGGAAGTAATTCCGCCTCCTACCCGATCTGTTTTTTCTGGAGTGGGTTCGAATAATGGGATAGAATCGGACTCAGCGGGGAACCATCATGATATTGAACGAAATCTGGACGACGCTTAAGGTTCTGGCTTGGACGAAAGAATTCCTGTCAGCAAAAGGGGTTGAAAACGCTCGTCTTGAGGCTGAATGGCTTCTTAGCGCCGCTACCGGGCTCGACCGGGTAGGTTTGTACCTCAATTTTGAGCAACCTTTAAACGATGCCGAGCTGTCTGCATTCCGCATAATGGTTGCCCGCCGGGCTAAACGGGAGCCGCTGCAGCACATACTTGGAACACAGGAGTTTTATGGACTGGATTTCGAAGTAACGCCGGATGTACTGATTCCGCGTCACGATACTGAGCTGTTGGTTGCAGAAGCGATTGCCAGAAAGCCGGAGGCTCGCACAGTGCTTGATATCGGGACCGGCAGTGGCTGTATCTCCGTGGTTTTGGCTCGGCAACTTTCAACTGCTGCGGTTACGGCTACGGATATTTCCGAAGCTGCTCTTGCGGTGGCACGCCGTAACGCAAAGCGGCATGCCGCAAGTATCGAGTTCCTGGTTGGCTCGCTCTTTTCTCCACTCATCGGTCGCAGCTTCGATTTGGTTGTTTCTAATCCACCTTACATTCCAACGGCGGATATTGCCGGCCTTGCTCCGGAAGTACGTGATTTCGAGCCACGAGGCGCATTGGATGGTGGCCTGGACGGTTTGCACGTCTATCGGTCCCTGGTTCAGACTGCATCAAAGTATTTGCACCCCGGTGGCTGGCTGCTGGTCGAAGTCGGTATCGGTCAGGCACATGATGTTTCACAGCTGTTTCTGGAAGCCTGCACGTACAGTGAATCATTCTCGGCTCTCGACCCTGGCGGTATTGAACGAGTGATTGGCGCTCAACGAAAGGATACTGCATGAATATTGGAGAAGCGAACATGCTGCTGGCTGAAGCCGACCTGTTGGTCACAGAATCCGAAGTGGCAACAGCAATCGGTCGCATCGCAGAAGAGATTTCCTTTCAGTTGAAGGAGTCAAATCCGATACTGCTATGCGTTATGAATGGTGGACTAATCTTTACCGGACATCTACTGCCCAAACTGATGTTCCCATTAGAGGTGGACTATCTTCATGCTACAAGGTACGGCTATAAGACGAATGGTTCCAAACTGCAGTGGACGGTCAGACCTCAACTTGATCTGCGAAACAGAACCGTACTGCTGCTCGATGATATTCTTGATGAGGGTCTGACACTGGCGGCTATTGCCGATTACTGCCGCTCTCAGGGGGCCACCGAAGTTTTTATGGCGGTATTGATAGAAAAACTGCATCTGCGCAAGGTGACACCCGGCATGCGGGCGGATTTCAGCGGGATAGAGGTTGGCGACCGTTTTCTGTTCGGCTATGGCCTGGATTACAAGGGGTATTGGCGTAACGCGCCCGGCATCTATGCCGTCAAGGGAAAATAGCCGGCACAACATCAAAAGGAGATATTATGGCTACACACACACTGGTAAAAGTAGATGATGCAGTAAAGCATGATGAACTGATCCAGTTGGTCAGCTTCATGCTGGCTGATGAGGAATACGGGGTTGAAGTTTTGAAAGTGCGTGAGATCATACGTATGCCGACTATTACCAGAATGCCCAACACACCGCAACACATCGAAGGGATTATCAACCTGCGCGGCAAGGTCATACCAATTATCTCAATGCGCAGGCGCTTCTGTCTTTTGGAGAATGAAAATAGCAGCCAGACCCGAATCATTATCATGGATGTGGCCGGCAGCCTGACCGGTTTTATCGTCGATGCCGTCTCGGAAGTCATCCGCATCCACAGCAGTGAAATTCAGCCGCCGCCGTCAATGGTAATGTCGGGAGGCATAGGACAGGAGTTCATCACCGGTGTTTTTAACCACGTTGAGCGCCTGCTGATAATCATGGATATTGACAGGATGTTTTCAGATGACGAAAGGGATGGCTTTGGCGGGATGTAACAGGAACAAGAGAGGGTGATCCTGATGACAAAAAAACGGGTTGTTATAGCCGGTATGGGGTTTGGCGGGTTACGTGCGGCGAAGGCCCTGGCAGGAAGCGATGTGGAATTGGTCATGGTAGATCGCAACAATTATCACCTCTTTCAGCCGCTTCTGTACCAGGTTGCAACGGCCGGTCTCGAAGAAGAGGCCATTGCATATCCGGTGCGCGGTTTGTCGCGAAGTTGGGAGAATGCCTCCTTTCTGCTGGCCGATATCAGAGAAGTTGACCTAGGGAATAAATGGCTCTTGATCGATAACAGAAAAATAGATTTTGATTACCTAATCATTGCGACCGGAAGCCGCACAAACTTTTTTGGCATCGAAAGTGTTGCCCGTTATGCCTTTGATCTCAAACAGCTCGATCAGGCTGAAGATCTGAGAAACCAGATTCTGTTGATGTTCGAACTGGCGTCGCAGGAAAAGGACATCAAGCGCCGCGCTGCCATGCTGACGTTTGTAATCGTGGGGGGAGGGCCGACCGGGGTCGAATTTGCCGGCGCGCTTCGAGAGTTGATCGTCTATGTACTCTCCCAGGATCATGCCGGCATTTCAGCTGATGACACCCGGATTATGCTGATTGAAGCTGCCGGTACACTCCTGGCGGCGATGCCTCCCGATCTGAGGGAGTATGCCCGTAATAAACTCTGCAGCATGGGAGTCGAAGTCCTGCTGGAAACCAGAGTAATTGGTGCTACGGCTGAAACGGTTGAGCTCTATGGAGGTGATGTTATTGCTTCACATACCCTGTTCTGGTCAGCCGGGGTGGCGGCTGCTGAACTGGCTGGCAAGCTTTCGGGAGTTGAACTTGCGGCTGCCGGCAGGGTTGTTGTGCAGCCGGATTTGAGTGTCAAAGGCTATCCGGACGTTTTTGTTGTCGGCGATATGGCCTGTTCTTTACAGGCTGGTAAACCGCTGCCGATGATGGCTCCGGTTGCGAGCCAGCAGGGGGATTACGCAGCCAGGACGATTCTTGCCCGTGAACAGGGGTGCTCTCTTCCTCCCTTCCACTATATGGACAAAGGTTCGATGGCCACTATCGGCAGGAGCTCAGCCGTGGCTGTCGCCGCAGGCTTTAAATTCCGTGGCTATATTGCCTGGCTGGCCTGGCTGATTCTGCATCTGTATTATCTGATAGGGTTCAGAAACCGTCTGGTCGTCATGATGAACTGGACATACGCATACTGGTTTCAGGAACGACAGGTGCGGATTATTACGGCAAAAAAACGCCGGGCGGCATCGTTGTAGGATTGTTTCCACCCGGATAAGGGGATTAAGCGCCCATGATAGACAACCTCCATATATGGCTGCTGTTAAGATTGTTGCTGATCTGGCTTGTTCTGTCCGCTGTGATCGGCGGTCTGGTTAATTATCTCGGTAATGTCAATATGGACAACCATGTCGTGAACATGGCTAAAACTGAAACAACAAACTACACGGAGGCGGTGGTTACCTACCTGAAATCACCTTCAGAGCTGGCCCTTTCCGAGCTGAACCGCAAGATTCAGGCTCAGATTGAACGAGACAACCTGATTGCCGTAGAATTCTACGATGCCGAATCCCATAGGATTACCGAAGCGGTCGAAACGCTCGCCAGAGAGATCGAGGAAAAACTTCCCAAGCATGGCAGCGAGTTTGCCGATAAAGATGGCATTATATGCAAAAAACTGATGCTGGGAAACGACACTTATATGCGGGTGTTTGTCCCGCTCTTTAACAGCGCCGGAACCAAGATCGGCTATCTGGAGGGGATCTACCATGCACCGGTCGAGATTATCAACGACATCAAAAGTCATACCTTCTGGACGCTGATCCTGGTTGTGCTGGTTGTTTTTGTCACCAGCCTGGCACTGTATCCGCTTATAATCCGCCTCAACAAGAAGCTTGTTGATTACTCCAACAACCTGGCGCTGACCAACATCGGCATGTTGAAGGTACTGGGGAGCGCCATCGCCAAACGCGATAGCGACACCAATATCCATAACTATCGGGTTACGCTCTACTCGGTACAGATCGGCGAGAGACTGGGGCTTCCCCACTCCGCCATGCAGGGGCTGATCAAGGGGGCTTTTCTGCATGATCTTGGTAAAATAGCCATCAGCGACGCGATATTGCACAAATCAGGCAAGCTGACTGATGCAGAGTTTGAGATAATGAAGACTCACGTCCGACACGGCGAGGATATTGTTCGCGGTTACGACTGGCTGAAGGATGCGCTTGACGTGGTTCGATGCCACCATGAAAAATATGACGGCAGCGGCTATCCGGCTGGACTGAGAGGGAAAGATATTCCGATCAACGCCCGCATATTTGCAGTTGCGGATGTGTTTGACGCTCTGACCTCCAAACGCCCGTATAAAGAGCCTTTCAGCTTTGATGTCTCGGTGGGAATTCTGCGCGACTCGAAAGGAACCCACTTTGATCCGGATATCACACAGCTCTTTCTGGATAATGCCGCAGACCTGCACGCTGAGATATGCAACGACGATGAGGCATTGCAGCACGGAAAGCTGGGAACGCGCATCAGCAGTTATTTTCAATAAGACAGGATGAGGAGATTTATCAATGAATCAGGCCATATTTGATGCTCTCTCGGAGCGCATTCTGGTGATTGACGGTGCTATGGGCACTCAACTGCAGGAACGTCACCTGACTGTCGATGATTTTGGCGGGCCGGAATACGAGGGGTGCAACGAAAATCTTGTTATGACCCGACCGGATGTGATTGAAGATGTCCATCGGGCCTATCTGTCCGCCGGGGCAGATATCGTAGAGACAAATTCGTTCGGAGCAACCGACATCGTGTTGGCTGAATACGGATTGCAGGATCAGGTATTTGAGCTGAACCGCCAGGCCGCCTTAATTGCCCGCCGGGCCTGCGACGCTTTCAGCACCTCAGACAAGCCGCGCTGGGCTGCCGGTTCCATGGGGCCCACCACACGCACCATCTCCGTTACCGGCGGCGTCACCTTTGCACAACTGGTACAGGCCTTTCGCGGACAGACTCTGGGACTTCTGGCAGGTGGCGTCGATCTGCTGCTTCTGGAGACGGCCCAGGACACCTTGAATCTGAAGGCGGCAACCGAGGGAATCCGGTTGGCATTTGAGGAGAGCCACCGGCGGGTTCCTTTGATGATCTCCGGTACCATCGAACCTACCGGCACCATGCTGGCAGGGCAGGGGGTGGAGGCACTTTATACAAGCCTGGCTCATCTGGAGGATAATCTCGGTTTGATCAGCATCGGCCTGAACTGCGCAACCGGACCGGAATTCATGACCGACCACCTGCGCACACTGTCGGAGCTGGCCTGTTGCCATGTCTCGGTTTATCCCAATGCCGGTTTACCTGATGAGAATGGCCACTATGCCGAAACACCCGATTCACTGGCCGGCAAACTCTCCCGCTTCGTGGACGAGGGGTGGCTCAATATCGTCGGCGGTTGCTGCGGAACCACCCCGGCCCATATCGCAGCCATTGCACGGATGGTAGCCGGCAAGCCGCCCCGCCGCCCTGTGACCGTACATCGCCGGGTCGTGGCCGGGATCGAAGCGCTTTGCATCGAAAATGACGCCCGGCCGGTGCTTGTGGGAGAGCGCATCAATGTGATCGGTTCGCGCAAGTTCAAGAATCTGATTGTTGCCGAAAAATTCGAGGAGGGTTCCGAGATCGCCCGGGATCAGGTCAAGTGCGGGGCGCAGGTGATAGACGTCTGTGTGTCCAATCCGGACCGTGACGAGGCGGCCGACATGACGCAGCTGCTCTCTTTTCTGCCTCGTAAAGTACGGGCTCCGGTGATGATTGACTCCACCGACGTCCGGGTCATGGAACTGGCGCTTCAGCGGTTACAGGGGAAATGTCTGCTGAACTCGATCAATCTTGAGGATGGCGAGGGGCGCTTTGCACGTGTGGCAACCTTGCTGAAACGGTACGGCGGCGCCGTGGTAGTCGGCTGCATTGATGAAGATACGCTGAACGGCATGGCGGTTACCCGTGAGCGCAAGCTGGCGGTAGCCAGACGCTCCTATGATCTGCTGACAAGCACATACGGTCTGCGCCCTGAAGACCTGATCTTCGACCCGCTTGTATTTCCGGTGGGGAGCGGCGATGCACATTATATCGGATCCGCTCTGGAAACCATCGAAGGGGTGCGGTTGATAACAGAGGCTTTCCCCCAATGCAGTACGATTCTGGGGATTTCCAATGTTTCCTTCGGTCTGCCGCAGGCGGGACGAGAAGTGCTGAATGCGGTGTTCCTGCACCACTGCGTCAAAGCCGGCCTGACCTACGCCATCGTCAATACCGAAAAACTGGAGCGCTACGCCTCCATCCCGGAGGCGGAGCACACCCTGGCAGAGGATCTGATCTTCTGGCGGGGGGCAGACCCGGTGGCGGCTTTCGCGGCAGCCTTCAGGGACAAGAAGCCGGTTTCCCACGCTCCGGCAGCGGAACTGCCAATAGATGAACGCTTGCCGCTTTACATCATCGAAGGGACGAAGAACGGTCTGACTGCCGATCTGGACACTGTTCTGGCGCGGGGTGACAAGCCGCTTGAAATCATCAACGGGCCTCTGATGGCCGGAATGGCCGAGGTGGGGCGGCTGTTCAACGACAATCAGTTGATAGTTGCGGAAGTGCTTCAATCGGCCGAAGCGATGAAAGCGGCAGTGGCATATCTGGAACCGCATCTGGAGAAGAATGAAACTTCATGCAAGGGGAAGCTGCTGCTGGCCACGGTCAAGGGCGATGTGCACGACATCGGCAAAAATCTGGTGGAGATTATCCTTTCCAACAACGGTTTCAAGGTTGTCAACCTGGGGATCAAAGTTGGGCCGGAGCTGTTGATCGAGGCGGTCAAGCGGGAACAGCCCGATTTTATTGGACTGTCGGGCCTGCTGGTCAAGAGCGCCCTGCAGATGGTGATCACCGCTGCAGATCTGAGGGCGGCCGGTATCAACGTACCGCTGTTGGTGGGAGGTGCGGCTCTGTCGCGCATGTTTGCGGACACACGCATTGCCCCGGAGTATGGCGGCCCGGTGTTGTACGCCAAGGAGGCCATGTCCGGTCTTGAACTGGCCAATCAGTTGTCTAACCCGGCCGAGCGGGGTGCTTTGCTGGAGGAGCTGGTACTGCGCCAAAAGGGTGCAGTTGCAGCCAGGGAAGCCAGAGCGGCGGCTCCTGTTGTCATTGTGGACTCCGCCGGACGGTCAGCTCTGCGCTGCGATGCGGAAATCCCGGCCGTACCGGATTACGAAACCCATCTGCTCAGGGATATTCCGCTTGCCCACATTGTGCCTTACCTGAACCGCCAGATGCTCTATACCAAACATCTGGGATTGAGCGGATCGGTTGAAAAACTGCTGGCAGCCGGGGATGCCAAGGCGCTCAAACTGCATGAAACGGTAAATGCCATGCTGGAACAGGCCGAACGGGATGGTCTGCTCATGCCCCAGGCCCTGTATCGTTTTTATCCGGCCAATTCTGATGGAGATGATCTGATCCTGTTCGACCCGGCTGGCACGGGGGCGGAGGTTATGCGTTTCAGTTTTCCGCGTCAGTCCGGGAACGAGCGACTCTGCGTGGCCGATTTTGTCCGCCCGCTTGGAAGCGGCGAAAGCGACAATGTAGCTCTGCTGGTGGTAAGTTGTGGCCAGGGTATCCGGGAAAAGTCCGAGATGATGAAAATAAATGGCGATTACCTGAATTCTCACCTGTTGCAGGCATTGGCCCTGGAACTGGCCGAAGCCACTGCCGAGTTTTTGCACGCGCGGATTCGCACCTCATGGGGAATAGTAGATGATCCGTCTCTGACGATGAAGCAGCTTTTTAACGCCGAGTACAGGGGTATCAGGGTTTCCTTCGGCTATCCAGCTTGTCCGGAGCTATCCGATCAGGAAAAGCTGTTTCAGCTTCTAGAGCCTGAAAAGATCGGGGTGCAGCTTACCGAGGGGGATATGATGGATCCGGAGGCCAGCGTTTCGGCCCTGGTTTTTCATCACCCCGATGGGCGCTATTTTGATGTGTCCCGGGGGTGAGTTGGCGATTGAAATAGCACCGGCAATATAGTACTGTGGCTGCCATTCAAATTTCTATGGAGGTACATGATGAATTTCCGTTTTATCAATGTATTGGTTGTGGTCGGAACGCTGCTGTTAACATCGAATGTCTTCGCTGACGGTCCGATCAAGATCGGGGCCCTGTTTGCCGTGACCGGTCCGGCTGCCTTTCTGGGCGAACCGGAGCGCAACAGTGCGAAAATGGTGGTGGATGAAATCAACAAAGCCGGAGGTGTCAAAGGCCGCAAGCTGGAATTGGTAGTGTACGACACGGCCGGTGATGCTACCAAGGCTGTGCAGCTTGCCACCAGGCTGATCAAGGATGACAAGGTTGTGGCCATCATCGGCCCCAGTACGACCGGTGAAACCATGGCGGTTATCCCGGTGGCAGAAAAGGAACAGATCCCGCTGATATCATGTTCTGCCGGCAGCAAGATCACCGACCCGGTAAAAAAATGGGTGTTCAAGACCGCCCAGAATGATTCTCTGGCCGTCGGCAGGATCTATGAATATCTGCAGAAGAGTAAGCAGACCAACGTTGCCATTCTGACGGTTTCCGACGGTTTCGGGTCATCGGGACGAGAACAGCTCAAGAGCCAGGCTGCCAAATATGGCATTACGATCATGTCCGATGACACCTATGGTCCCAAGGACACCGATATGACCGCACAGCTGACCAAGATCCGTGGTACCCAGGCCCAGGCCGTCATCTGCTGGGGCACTAATCCGGGACCGGCCGTCATTGCCAAAAATGCTCATCAACTCGGTATCAAAGCTCCCCTGTTCATGAGTCACGGCGTATCTTCCAAGAAGTTCATCGAACTGGCCGGCGACTCCTCTGAAGGGATCAAACTTCCCTCCGGCAAGGTAGTAGTTGCCGATCTGCTTCCCAACTCGGATTCGCAGAAAAAATCGCTGATGGCATTTGTCAAGGATTACCAGAATCACTACAAGGCAGAGGGAGACCATTTCGGTGGCCACGCCTGGGATGCGGTCATGCTGATCAGAAATGCCGTTGAAAAAGGCGCCGACACTCCTGCCGCTATCCGTGACCAGCTTGAAAAGATCAGGGGCTTCGCCGGTATCGGCGGAACCTTCAATTATTCGGCTCAGGATCATGCCGGACTCGGCAAGGATGCCTTCGTGCTGGTAGAGGTCAAGAAGAAGGATTGGGTGATTGTGAAGTAGCTTAATTGATACGGTATTTGATACGGTAAAAAAAAGGGGTTACAGCTAATATATGTGACCCCTTGATTTTTATGGTCGGGATGACTGGATTTGTACGAGCGCCCCCCTTCGCCCTGCACTTCAAGTGCCTTACGTTCTGCAGCATCAACATGGTAATGGTACGCTGAAATCCCGCAGTCATTTTGCTGAGCAGGGTCGGTATCTCAGAAGATCCGGTCAACATGAAACCTTCCTGAGCAGATAATGCCCGACGAACCACTCATTGCCGTTGTTATAGCCGAACAGTTCGGCGCAGGCCATGAAAAAAACCCTCCAGCGCTGGAACCAGATATTTGCTTCGCTACCGTAAACTTCCTGCAGGATCGGCATGATCTCGTCACGTCTGGCATCCTGCAACCGGAGCCAATCTTCACTGGTCTGCTGGTAATGACGACCATTTACGCGCCAGTGATTCTCCACCAGCAGATGATCATTGAAGTAAAACAAGAGATGGTCAGACGGCATGATACCGCCGGTGAAGAAATACCGTCCCATCCAGTTATCCTCTCCCTCGGGCTCGAAGAAATAGGCCAGTTCGCGATGGCAGAATATGTGCACGAACAGTCGCCCGTCCGGCTTCAGCCAACCTGAGATCCGCTTCAGCAATTCGGTGTAGTTGCGCATGTGCTCGAACATCTCCACCGAGACCACCCGATCGAAGGTCTCCTTGATGGAGAAATCGTTCATGTCGGCGGTTATGACCCGCACGTTGGTGAAACCCTTTTCGCGGCAGAGCGATTGAATATACTCCCGTTGCGGGGCTGAATTGGAGAGTGCCGTGATACGCGCTTCTGGATACTGTTCAGCCATCCATATCGTCAGGGACCCCCAACCGCAGCCAAGCTCCAGGATGTCCATACCATCGGAAAGACCGGCCCTACGGCAGGTTTCGGCCAGCATTGCCTCCTCGGCAGCGGCAATTCCGGTCACTCCGATCGGGTAGAAACAACTGCTGTACTTCCGGCGTGGTCCCAGCACCTGAGAAAAGAACGCAGGAGGCAGCTCGTAGTGCTGGTCATTGGCTGCGTCCGTCGCAACAGCCAGAGGACTCTTCCTCATGAGTTCAAAAAGATTGCGCTGCCGCTGTCGTTCGACCTCCGTATCTCCGTGATACTCATCCTGCAGGCGCTTCCGCAGCAACCGTCTGATTCCGCGCCTGATGACCGCATCCGGCAGCAGACTTTTTTCCATCAGATCAATCATTACACTCATGGTTTTCTCTCCGCTGCGCTGAATTGGCTGCGAATCTCTTCCATTCGACTGCGGTTCTTGCCCAGATCAGAGTAACCGAGACGCGATGCGGAGCGGACCTGAATGACTGAACGTAACCGGTCCAGCAGAAACTCGCCGTCATCAACAAACAGGGTCGTGCGAAACTCCACACGCAGATAACCCGGCTTCTCTTCGATGATGGTCGTGTCGCCCCGTCGGCCGAGAACCAGCTTCATTCGTGCAAAGGCGGCATCGGGGTCGCCAGAGAACGTCAACGCTGTAATGCGATGACCATCATCTGCCTGGCTGGAAACGCAGTTGGGTGAAGAGGGACAGGCAACCAGCAGGCCATCCTTTGTACCCAGATTCTGTGGCCGCTCTCCGGCACATCCCGCCATCTCCAAAAGACCGATGGTCATAACGATGGTTCTCCTGATTGTTGTAAGCATAGTTTCCATCCTGATTCCCTTACGTCTGTTTTCCACTGAAACAATGTAGCCATAGTTGCATTTATAGCGTAGTCTGGTAATACTGTCATGAGTTTTTCCGAGGAGGCACCGTGTTCTCTCGTTTAACATCCCGACCCTGCATCTGCGCAATCTCAATCCTGCTGGCACTCACAATAATGCCTCTGACCGCCCATGCCCTGACCGTAGAAAACGTTACTTTTGAGGATAGAATCACCATCGGCGGCAGCCCGCTACCGCTACATAATGCCGCCCTGCTGCGCTACCTGAAATTCATCAAGGCCTATGTGGCAGCGCTCTACATGCCTGAGGGGGTCAACCCGGATCAGGTGCTGACCGATGTCCCCAAACGACTGGAACTCCATTACCTCGTCTCGATCAAGGGCCCTGATTTCGGCAAAGGAGCTGAACCAACCCTGAAACTCAACCAGACACCGGCCGAACTGGCAAAACTGCGCAGCCGCATCGACCGGATCAATGCAATCTACCAGGATGTAAAGCCGGGTGACCGCTATGCACTGACTTACCTGCCCGGCCGGGGCACAGAACTGGCCCTGAACGGCACGCCACTGACGGTCATCGAAGGTGCCGACTTCGCCGCCACCTATTTCGGTATCTGGCTTGGGCGCGAACCGATTGATGAAAAGCTGAAGCGTGATCTGCTGAAAGGACGCTGAGATGAAAACATTCCTGACCACCATCTGTCTGGCTGTGCTGGCCATCATGCTCTACGTCACGATCAGCGCCTCGCTGCACCTGGACATCGTCAGCGCAACCCGCCAGCTCTGGCCCGATCCCTGGTTCCGGGCCACCCTGGCCGACGCCTACTGCGGCTTCCTCTTCTTCTGGCTCTGGGTGGCCTGGCGTGAACAGTCAGCAGCAAGGGGCGCCATCTGGTTTGTCCTGACCATGACACTGGGCAATATTGCCATGGCTTTTTACCTGCTGGTGCAGTTGCGGCATATCCGTAACGGTGAAAATCTTGGCAGACTGTTTTCCCGAAAGGTATCCCCATGAACTACAAAGGATACCTGTGAAAGTTTGATGTGGTAAAATATATCGCCAGGCACAGCTATTGAAAAAGGGGTAGGGAATGCTATATGTTTTCCTGATTACCGCCGTCAGTATAAGCGTGTACATGACCGGCTGGTTCATCGCCGCCCAGATCCGGGGGCGCAACGATATCGCCGATGTGGCCTGGGGACTGGGATTCGTCCTGGCGGCTGCGGTCTCAATGATCGCCGGCCAGGTACATTCACCGCGCGGCCTGCTGATATCTGCCCTGGTGCTGATCTGGGGCATCCGCCTGGCACTGCACATCCACAGCCGCAACCGGGGCAAGGGTGAAGACCCACGCTACCGGAAGTGGCGTGAGGAGTGGGGCAAGTGGTTCGTGCTGCGCTCCTTTCTGCAGATCTTCATGCTACAGGGATTTTTGCTGTTCTTGGTGGCGATACCAATCGTCTGCGCCAACACGTCAGCGGCCGCGCCCCTTGGGTGGCTGGATATGCTCGGCCTGGCGGTCTGGCTGTACGGTTTCGGTTTCGAGGCGCTCGGTGACTGGCAGCTGCTGATGTTCATCCGTAATCCGGATAACAGGGGTAAACTGATGACGGGCGGTCTGTGGCACTACACCCGTCACCCCAACTACTTCGGCGAGGTGACTCTCTGGTGGGGGATCTGGCTGATGACTCTGGCTCTGCCGGGCGGCTGGTTGACAATTATCGGCCCATTGACCATCACTTTCCTGATCCTGAAGGTCTCCGGCATCCCCATGCTGGAAAAACCGTATGAGGAACGGGCCGATTTTCAGGAATACAAGCGCCATACCAGTGCCTTTTTCCCGCTGCCACCCAAGGGAGGAATCTGAAATGCTGCACACATTCAAGGTCTACCTGCTCTGCCTGCCGTTCACCCTGCTGCTGGACTATATCTGGCTGGCCAAGCTGATGCAGGGCTTTTATATCAAAGAACTCGGTTCCTATGCCCGGGTCCGGGGTACCACCATCATCCCGGTCTACTGGGCTGCAGGGTTGGTGTACCTGCTGATCCCTCTGGGGGTTGTACTGTTCTCGCTACCTCGGGTCGATCCGGCTAATATTGCTGCTTCATCTCTTGGATGGGGCGCTCTGTTCGGACTGGTGATGTACGGCGTCTATGACATGACCAACATGGCCACGCTGGAGCGCTGGCCGATCAGGATGGTCTGGGTCGATATCTGCTGGGGCTGTTTCCTGTGCGGGGTGACAACACTTTTTGCCGCGCTGGTGTTGCGCTGGCTGCAGTAAACGCACTACTCACAAAAGGAGCTTCAACCATGAATCTTTCCGAACTGTTTACCCATCCCGGACTCGGGGTAATGTCCACATCCTCCTCGGATGGCAAAGTCAACAGCGCCGTCTATGCCCGGCCACATGTCATCGATGAGACGACTCTGGTCTGGGGCATGACCGACAAGCGCACCTACCAGAACCTAACCCGCAACCGCCATGCCGCCTTTCTGTTCAAGACCGGCTCGCCCGGCTTCAGCGGGGTACGCCTTGTGCTGGAGCTGTTCAGGACCGAGGAAGAGGGAGAATTGCTGGAGACCATCAAGAAAAACACCGATGAAATTGTTGGACCGGGAGCCGGTGCTGCTGTCACCCATGCCGCCTGGTTTCGAGTTGTTGAGGTACGGTCATTGATTTGAAGCAGATGCTTGCAAATAAAGATGAGGACTCTTCAGAAAATTCCCGGCACAAATCAAATGACCCGTATATAAGGAGCGTCATGAATCTCTACGCATTAAGCGTCACAACCATCGATGGCCGGACCGAGCCACTGGAGACCTACTGCGGTAAGGTACTACTCATCGTCAACGTCGCCAGCAAGTGCGGCTTCACATCCCAGTATGCGGGTCTGGAAGCGCTCTATCGCCGCTACCGGGACAAGGGCTTTGCCATTCTCGGTTTCCCCTGCGACCAGTTCGGCCATCAGGAACCGGGTAATGAGGCGGAGATACAAAGCTTCTGCTCGCTCACCTATGATGTCACCTTTCCCCTTTTTGCCAAGATAGAGGTCAACGGCAGTGGGACGCATCCGCTCTACGCACACCTCAAGAAGGTACAACCGGGACTTTTTGGTAGCGAGGCGATCAAGTGGAATTTTACCAAGTTTCTTGTCAATCGGGAAGGACAGGTACTGAAGCGCTACGCACCGAGCGACACGCCGGAAAAGATCGAGGCTGATCTTCGGGGAATGATTAAGTTGTCAACCGGTGACACGAAAGGTGATATATGAAGATAGCAATCATCGGCGGCGGCATATCCGGATTGACGACGGCATACCTGCTGTGCGGCGAACATGAAATCACCCTGTTCGAGGCGAACGACTATCCGGGGGGACACACCAACACGCTGGATGTGCCCCATGACGGTACCAGCTATGCGGTAGATACCGGTTTCATCGTCTTCAACGAGCGCACCTATCCCAACTTCATCAAGCTGCTGGATCGCCTCCGTGTTGCGTCGCAGCCAAGCGTGATGAGCTTTTCGGCCGTCTGTGAAACCAGCGGCCTGCAATACTGCGCTACCAACCTGGATACGCTCTTTGCCCAGCGAAAGAACCTGCTGAGTCTTCCGTTCTGGCGGATGTTGTTGGAGATCCTGCGCTTCAATCGCGCCTCGGCGGAGTTGTACGGCAGCAGCGATCTGAGTCTGACGCTGGGTAATTACCTCCAGACCCGCGGCTATTCACAAATGTTCATCGAAAAGTTCCTGATCCCCATGGGTGCGGCGGTCTGGTCAGCCGATCCGGCTCAATTTCTTTCATTCCCGGCGGCGGCCTTCGTCCAGTTCTTCACCAATCACGGCATGCTCAATGTTTTCGACCAGCCCACCTGGCGAGTCGTCACCGGTGGTTCCCGCCAGTATGTTGCGCCACTGACAGATCCATTCCGCGAACGGATACGCCTGTCAACTCCGGTCGAACGGGTGCAGCGCTGCGGCGAGCGGGTGACGGTCACCCCGCGCGGCGGTGAACCTGAGGTGTTCGACCATGTGGTGTTGGCTTGCCACAGCGACCAGGCGCTGGCGATGCTGGCCGACCCGTCAGATACGGAACGCGAGCTACTGGGCGCCATCCCCTATCAAAAAAACGATACGGTGCTGCACACCGACAGTCGACTGCTGCCCTCAATCACTAAAGCCCGCGCCAGCTGGAACTGCCTGCTCCCGCGCAAGCAGCAGGATAGTGTGGTACTGACCTACTGGATGAACCTGCTGCAGAACATCATGGCGCCGGTTGATTTCTGCGTGACGCTCAACAGCCCGGAGGCCATCGACCCGGCAAAGGTCATCCGTCGCCTGACCTATCACCATCCGGTTTATTCGACAGCGGCCTTCGAAGCACAAAAACGCCGGGATGAGATCAGCGGCGTTAACCGCACCTCATATTGCGGCGCCTACTGGAGCTGGGGCTTTCACGAGGATGGTGTCAAGAGCGCTCTGGCGGTCTGCAATCAATTCGGGAAGGGACTCTAGGAATGCACAGCCGGATCTACACAGGACATGTCGGACACCAGCGCCTGACTCCGGTCGGTAATGTGTTCTGCTACAGCCTCTTCTTCCTGTATCTTGACCTGGCAGAACTTGAAACCGTCTTTGCGAAGCGTTGGCTCTGGTCGCTGGAACGGCCGAACTGGGCCAGTTTCCAGCGTTCGGACTACTTTCATGCGTCATCACTGCCGCTTGATCAGGCCGTACGGGATGAGGCAAAAAGACAGCTCGGTTTCCGCCCCGCCGGTCCGATCCGGCTATTGACCCACCTGCGCTACCTGGGGTACTGTTTTAATCCGATCAGCATATACTACTGTTTCGCCGAAGACGGCTTTACCCTTGAGGCATACCTGATCGAAATCCACAACACCCCCTGGGGTGAGGAATACCTGCGGGCCTTTGATGCCGGTGCCAGCCAACGTGACGGGGAATGGCACATGTACCACCTGGACAAGGAGTTTCACGTATCACCCTTCATGCCGATGGACATGGAATATGACTGGCGCTTCACCGCTCCAGCGGAAGAGTTAAAGGTGCACATGACCAGCCTGCGACAAGCCACAGAAATTTTCAGCGCCTCCCTGAATCTGAATCAACAGCCGTTGACCAGCGGCAATCTGGCCGGGGTTCTGCTGCGCTGGCCGTTCATGACTGCCAAAGTCATTGCCGCCATCTACTGGCAGGCGCTGCGCCTGAAATGGAAAGGGGTGCCCTTCTGCCCCCACCCGGAACAACTTGACATCAAGAAAGGACGCTACAGTAGATGAGCCAAAACGAACAGACCTGTTCATCATGTCCACAAACCGAGTCAACGGCGACCGGCATTATCAATCAACTGTCACGGAATCTGGTGCTGAAGAGCCTGGCAACTATTGAGCAGGGGCACATCACCCTGATCGACGGCAGCGAACGCCGGGAGTTCGGTCGCCACAGTTCCGGGCTGGCCGCCACGCTGCGCGTCCAGAACGCTGATTTTTACCGGCGTGTGGCCTTTGGCGGAACCATTGCCGCAGGGGAAAGCTACATGGATGGTCTCTGGAGCTGCAGCGACCTGACGGCACTTGTGCGGATCATGGTACTCAATCAGAGTGCCCAGCAGCAGTTGGAGGGCGGCCTGGTAAGATTGACCGCTCCGCTGCAGCGCATTCTGCACCGTCTCAACGACAATACCCGCAGCGGAAGCCGCAGGAATATTGCCGCTCACTACGACCTGGGTAACGATTTTTACAGGCTGTTTCTCGACCCGACCATGGCCTATTCCTGCGGCATTTTTGAACGGGATGACAGTACGCTGGAAGATGCCTCCACGGCCAAGTTTGATAGGATCTGCCGTAAACTGGGGCTGACTCCCGCTATGCAGCTGCTGGAGATCGGCACCGGATGGGGCGGCTTTGCCATCTACGCGGCACGGCATTACGGTTGCCACGTTACCACGACCACCATCTCCCGGCAGCAGCATGATCATTCAGCGGAGCGAATTGCAGCAGAAGGTCTTGGCAATCAGATCACCCTGCTGCAGCAGGACTACCGCGACCTGACCGGGCAGTTCGACCGGCTGGTTTCGATAGAGATGATTGAAGCGGTCGGCCACCGTCATCTGCCGACCTATTTCCGTGCCTGCGCCGAACGCCTGAAACCTGACGGGGCGGGCCTGATCCAGGCCATCACCATGCCGGACCACCTTTATGACCGTTACCTGGACGCCCCCGACTTTATCAACCGTTACATCTTCCCCGGTAGCTGCTGCCCGTCACTGCATGCCATCTCCGACGCCGTGGCGCGCTCCACCGATCTGCGCCTGAATAATCTCGAAGACATCTCCCCGCACTATGCCCGTACCCTGCGGGAATGGCGGAATGCCTTTCATTCCAATCTGAATAAGGTCAAACAGATGGGATTTGACGATCGCTTTATCAGGATGTGGGAGTATTATCTCTGCTACTGCGAGGGCGGATTTGCGGAGCGCTTTACCGGAGTCGCACAGCTTCTGTTCACCAAACCGGGCTATCACGGAGAGCCATTACTACATCGGTTGGAAAGGAGCGCATAGCTATGAAACATACGTTTTTGACGATTGCCCTGCTGATTATGACAGGGTGCAGTGCCTCTTTTCCGCCGATCAAAACGGTAGATAAGGTGGATATCAAGCGCTTTATGGGCCCGTGGTACGTCATCGCCTGCATCCCGACCTTTATCGAAACAGATTCCTACAACGGCATCGAAACCTATCGGCTCGAAACGGACGGCAGCATTGACACCGTCTTCACCTTCAATAAAGGCAGCTTCGACGGCTCTCCCAAACGCTACAACCCGCGTGGTTTCATCGTCGATACTATCAACAACTCTACCTGGGGGATGCAGTTCATCTGGCCGTTCAAGTCCGAATTCCTGATCACGCACTTAAATGAGGATTACAGTCAGACGGTCATCGGCCGCAACAAGCGCGACTACGTCTGGATCATGGCACGCACCCCGCAGATACCGGAGGGTGACTACCAGAGGCTGGTGAAAGAGCTGGAAGGACAGGGTTATGATGTTTCCAAGCTGCGCAAGACACCCCAGCGATGGCCGAATGATGGAAACAGTCCGTGAATGATCTGACCCGCAAGGTGATCAATGTAGCACTGTTCCAGGCAGCCTGGTTTGCTGCGGTGCTGGGAGCGGCACGGGGGATGCTCTGGCTCGGTCCGCTGGCCATGGTACCGACCCTGGCGATCCATCTGGCACTACAGGAGAATCGGCGCGGTGAAGTAAAGCTGCTGCTGGCGGCGGGCCTGCTCGGACTGATCTTCGACACCGCATTGGTGGCGGGTGGCGTCTTTACACCGCTGCAGCATCTTTTTCCCCGCCCCATCAGCCCCCCCTGGATGATCTGTCTCTGGGTAAACTTTGCCGCCACCCTGAATGTCTCCATGGCCTGGCTGCGTGGGCGATATGTCCTGGCAGCGGTCTTCGGCGCAGTCGGTGGGCCGTTGGCCTATTGCAGTGGAGCCAAACTGGGAGCGACGGAGACATTGCCGACAACGACCGGGATGCTGCTGCTGACGATTGGCTGGGGAATTATGACACCGCTGCTGGTCTGGTTTGCAAAAATTATTCATTTGTCACGTACATGACGAGGTGAAATCTGCCCCTCATTTCCGGGGAATGAATTCCCCAGCAGCTACCATCAATCTGTCGCTATTTGTTCCCCCCACTGCCCTCTTCAGCACATCCCTCAACTGATTTGCGTTATATGGCTTACTGATTATCCCCGCCACGTTGTCACTTCCCAATCTTGAGGTAACATCAGTATCTCCAAAGCCACTGGAAATAATTATCGGGAGTTTTGGACGCAGATTTTTATGTTCTCCGAACAATTTATAACCGTCCATAACCGGAATACCGATGTCAGTGACAACCAAGCTGATTTTATAGGTGTTTTTCAGGAACAACTCGGCTTCATTAAGTGTTTCATGCAGCAGTTCATCTATTGAATGATTTATGGAGTATTCTATCAAACGTAGCCGTGCGTCTATAATCTCTCGGGTGCGCTTGTGTCCGGTAATATCCCGGAAAGTGGAAAAGAATGTGCCGCCATGCGCAGATGAATAGTTGGAGCAGACTTCTACATCAATGATTGAACCGTTTTTATGTCGGTGTGTCTCAAATCGTAATGCCCCCTTTTGGACAATCTCTTCTATACGTTTGGAAACATCCTCGGGACTTTCAATCGCATCAACCTCAGAGATGTGCATGTTGATAAGTTCCTCTCTGGAGTACCCCACCAAACGACAGTAGCTTTCATTGGCTTCCAGAATGTGACCAGTTACAGCGACTATCAGAAACCCGTCTAATGAGGTAGTAATCATCGTGCGGAATTCGTCTGGTTCTATATGTATTGCATGTTCATATTCCATGCTCACCTCCCAGGGAAACACGAAACTGCTTAAAAGATATTATAATACGCTAGTTGATCAATATGATATTTTTAACACAAAATATTTATGATCACTCCAAGGCTATATGCAGGCAGTCTAACATTTAACAATTTGGCATTCTGTCTTCAAACAACCGCAGGATCCACAGGTACAGATTCGCAAGCCACATTCCCGGCAAGCCGGATTCTTTGGATCGCGACCGTCAACCGTTTTACCGCAGGCAGAAGGTCAAATTTTATTACGTCTCCTCCGTTTGGACTTTATTTTAGAGGGATAAAAATTAAAATATTTTTTTAAAAATCATCGCTCAACTGCACAAATTTCTGGCATTTTTCATGCCATCGGGATGAATGGTGCTGTTAACATGCTGAAATAATACCATAATAATACTATTCTCAATTGGCATATACTTTGTATAACTCTCCTCTGAAGTTTTGGTAAAAGGTAAAGTATGGCATTTTGTAATGTCTCAATACGAGCGGTAATAGAAGATTTGGTACAGGGGAATTTGTGAATAAATCTGAATATTACATGCGAACAAACGAAACTACTTCTTCCGGAATTTCGTGGGAGATAGTGCCCAATGATCATGGCACAAGCATTGTGAAGCTTTCTGGAAACCTGAAGCCAGGTTGGCTTGGCCAACTTTCCTCGTACATGTCTCAGGAAAAAATTAATATTGTGAAAGGGACAGCATGTAAATGCGGTTTGATATGCTGGGATGGCCTTTTTGAAATTGAAAAGGGCTCTCGACCGATTGAGAACGGGACTGGCTTCAATCCAACGAAAGCATTTAATGGCGCTTCAGATCAGAAGGTTGTTGAATTCTCTGCAAAAATATCCAAATTGATCATGAAGCGCTCAAAAAGACACGGAGGAAGTATATATGTCGAAATAATGGGTAAAGACTATATCGGCTTTCTCAGCAGTATCATGAATATATTCAGTTTTTGTTCACTTTTCCCAACCGAGTTAGAGGTATCAACCAAAGACCACCATGTTTTTGATCAGTTCTGGCTCAAAGGAATAGGTTTTTTTGTACCAACAGATGAGGATGTGGCATTACTGTATGATCGTCTGAGTCGATATCAGTAAAAATCGACAATAATCATATGATTCACCCGGTAACCAAAGCTGGTCATGCAACCGACAATGCAGGTACTGAATATCCTGCTTTTCAATCTTAAATTATGCATGCAGATCTGTCATATAGTACGAAGATAAATTCAACGGCCAAGCAATGAAGCTCAGCATACCTTTAAGGTGTGCCGGGCTTTTTCATTATGGGTCGAAACAAAAGGAGAAAGAGAATGTCATTAATCACTGGATTTACAAAAAACGGGCGGGAGTGGACACCGGAATTTATCAAGGCTCTTGAGAAAGACTTTTGTATCGGTTGTGGACGTTGCTACAAGTCATGTACAAAAGACGTGCTGGCTTACGAAGAGGTGGATACCGAGGAAACAGTCAAGGCGTATATGAAGATTGCCAATGACGGAAACTGTATCGGCTGCAAGGCCTGTGGCCAGAATTGCCCGAAAGGCTGCTTTACATTTGAACCGGTTGAAGCCCATGCTTTTGGTTATACCTCATAGTATTATAACTATATGCTGTCCAAGATTCGTGTTTCTCATAAGCTGCTGTTGATTTATGTTCTTGATCTGGTGACAGTGGCATATCTGGCCTATTCAATGGCCAGCGAGCAGCTAATTACCATCCATTTTGCCAAAAAAGAACAAGTCGGCAATTCATATCTAACGACAGTCAGGCAGACGTTGCTGGATGTGTATGACATCAGCAACTCGCGAACAACCCGAAACAGAATAGATTCCACGATCAATACCGTCAAAAAAAATGTTGTATCCTTGTCAGTAGCCGAAAAAACATTTGGCGTCGGCATGGATTCTTCAGCCTTGAACGAGAAAGCTGTCTCAACAGTGTTACGTCCCGCACTGATCCAGGGTTGTTTTCCCTCCCTTTTTCAGGCTGGATGAGAGGTGTTGTCCCAAGCTGCAATAGGAGAATTTCATCCCTTAAGCAACTTGGGACAAATGGTTAAAACGGATCTTCATCGTCTCCGATTTCGCAT